>Ga0272441_10005144_pt1 | contig 23048 bp, 18 predicted proteins | sample SSMProp6N_FD_193582 | JGI IMG/M metagenome (GOLD analysis project Ga0272441, IMG submission 193582) | Marine sediment archaeal communities from Little Sippewissett salt marsh, Falmouth, MA, United States - SSM-Prop-6N | ecosystem: Environmental > Aquatic > Marine > Wetlands > Sediment ...
GATACACCGCTGAAGTTGAGGCACTCTGCTGGATCGGCCAGCCTCCTTTATCGAGCGACTCGCACAAGTTTTCCGCCACCGGGCTGCAGGGTCAGTTCGATGACAGCCTTTTTCGCAGAGGTCCATTGAGCGGTTGTAGCATCGAAGAGTTCGAGCTCACTTGGGCCAACAAGTGATGTGATCACCTCAGCCGTGTAGTCCAGGTTCACTATGACCACATGAGTCGGCCTCTCAACGGCTCCAAAGAAGCCGAGCAAAAAGCCTCGTGGCGAGTTGAGCGACTGCAAGGAATCGAGACGAAAAAATGCATCAGCCGGCACAGGCTCACAACCGGGCTCACGCATCGACGTGTGATATACACCCAGCGATCGCAGCGGCTGGAGTTCTCCTGCGATGGCGACAAACTCGCGATTGTAGGATTTGACCGCATGATAGAGCGGTCCGGGTGTTCCGTCCAGGCTGACAAGGCTGCCGTGGTGGTTGGCATGCGCATACACATAATAGCTAATGCCCTGCGCGCCGTACGCCAGCGTGGAATAGACCAAGTAACGCAGCTCATCAGGATTCGGCACACGCATTACATCCGGCGCCCATGTACAGGCTTGTACAATGTTGAGGAAAGGCACACCCGCTTCCTGCGCCGTACGCCGAATCATCGCCAGGTTCAGGAAGTACTGCTTGCCATCGCCCTTGAGCCTGAACTGATAGTGGTCATAACTAATGAGGGAGGGTCTGACCTGCTCGACATAAAGACGCAAGTGCTCCTTGTAGGCCGTGACCACATCGCCTTTGGTGCCGAGTTGTTTGTTATTGGCATAGGTCGGAAATAGATTAATGTAGGCCAGATTCAGAGGATCGCGTTCGCGCAAGTAGGCTACCAATTTGCCGAGCGAAGGGAACTGCGATGCACCGGGTTCGTCTATAAGGTGGTAGGCATAAAGTGCTGGATGCTTGCTAACACGGCTGATGAGGGCATCAAGTTGCTCGCGGCGTTTGGGATCATCGAGCGACTCCGGTCTGAGCAGACCGTTCGTGAGTAGACCCCGTAAGCCGTGACGGCCTGCCACATCAAGCTCCTTTTCGCTGCGGCACCAGACGAGGTTGAAACCACCTTCGACCATCTGCTGTGCGACGTCATCGGTCAATGACGGACCCGCCCAGTAGGTAGCGATAGGTGTGCCAATTTGCCAGGAGACACTGGAGGTGGGCTTGGCCTCTGTCGCCCCCATTCGTGGACTGCACATCAACAAGGAGAGGTAAAGAACGTAAGCTAATCTCGTCATGGCTGAATAGTCGTTTAGGGTTCTCATCAAGTCAAATTCCCAAATACAATTAGCATATGCCAAGAGACCTTTGTGATTTATCTCATGGTCATGGGATCATATCACCGAACAATAAACAAAGCAACAGAAACTCCGAATCCCAAAGTACACTCAGTCATAAGAGGGCGTAGACAATGCCATATAATACAACTGCCATACATCTTCGGCTGAAACACTTAACAAAAGGCCTTCCATTGGCTAAAATATTGTCGGAGTGGCGCTCCGCCTCGTACTAGAGGCTAACAATAGATCCGGTTGTTGATCTTAATGGTGATGGCATCGTTGATGCTACCGACATGTGCATCATAGTAGATCACTGGGGTACAGATAATTCACTATGTGACATTGGTCCGATGCCTTGGGGCGACGGTGTTGTTGATGTCCAAGATCTGATCGTACTTGCTGAGCATTTGTTCGAAGAATTCCCACCGACTCAATAAGTTGCACATTGGAAGCAGAGGACCGCCTAAGTTAGAAACAGAACACCCAATATCGTCGAAGAGCTTACAGCTTGATAATGTTGTGAGCTCTTCTTTTTTTGGACAAGTTCATTGAAGACGATTCGCGCCCGATAATTTTTTTTACATTGCCTCTCGAGCCTAAAAATTAGCATGTATTCGGACTCAAATTTAAAAAATTGATATGCGCGGAGACATTCTGGAGACAGCATGTCACTCCAAGATCGCAACGTTTTTTAGCATCAGAAAAAGGTGGCTTTTCGATTGTTCTGTCACTCTTCAAAATCTTCAATTCGTTCCAATTTTGCTCGCCACTCGTTGGCTTGTTCTGATATAACACCCAAAATTGTTAGTCAATTCATGAGTAAATCCTGCACTCCTTACTGACTTTTCGGAACGAATTTTCGGACTGCCCATTCAAAACTCCCTATACCTTTGATTTTATCCCAGAGAATGAGAATAGGATAGAAAACAAAGATAAAAATCACCGAAAAGAGAAGACCTATCGGCGGTTCGAATATGTCCTGATAATAATAGTGATCTTCCTGATGGAGAAGTAGACCTATCATTCGTGGTATGAAAATTAATAGCACATGATGGATTACATAAACACTGAGAGCATATCGACTATAGCGACGTAAAAAGTTCATGATCGGATGCTTGATAACTTTAAGATCGAACCGAATATTCAGCAGTCCAAAAAGCAGAAGAATGAAACCTCCCTCGATAAGGAACAGCGTACTGGACAGGGGATAGAATGATAATTCCGAAACATAAAAAGCAATAATCCCATCCAGCTCGGTATAGTGGTTAACTAAAAAGCCTGCAAAGCCGGCAATCATGAAAACGACTCCAATGACAGGGATCTTCTTTTGATTCTTCGATCGAATCGCTTTATCCTGCTCGACAAACACCGCTTTGCCGACAGCATAACCCATAATGGAGTACGCCATCCATGGAAATAAAGGGAAAAAGCCATTCAAGAAGTATCCTCCCAGAATTTCCTTCATTGTCCAAGGGGGCATATATTCTTCATTCTGCCAAAACGCTGGATAGGAGCAAAGGTGGCCAGCCATTCCCGTTACGTGATATTTCAGATGGCGGAAGTGGCTGTGCCGCAGACGCTCTTTCGGGAAATACTTGACAGAATCCAGCAGTTGCGTTCTTTGACAATACCTGCGAGGCCGGGATGATGGATAGAACTTTTGAAAATCGGGTTTTGGAACGGAGGGCCACGGTGGCGGTGTGCCAACATCGTGCGAAAAAGTGGATGCCTTCCAGCCATGGGTGGCTTTTCTTATGCATAGTGGAACTGTCGTCCGATATTTCTCCTAAATTCGTTGAAATTGTGATGTCATTTTGGTATTATGGAACATGAATTGAACAGGAGCGTCTCAGAAAAAATGTCCAAGCGTTCAGAAATACCATTTTAAAGAGTAAATGGGAAATCTGAAAGGAAATGATCTCAAAATCAAGCGGCAACGAAATCAAGATTCGTTTGAACTAAGCATTAATCCATAGTGGATGTTCTTGCCAAGAAATTTCATTAGACTACAGCGACTATCATAGTCTTATTACGCTGTTTTCAGAACCTATAAACCTTATGGACACACCAGAACTAAAGGTGACACAACATGAATAAAGCATTGTCAACAACTATAGCCAGAAAGACAATATTTATCCTCCTTATTCTACTTAGTACACTATCCGCTGAAGAAGTGCAATTAATTGGAGAATATGGCAAAAACTTGAAACCATTTCCAATGGCAATTGGAGCAACAAGCGATAGTAATGCAAGGAATGTCAGCGTTGACGGGAAAGGAATTGTTTACTGTGTCTGGCATGATGATAGACTGGGAGTAGGTATAGCGGAAACGAAAGAAATCTATTTAAGATGCCTTGTCGGTAACAAATGGGCTGAGGAGGTTAGAATTACAAATGACAAAGTGCAATCAACATGTCCAAGTATAATGTCACATGGCGAGTATACCTATCTGGTTTATAGTAACAATGTTTTTGTGCGAAAGGCGGCAAAGATCTATCGCGGTGATATATTCTTGGTTAAAATGCATTCCGGAAAGATACTTGGTAAACCAATAAGAATTTCCCAGAGTAATTGTGCAGGAGATCCCAGTCTTTATATTGACGTCAATAATAAGGTGCATATTGTTTGGAGTGATTTTCAAAATGGCAGATGTCTTATTTACTACCGCTGTATGAATGTCGAAGGGAAACTGGAAGCACCTGAAAGGATATCCCTCGATTCTGATTCAATAACAGAAGGCAATATAATGAGAGGCAATAATGTGCAACCCTCTGTTGCAGTAGAGAGAAACGGGAGCATACATATAGTATGGTTGAACCAACCGCAAAATGAAAATGCTTCTGGATTTCGCGCACTGTGTCATAAGATAAAGTCGATATCAGGTTGGGGGAAAATAGGCACAATAACTCATGATAACAGTTTTTTGTCTATTCCATCTTGTTACATTGATGTAAATGATAACATACATATAAGTTTTGCCAAAGGAATGAACACGCGACTCTATTATTCAAAGTATGCTGCTCGAAACTGGATGAAACCACAGGTGGTTTATGATGTACCCGAAAGGTTTGCGACGAATTCCTCGATAATTTCTGATTCAAAATCAAATGTCCATATTGTATGGGATGAAGCTAAAAGTCCGACTGATGTGGACATATTCTATGGGAAGAAAGTGTCAGGGACATTTTCCAAGATTCGTAGAATTACTATGGACAACAAATATTCCGGTTGTCCGACAATCTCAATAGATGAGAAAGACCGTGTGCATGTTCTATGGCATGATAATCATGAAGGGCCTTACAAGATATACTATTTTATGATCGAACCAGACACTACAAACAAAGATGCTGAGTATTCTGAAGGCGTTCTGGAAGATTATCAGCTGGTTGATCCGAATGAACTAACGTTTGAACTTAAGGGATATTATAGCAGGAGCTACGTTGATGAGGATGGTGTTTCCAAGACTGTAGGAGGTAGTGTGGATCAGCTAATTTGTGAAGGGAAGATGATTGAATTGATGAACAAGAGATTTGATGGAGAATTCCTCGAAACAAAGCAATATGGAAAAATCAAGATTCAATTTAGCAGTTCCCTTACATCCAGTGGTTTTTCTGTCTGGCTTACTGCAAATCAGAAGGAAATGTTTATTAAGGCATTTAAACCTTCAATGAGAAAGAAATATCAAGCAGGCAACGAAGACAAAAACCAGCAGACTCAAGTTGGGCTGAATCGTGAAGCAGCTGTATCCGAGATACTGCCGGATTCGGATCGACGGGTCCTTGCTGTGGAAACCGAAGAATTCAAGGCCGCGCACGGCGCGCGTCCCGACGATTACGTATCACATTACAACCTCGGCAATTTTCACATGGATCGCCGCGAGTACGACCAGGCGATTTCGGCATTTGAGCAGTCGATCAAGTTGCGGCCCAATTACCTTCCGCCATATGTGAACGCTTCACTCGCCTACAACGCCGCCGGACAAAACGAAAAGGCCGAGGCTTCACTGAAACAGGCCCTCGCCATTGATCCCAACTGCGTTGCCGCGCACCTTAATCTTGGCCTGCTGCTGGTCGAACAGAAACGTATGGATGGAGCAGAGGCTGCCTTCAGAAAAACACTGTCGATAGATCCGAATTCAGCTGTTGCTGCTTACAACCTCGGCGTCATGCTGGCAGAAGACGACATGTCCGAGGCTCTGAAATGGTGCCGCAAGGCCGTCACACTACAGCCGGATAATTACAGGTACGCCTACACGTACGCGTTCTACCTGAGGCAAAGCGGTTCTGTCGAACAGGCAATCGAAGCCCTTAAGAGCATAACAGACAAGCAGATGCCTTATGCCGATGCCTATTTTCTGCTCGGTTATATTTACGAGAATCAGCAGAAATACTCCGAGGCAAGGGAAGTCTATTCGGTTGGGCTGGCCCTGCCGGGGCTAAATGAGCAGCAGCAACATGGATTCGCCGCACGCCTCAGGCAGATCGAGGGTCGATGAGATGCTCCTAACCTAAATTCCTTATCTCTAAATCGATCGAGTTTCATGTTGTGAAGGACGGAGCGAAAGTGTAACGCCTGGAGGGGCGGAGTAAAACTGTGACACTTCCATATAATTTCTGCGAGAATGCGTATTTTTTTACGACTGCGTAGGTCGTGAAGATCAATGGATTTTCAGCAATTAATCTTCTTATCAATCGGATCGACCGCGAGCGAGCAAGCGTTGGAGGTAAATGGATGATTCGACTTCATAAAGATAATCGGCAGATCGATAATATCCTCCTCTTCAAGGCTCATCTCAAACATTAGCTTTCTCCGGTTGGCGATCATAACCTCCGCAGCGGCGTCATTAATGGCCATAATGTTGGAATCGTTAAGAAAATTAGAGACTGTAACCTCAGCCGGTTTGTTATCTCTATACATACGATCCTTTAGTATCCGAAGTGATTGGCTATCTTAAGGGCAAGAGTGCTATAGCCGTGGCTCGGCAATTTGCCGGGCGTACGAAAAACTTCAATGGTGAGCATTTCTGGTCTCGTGGTTACGCGGTTTCAACCGTGGGTTTCGAGGAGAACAAGATTCGAGATTATATTCGTCATCAAGAACGCTTAGATGACGAAGAAGACGCTGGGCGTTTCTAAAAGTGACAATACTCATTGGCCGTCTTTGAGACGGCTCACAACCGTCAAGCCACCCCTAACAGGGGTGCGTTATGACTGGCTTTCAGCTTCTTTCTCTATTTCCAGATGGATATCAACCTCTTTGGCGGCACCTACTCTTTTGTAGGATTTTCCAGGTGATAGCACATAATCCCGACAATTCCACGCTGTTGACAGAGGCTAATATGCAGATCGACTTCTCCAAGGACAAATATCATTTCAGCGACCTCTGCATTGATTTTACGTGGCGAGCCTCGAGACCCATATTGACTTGTGTCATACTCCGGGTCAGGAGTTCCCAAGGCCGATCCTCAATTGTCACCAGGCCATAATTCGAGTTTTCTCCGTCGAAGCGACCTTCCTTGGGCTCGTCAGCATGCTCAAACCAATGAAATCCAACCATAAAAGGCAGATCAATCAGTCCGTGGACATATCGCGTGAATCCTTCGGCACGGTCTTTCTGGGTTGGGACTGGACGACCTGCACCCCTTGTGTTCGGAAGACCGGAATCCATCGCTTTGAAGCTGAATTCGGTTAGCATGATAGGCCGTCCCGTCAAACGGTGAATTTCCTGTAGAGTTTCAACTGGAGCCGCCTGTCCATAATTATTGAAACTTACCACGTCGACATGATCTTTCAAGCCCCTGAGAACCGGAGCCGGTGCTTGTCCTGCAAACCTGCAACCTAGGATGAGATGGTTCGGATCAGCCTTGTGAATAGCTTTTTGACATACTGCAAAGTAACGTTCCGACACGACCTCCTGCCAAGCTGCTTGATCTTTTCGGATCGCATCTCTCTTTGTTCGCTCACTCCCGCTTAATTCGTCCCAACTCGTGACGTTTGTTCCCCAAGCCCGATTAAACGAAGCGATGTCACTGTATCTATGTTCGAGGAATGATAGGGCAGCCTTCCTACCCGCAGCTTTTTCTGGAAAGCTTAGATACTCCTCGAGTAGACTTCGTTTCCCACGCCAATCGGCTCCCCAACGCAGTTCATTGTCGGAGAAATACCCGAGGAGCCAAGGATCGCTGGACCATGGCCCACAAAGTTGCTGACATGCAGCTTCCAATTTTTGCTCAAAGTCTTCGGCAAAGAAATCGCCTACCGCACCTTTCAGCCAGTCTGCGCCTGCGCGAGTGGCCAGATTGAGGTTGACAGTATAGGGCATGTTACATTGGAACGTACTTGGACTGGACCAGGATCCGAGCGTATTAAATCCCCAATCACGAAGCCGATTGACGATGGCTTCGGCCCAGGCATCCTGCGAGCCATACTTTGCCTGGACTGTGCGTTGGTATGGTGAGTAGCCAAGTTTGGGTGCATGATCCGCACGGAAGCTAACGTGGTTGACGCCCTTGGAGATGAAAGCGTTACCTTCAGGAGTGACGAACCACCAGATCCCATCTTGCATAGAGACATAGAAGAAGCCGGTGGATTCGAACCGCAACTTGATCCAGCCTCCATAGGGATCTCGCTCACCCGCCGAAGAATCAGTATCTGCCGACGAGATAGGAATCGTCAGACACAACAGGGCCAGATACATTAGTTTGAAAAACGCCGTTATTGGCCGTTTCCCAATTGTCACTTTTCGAAACATATCTTTGTCTCCTAAATTCGACCTTCACATTAACGCACAATACTGCATCGGTATCGGAGATGCAATGACCACAAGCATCATACAAACCTGGCGGAATAGGCAAAAACGCTTGAAAATCTTAGTAATTCACGAAATACGGGTTTCAAAAGTGCGCCTCTCAACATAGTCTCACCTGTTGGCAAACCAAACACAATAATCCTGAACCGGGGTATAGTTTGCTGATTTCTTGTCCCGTACAGTCAGATCACACAGGGGGAAGACAAAATGTTTTCGACCATATTGGACATCGACAAGAAGGCCATAGAGATCATCGGCTTCGACAATGCCTTGAACTTCTACGCGATCGCCATCCTTCAAAGGACCTTTCGCCTGAAACTCACTGACTTTCGCCTCGAAAGGAAAGGTGAGTACCTGCATTAAATACTGGTTCCAGGCCTCCACCTCATCGTCAGCTGTATCCACATCAGCGATGACTTCGGCAATACGCTCGCCCTCTTTACCCATGCCGATCCACTGAAACTTGTCTTGCATTTCCTCGGCCATAGCAACCGCTTGGGCTTCCGAATCGCGTGGCCGAGTTGGTTCGATTTCATCCATCGATAGATACATCTGGCTCCAATCCAGACCTTCATTTTCGGATTGTCTGATATATTCCTCGGGTAATTGCCGTAGCGTAATGCTATCCCAGGATATCCCGACGATGCCATCTTCTTCTTCATCAGATATTCTTCCTTGCCATCTGCCAATACGTATGGATTCATTGTCGGGGCACATAACACCTTCCTTGACCTTCACAGAATCCCCAATCTTAAATGACATCGTTCTACTCCCTTTCAGACACTATTGAACTTCCAGCAGACTGTTTCCCTGCAATCACGGCGCGCAGCTGTGATGGCGGTAGCGGATACCTCACGCTATCTCCATAACAATCCTATCTCCACTGTTAACGTTCCATAATCCGGACCAATCCCCTTTCAGTTTCTCAATAACATTAACTGAAGATGCTGCTCTTATTTCATCCCCGTGTGATAATGGCGTCGGGCCGAAGAATAGGCAGAAAGCGCTTCCAGGAGGCCAGTAAGCTAATTCTCCTGCCTTCAGAATATCCCGGCTATCCGTGTCAGGATCTGCCGTCACCGAAACGGAGAAATAGATCTCTCCACCCCAGCGGTGCGCTAAATCCTCTATGGGCAATATATTAATTATTGATTGTGCCGTTGGGCTGTCATTTAGCTCTGCTTCAACCCGAACGTTCTCGGCGAAGATCTTGATCGTCTGTGGCATCTGTCATCTCCTACATGCTTTTTAGTTTATATCACTTTGATTGCAGATTCAACCGTTCACCGCCAGCTTTACACTGGACGATCCTCGGCCATGTAGGACCATCATTACGAGTCTCCCATACAAACCGCCTCTCGACCAACAGGGGGCGGGCCAGGGGGTTGGACATTCTTCCTTTTCCGTTGCTACTTGATAGGTGCAGAGGGCGGCTTAAATCTTGGTGTTGGCAATGATTTCGCTGCCAGCAGTTTCTTCTCCGGTCTGATTGACGATGTTCGCATCTACAACCGGGCAGTGCATCCGTAGTCACGAAATCCCAAGGAATACTAAGTCAAGGGGCCGACAGGTTATGGATCTGCCGGCTCTTGTTATCCTCTGATATCACGCTCTCTTTTTCGCATCGTCCATTGAAGACGTTACCGCCCGATAATTTTTTTCAAATTATGTCTTTGGACAAAAAACTCACATTTTTTTGGACCCGATTAGAGAAAATTAGTGTCTGTGGTGTCAAAATGGTGTCAATGTGTCACCATGTAAATTGTGGTGTTTTTCAGCATCTGGGAATCGTGACATTGAGTGCATTCTATCACTCTTTAAAATCTTCAATTTGTTCCAGTTTGGCTCGCCACTCTTTAACATAGTGGATTATTTATCTGACTCCAAAAGCTTCTGGAAACGGGGGTGGTCATGTAAAGGAGCCCAAGTCGGATCGAGTTGAAGTATAGGAATCGATAGTCTTCCGGGAACAGATAACAGAAACTCAATTTGGTCCAAGGCCACATCATCATCGCCCACCATCACATAAATATTTGCTAAAAATTCAATCGGAAGCGTTCCCCACCAAGCATTCCTGGTAATCGGAAGCAATTGTGTGGCTCGTTTTCCCATCTGAACTGCTTCTTCCTTTAATCCGAGGCCTGCATAAGCGATGCCGAGATGACTGTATAACCAATACCCCGAATCCTCATTGATTTGTTTTTCAATATTTTTTTGAGCCGATTCAAAATAGTTCCTCGCTTTGTCCTGTTCGTTTAAATATCTATAGATTCGTGCACATCGCAAAGCTTTATTATAATCCATTGTCTCTATCTCTTCCGATTCGACGTTGAGTCGATCTAAAGCCTTTTGATAGTATCCCTCGTATATATCGATTTCAATCAACCAATACACAAAACGCTCGGTGTCACTTGTCCCTATACGCCGCATTGCCTCCTCCAGGATATCGCGCGCCTTTTTCGTGTCGCCTTTTTGGCGAAGATAGATAATGGCCATCCATTCATAAGCCCCGGGCTGATCGGGACCCAGTTCAATGGCGCGTTTGCAGTAATGTGCGGCTTCCTCATATTTTCGCATATCCATCAATGTCTTTCCGAGTTCCGTCGCAAAAACAGGATCGATGGGTGAAAGTTCGCAGGCCTTTTGAATATCGATCAGGGCCTCATCCAGTTTCCCCTGTGCCCTTTGCGCATAGGCCATGGCGGCAATGAGCCGGCTGTCATTGGGCCGGCCTTTCCGAGCGATCGCGAAGTGCTTTAAAGCCTGGTCACATTTTCCATAACCCCAATAATAATAAAAGCCAAGGGCCCAATGGGCCTCCGGTAGTTTAGGAGAAAACGCTAACGCTTTGTCCACCGCTTTCTTTGCCATAGCAAGACGTTTTTCACTATGATCGTACCCGAACCGATACATCCCGGTATAGGTCTGGGAGAGCTTGGCATAGGCCGGTGCGAACCGGTCATCCAGACCCACCGCCTTTTCATACAATCGTACGGCATTCCTTACATTGCTTTCGATCTGATAGGGTTGTGATGAATAGTAGTTGCCGCGCAGATAGTATGTATAGGCCTCCTCATTCTCTGTAGGTAAGGACGCAATTGCCTGTCGTTCCGAGTCACGCAAAGCGATGTTCATCGCGTATGCTGCCTGCTCAGCCAATTCGGATGGTATCCGGTAGATCTGGCTCATATTCTTATCATAGGACTCCGCCCAAACGTGTTGGCCGTCGGAAACCCTGATAAGCTGCGGTCTTATTCTCACCACCCGGCTGTTTGGGTCAGAGCGCTGCACACAATGGACGGTTCCCTTGAGCACATAGTCAATATTTGATTTTTTGCCTAATAGTATTGCTCGTTCGTCCGTCATCTTTTCCGTACTCACGGCCAATCCACGTATGCCCACAAGATGACTAATAATTCCAGCGGAAATGACGCTGGAGTAGTCTTCATCATTTGAATATCCCAGATTTTCAAAGGGTAGGACCACAAGGCGAGTCACTTTTGCAGAGGATTCAGCACTCCTATTCAGGCCAAGCCACATCGCAGCGCCGATCAGGATAATCACGCCAATCGCACCCATAATCATCCTAATTCTTCGTGAACTCGTCGGGATAGTCTTCACCGATGAAGTGACGGGTTTGGTGAGCGTATGGCTGATTTCGATGCCGGCATTTGCAATGTTTTCAAGTCGTTGATTGGAGTTCTTCTCTAAACAACAACGAAGGAGAGTACGAATTTCAGTTGGCGTGTTCTTCGGGAGCCTTTCCCAATCAGGTTCAAATTCGATGATTCGTGCCAGTGTATCTGTGGCCGTTTCGCCTTCGAATGGGAGATGAGCCGTCAGCATTTGGTACATAATGCATCCGAATGACCATATATCCGTACGATGATCGGTCTCTTTGCCGCATGCCTGTTCCGGGCTCATATAGGCGGGTGTGCCGATGACACGACCGGTCTCGGTGGGGGGCGTCTTGCCCTTTTCGTCTTCGCGCACAGGGGCTTTGGCTAAACCAAAATCCAACACCTTGACTCTACCTTCGGGTGTGATCTTAATATTACCGGGCTTGAGGTCTCGATGGATGATGCCTTTATTGTGGGCGGCTGAGATCGCGTCCGTGATTTGCCGGCCGATTGACCAAATCTCATCCATGGTAAGGGATTTGTGTTTGATGTGTTCTGCGAGTGTCTCGCCCAGCACATATTCAAGGACCAAATAGCCGGAACCGTCCTCCGGCTCAATGATATCGTGGATCACCGCGATGTTCGGGTGATTCAATGAGGCTAATACTTCCGCCTCGCGTCTGAGACGAACCTGGGCCGTCACGTTATCTTTGAGTTGAGCCGGCATGCTCTTAATCGCTACGGACCGCTTGAGTTTCGTGTCATGGGCAAGATAGACAATCCCCATACCCCCCCGGCCAATAACCTTTGTTATTTCGAAACTGCCGATTTTCCGGCCAATGAGATTGTCTTTTATCACCAAATCGTCAAAATCGCTTTCATCAGTGTGGACAAGGGAATCGAACAAAGAGTCAATTTCATACAGATCTTGTATTCGTTTTTTGAGTTGAGCTTTACACTGGGGATACTGCCCGATGAACTCGTCGATATCAGGCTGATCGCCTCGGGAGCACACACGCATGAATCGGGTCAGTGCTTCCTCAAGGACTTTCCCCTGATTGCCGTTTATCGGCGCTACCATGAGTCTTTCCCATAGGCCATTGTCAACGCCGCCATAGCACGGAACAGTAGCATTGGCACGGCATTTGTGCTCTTGTTCAATCTCTCAGCGATTTCGGCATGAGAGAGTCCTTCGATTTTCTTAAGCACGATGACTTCTTTATATTCGGGCTTCAATGTGTCCAAAGCTTTCTCCAGCCTGTCCAGCGCCTCTTTTTTGCGCATGATGATGCTGGGCGTCGTCGTATCAACGGGTTCAAACGCGCCGCAAAACCGATCATCAGCGCTGCGTCCTTCTTGTTTAAACGAGATTTCTTTGCGAATATCACGCTTGTCGGCGTAGAATTTTTTTAAAATATCCTGGAGCTTATTCCCTGCTATCCTGGATAACCACCGTAGAAAATCTCCCTCGTTGCTATAGGTGAAATCCTTTAATCCCCCCAATGCCAGAATAAGAACATCCTGCACCAAATCGACGGAATCCAGCTTGGATCTGAGTTTCGTATCCAATCGGAATCGAATAATGCGACGTACTCTCTCACCATAGATCCTGCACAGTTGATCGATAGCGGGTTGGTCTCCCTCTTTGGCTAAAGCAACAAGATGTTGAGTCTTTTGATCGTCGATAGGTTTCACCTTTCGCTAACCTCAAAAACATACAGCCATTAAATAATTATAACAATTTTTGAAAAATTTTCAATTAAGTCGATAGGTCGTCACTTTTTCCTCGTTGATAAGTGTAGAAACCAAGAGCCGGCTCTTCAGCAAAAGAATTGTCATGAACAAAACTGCACGTCGTGTGCAGACCGAAAATGATAATAAGCTCTGAAAGGGTAGAAAGATGAAAAAAACAACGTTCCTCGTATCGAGTTTGGTATTCGTCCTGACTGTGGAGGTTGCGAATGCAGATTTTACCTTCGGGACCGCAACGAATCTCGGGCCCACTGTCAACAGTGCGTACGTAGAGTGGGGACCGAGCATCTCCGCCGACGGGTTGTCGCTCTATTTTGGCTCCCGCCGAGCCGGCGCGTATGGCCCGGAGGATATCTACGTGACGACGCGAGCAACGACAAGTGACCTCTGGGGAGATGCGGTGAATCTTGGGTCACCAGTGAACAACTCAAAGTGGGAACAGTTACCGAGCATCTCGGTCGACGGCCTAACGCTCTTTTTTTCCGGCAACTGGTCCGGCGGGTATGGTTCTGATGACCTGTGGTTCACAACACGCCAGACAAAAGATGACTCTTGGAACACGCCGGTTAACCTCGGAGCGACAGTGAACAGGTCATCCGCAGACTGGACGCCAAGCATCTCGGCCGATGGGCTTGAACTTTACTTTTGCTCCGACCGGTCCGGTGGGTACGGTCAATATGACCTGTGGGTCACCAGGCGAGAAACGCTACAGGACCCGTGGGGATCACCGGTGAACCTTGGACCCAACGTCAATTCGTCTTATCGAGAGATTAGCATGTCTATCTCGCACGATAATCGGCTGCTCTTTTTCGGCTCGAACAGGCCCGGGGGATCAGGGGGATTTGATTTATGGGTTACAAGGCGGGAGACCGCAAACGATCCATGGGGGGAGCCGGTCAACCTTGGACCGATCGTCAACAGTTCGGCCACCTACGATCAGACACCGAGCATCTCCGCTGATGGTTCGACCCTCTTCTTCTACTCCAACCGACAAGGCGCATCCGGTGATGGCGATATATACCAGGCGCCGGTCATCCCCATCGTTGACCTTAACGGCGACGGCATTGTGGACTCCGCGGACATGTGCATCATGATAGGCTACTGGGGCACAAATAATTCACTTTGTGACATTGGCCCAATGCCCTGGGGTGATCGTGTTGTCGATGTCGAAGATTTAAAGGTCTTGGCTGAGCATTTGTTCGAGGAGGTCAACGATCCGACTTTATTGGCGCACTGGAAGCTGGATGAAGAAGAGGGTAAGATTGCCTACGATAGTGTCGGCACAAATGATGGTGTAATCATCGGATTGCCTCAATGGCGATTTGAAGACGGGGCTGTTGACGGTGCGCTGGAATTAGACGGGACGACCTTCATCGCGTTCGACCCTGTCCTGAACCCGGCGGACGGTCCCTTCAGCGTGCTGGTTTGGGTCAAAGGTGGTGGTCCCGGACAAGTGATTGCCTCCTCCGGCAGGGCCAACTGGTTGATGACCGATGCCGCTACAGGTGAATTGATGACCGAGCTATCCGATGTTGGGCAGAATGGCGATTCACTCGGACCGGAAGCCGTTATCACAGATGGAAACTGGCACCGAATCGCCTTCACCTGGGACGGCGCGAACGCCCGGCTCTATGTGGATACCCTCCTTGTGGCCGAGGATGCCCAAGACGGCCTCGTCAATTCCTCCGCCAGGTTGTTACTTGGCGCCAGCATAGATAGGGAACCCGGTACCTATTGGACCGGTTTGATCGACGACATCCGCATCTACGACCGGATCATCAGCCCATAAACAATGTCTGTAGTGTGGGTACTTCAAACGGAATTAGAACGCTCAATATCGTCGAGGAGCTCTCAGCTTGTAATGAGTTGTGAGCTCTTCCTTTTTTTGACTGAGTCCATTGATGACGCCCGATAAATTTTTTGCGAATTATATCTTTCGCCTAAAATTGACATTTTTTTGGACGCGATTTAAAAAAAACAAAGTTCGTGGAGACAAAATGGTGTCACGACGTCACTGTGTTTGGGCAGCGTTTTTTCAGCCTTTGAAAGAAGCGACTTTGGGTGCGTATTCTGTCACTCTAAAATCTTCAAATTGTTCCAGGCCCTAAATGAAAGCGTTTTTAAATGCTTAAAGTTAACGTCACGTTATTATACTGTAGGCACTTTATTACTTTTTTAGCCGGATGTCGTCAATGTATATCGTACCGGATCCACCGGCTGCCTTGGCACTCCCTTTCGTGCCCAGACCCATCGCGATCTTATCCACATCGGTCAGTTTCACGCCCTGATCCGAAAAGACTTTCAACGGAACAATCCACTCCGTCCAGGTATCAATCGTTGCCGCACGCGGATCCTCGTGGGCTGCGACCACCGGCACGGCGCCGGCATTCGAGATCGCCACATAAAGTGGCTCGGCATCGTTGCTGACGATACCGATATCCTGGTTCGTCCACTGACCACTGACCGTTCCGGTCGTGGTGACGTTGGAAAACACGGCCTCACACGGCAGAGTTGCGTCATGGCTGGTCAACGCCAGGCCGATAAAGACAGTCGAGGTCATCAAAATGCTTTGCGGTATCGCCCCCGTAACCGGTTGCCAGGACGTACCATTTGCCGAATGTTGGACGCTAAAGTTGCCCGTGACGTCGCGTTCCACTTTAACCCAAATTGGGGCGGTAATACCTGCCTCGGAATAGTTGAAGCTATCGCCGCCGGTAGTGAGACGACCCTGCGAAGCGATGCCGCTGATAGGGGTAATACATGCAAAGGCATGCTTAGAGCCACCGTCCAACGTCTCACGGATCATCACACCGGCCTTGGCCCAGGCGTTCGTGTTCTGCACACTGTTGACGCGCGCGACAATCGAACCGGCACCGGTCAGCGTCTTGTACGCATAATGGAACTCATCGGCATTGCCCCAAATATCAGTGCCCGAACCGGTCATCATATAGGTACCAACCGGATCCTCTGTGAAGCTGCCGACCGATTCCGGCAAGCCCCTGAACCATAGCGACAGGTCCGCAACGCCTTCTTCTGTCCAGTCACGCGGCCATGTCAGCGTCAACACGACCTCCGAATTCGTGACATTGACTGTGTTGGCATAAAGCAGCGGCATGGATTGCGAACCGCTATGGACCGTGGTCTGCTCGGCGTATGGGGGGAACAGATATCCGGCCTGCGCCCCGTTATCGGCGATGTCGAAGCCGTCGATCCAGCTTTGCCATATCGCTTTACCGGTCGTATCGTCATCCGTGTAATCCTCGAAATCATCGACGATCAGATAGTCGGCGGTTGTGAAGCTCCATACACGACCAATCCACGGACTATCCGGATGAGCATTATTGATCTCATCCACACGCCAATAGTATGTAGTGTTCCATTCGAGCTGGCCGGGATCGTAGCTCTCGTTGCCAAGGGCTATGTTTGCCTTGAATTCGGGCGAAGCATGGGTGGCATTCGCCACGGCAGATTCGTCCGTGCCGAAATACACGTCATGCGAAACGACCTCAAGGCCGGATTTCCATTGCAAAGTAGGCATTTGCGTCACGCCGGACGCCTTGTTAGAAGGAATGGGGCCGTAGGCTTTGGGCGGTTCATAGGGCGAGAGATAGGTGCCCGGAATAATCACGCGTTCCGAGATACCGGGACCTTCCCAGGCCACTTGGCAATGATCACCCTCGTCGCCTTCTTTCCAGAGCGACATAATATAATACTTCTCGCCGCCAATCAGCGGAATTGGTTCAGATTTCTGTGAGGCGTACTTGGTCCACTCATTAAGGTAGGTCCAGCCACTTGTCGCCGTGGGAGAATCTTTGACATAAGCGATCAACTCGACGTTGCTCGAATCGTCATCAGTGCTCAGCCACAATTCACCCTGATTGTCTGAAGTCATCCAGAAGGTATAGTCACCCGTGGCCGGCGGATAGAGCCAACCGTCGATCCGAGCGCCGTAGTCGTCGAGGTCCTCTATGTTCCACTGAAACTCCGTCACGGTCTCAACGACGTCGGGATTGTCCGGGTATCTCGGATCGTTCTTAAGTGCGTTCAAGTCCGTCGTAGCGATGTTCTCCCAACGACTCATCACAGCCGATCCCAACCCCTCTTGCGTCGTTGTGAAGCTCCAGACCTCACCCTGTTGTGTAACGGCACCGGTAAGCTCATCCACACGCCAATAATACGTCGTCAAAGGTTCAAGGAGACCGGGATCGTACGTTGTCATCGCTTTTGGTCTTCCTCCGGTGGCATTGGCCACCGTATCGAAATCGGTTCCGAAGTACACCGTGTGCAACTTTGCGTTGTAAGCCGGAGACCAGCTTAGAATCGAATCCATAGCAACGAACGAACGACCATCGGCAGGTTCGGGATTATAAGCTTTCAAAGATGGAACGAGAAAGCTCCAGACGTTGCCGGTGTGCTTTGTGACACCGTCCGCTTCGACTTCATCGATTCGCCAGTAATAGATCGTGCCCGGTATCAGACCGTCCGGATAGAGAAATCCCGGGAAGCCGGCGATGAAATAGGTATGCTTCTGGTTGCCTCGAAACGTCTCACCGGTTCCTTCATTGACCTGGTCGAAATCGTCGCCCATATACACGTCGTGCGAGGTGGCAAGATCGCCGGGCGTCCAGGAGGCCGACACCCAGGTATCCGGGATTATGGCGCCGTCCTCCGGAGTCGGGCTTGTCGCTCGATAGATGGGCTGACGGGGGATCTCGGCACCGATGGAAACCCGGTCGATCCACACTTTTCCGTTGAGATTCGCTCCGGGAGGAGACCACAAGACGCCTTTAAGTATGAGGTAAAGGATCAAAATTTCCCCTTCGTCGTCGCCAATAGTATCGCCGGTATGGGTGTATTCGAAGGCGAACTTTTTTCGCGAAGTAGTCAGATCCACCGTCTGGTCCAGAAAGGTCAGGTAGGATGTGTTGTTCACTTTCGCCTGAACCAGCACCACCATGCCTCGATTGACGTCGGATTTTGCAGTGAAGCAAATGGGATACGTTACGCCGGGCTCGAAGACCAGCCCGCCCTGTCCAATCCCAATACTGGTCAATACAGGCGCGTTGTAAATATCCAGCAGGGCCGCGTTTTCTCCGGAGAGGCCGGCATCCGGGTCCACCTCGACGTCGAAGCCTTCCTGGGTATTGAGGTATATGTAGATGCCCCAGCCATCGAGGCCGTTATCGAATTCGCCGTTGACGATTTGGTTCTCCTGGCCATGGGCGACGGATCCGCACAATCCGAGAACAAAGGTGAAGCAAGCCACAAGCGCTAATTTTCCGTTCACGATCTATCTCCTTCACGAAGGATGGTTGATGGTTTGCTATTCCTACGTTCTCACAATTATTTTCATACCAAATCTTCCGTCCATGCATCAAGAAGAATAAATTCAGATTTTCCATTTAGCTTTACAAAGGATAATTCTGTACAGATTAACACTTTCCCTGAGAGTCTCCTGATCAACTTGACCTTCATAGTACCACAATTACATCGCAATTTCAACTATTTCCTGGAAATTAGACAGGCACCATGTGGCATTACAAACATGAAAAGGCCCATATTCAAAGGAAGATTGTACTTTCTCCCAGTGTGTTGGCTCGCCGTTATCGATGCTTTCCGTTCCCGTAGATCATCTCTAAGACACGGATGGACAGTCTGAAGTACCTGTCCTGTAGGATTGGAACACATTACCCGAGTTGTCGCCCAGCAGATCACCAACATACCAAATTCTATTGACATCTACGAATTCCATGCCCATATATAATATGTTTGCTTCATTACCAATGTGCCCAAAAGCCCAAAATAACTTCCATCGTTGATTATTAGTCGTGAGATCGTGTGACCATTGCCATTGAAGGAGGTCCTTTGCAACTCAATGTAACCATAATTACCATTCGGATCACTGTCCGGTGTAATGACGGCCTTGTTGAAGACCTTGCGGCCGGGTAGGTTTGGAGGTGACGAGGTGTGGGGATTTTGAGTAGGTTGAGGGCTTTTCAAATGGTCGAGGCGACGACAGAGGAAAAGATGCGAGTGTCCTGGGCGAGTGATCAGGGTTGGCTTATTGAGTTTTCTATAATCGATAGACAATTTACAAGACGATTATGTCCATACAAATTCCGTGGAATATGGGAAAAATTAAGCACGAAGGCTGGTCGGATATGATATTTCTTTAATAGAGGATTCATCAATCACTAAAATCAACCGGTAGTATTGCTCGCCATTGTTCAGCCTGTTCCGTCTTGCCCCAGGCTTCGTAGAGCCTAACAAGAGTCCTCACGCATATCCAGGTTGTTGTATGGTCATTGCCAAATACCCGGCGCGAGGTCGTTTCCTCTTTGAGCAATAATGGTTCGGCATGATCGTATTGGCCTTTGTCTATGTACAGGTTTGCCGTCTCAATGGTTAAAAAAATCGTGCCCAGAGCATCTTCACCGAATAAACGTAAACTCATTTCAAGCGCTGGTTCCAGATAGTGCTCAGCCTCATCAAATTTATTCAATGCACGATAGAACGAACCCAAAGTGCGCATAGTTATCAACGTTTTACCATGTTCATCGCCATACCTTTGGCGTCTGGCCTGCAAGACATTAAGGTACAGTTCTTCCGCCTCGTTGTTTCGACCTAAATTTCGACACAAGTGAGCATAGTTGAGAGTAATGTTGACTGTTTCTTCATGGTTCTCACCCTGAAGACGCCGGCTTATATCCAGTGCTTTCCGGCACATTTCCTCCGCTTGCTCAATCCGGCCCTGCGAAGCGTATGCAAGGGCAAGTCCTTCCATATGATTCGGTGCGTACGGATGCTCGGGTCCCAGCTTATGCTGGACTGTTTCCAGGGCTTGGATCTGTAACTTCTCCGCCTCCTCGAAACGGCCCTGGTTCCAGTATGTCCAGGCAAGACGGCTTATCGCTTCCAGTAACCTGGGATCGACATCACTTAGAACGTTGCGCATGCCATCGACAGTTTCTCTCAGTAATAATTCTGCCTGATCGAAGTTACCTTGATGCCAGAACACCCAGCCCAGCTCCTGCATATACAGCAAGGTCTCTACGTCGTGCTCTCTCTTGCCCTTTCCTCTAAGCAGAATCGCACGTTTCAGATTCGACTCGGCAGGTTGGTACTTACCGAGATTCTTATACGTGACACCCAAAGTAAAACGGATGGATGCTTCAATGGGCGGTTCCGCCTCAAATTTACCCACGAGTTGCTCGGATGCAATATCTAAAATTGATTCGACGGACGTACCTCGTTGGTTTCCCTTAAAGGGATCGACAGACCCTAACAGATCGTCGCGTACGAAGTCGTTGATCGCCTGTGATATTTTGGTCTGTCGCTCGGCTTTAATAGCAAAAGAAGTAGAGACAACAACGCCGGAAAGTAGCACGACAACCATCGCGGCAATACCCACTGTCAGCATTCGATTCTTTCGTACAAACTTTCTAACTTGACATGTTGCAGATGGCGGCACAGCTTGCAGTGGATAGCCATTCAGATAATAATCTATATCCTGAGCCAGCATGCCCGCAGAATCGTACCGCCGATCGGGATCGTTATCGAGGGCTTTGAGTAGCAGCAGTTCCAATTCCTTATCAATCTTCGGATTGATTTTATGAGGTCGCTTGACCTCTTGATGGATGATACGATGCATGACGTCGTGACGGGAACCCGACAAATCGTGCGGAGACTCACCTGTTAAAAGAGTGAACAAAATAACGCCAAGACTGTACACATCGGTCCGTGTGTCCAGTTTATCCACGGCTCCAGCGGCCTGTTCAGGCGACATATACGCCGGCGTCCCGGCCGTTTCGCCGTCCACTGATACGGTCAGGTTCGAATCATCCCGGAGAACGTTTTTGGCCAGACCAAAATCCACGATGTACGGCCGGCCCTCTTCGGAAACGATGATATTGGACGGTTTCAGATCGCGGTGAATGACGCCCTTTTGGTGAGCGTGCTGGATCGCCTGGCAAATTGTCTGAATGAGCTTCAATCTCTGACAGTCGTCGAGTTCATGTCGCTTGACGTAGTCATCAAGATGTACGCCTTCGATAAGCTCCATGGCGTAGTAATAAACACCTCGATGGATTCCACTGTCGTAGATGCGGGCGATGTTGGGATGCTGAAGGCCGGCTGCTAATTCGACCTCTCGCTCGAACCGGAGAAGGATTTTATCCGAGCTGATCAGACCGGTTCTCGGAACCTTCAAGGCCACTTGCCGGTTGGTGCTGATCTGCAGGGCACGCCAAATTTGTCCCTGTCCGGCCTCGCCTAATTTGCCAAGGATCTCGTAGTTCTCAATCTGTGGTACAGACGGTGAAACGCTTACGTCCTCGCCCAGTGTATTCTGATTGTCGGACGGCGGCGTTGCCTCTCGGTCGGGTTTGCATTGTTTCTCTGCCGGTGTAGAATCGGCTTGCTTCGCACCGACGGAGAGAAGGCGACTGAGTTGCTCAGGTTTCAAACCGTATGTCGATTTTTTATCCATAGCCCGGCCCTATTACAATATAATGCGAATTTGCCTCGATCCTGCGCTTCCCTATGAAAATAGTTGTATTAATTCTTTCAATTCCTCTTCGATGTCTTCGTTGTCGGCCACGGCTCGCCGGACATGTCTCTTTAAGGCGGCCCGGAAACGTCGTTTGACTGTAATGATCATATTCGAGGCTTTGGCCGGATTCTCAATCCCGTATTTGTCGCAAATCTCTTCCAGTGAAGGGGCAGGTGTATTGTCCATGATGGGTTTGAGAATCCTGTCGTGGAAAACCTGCCAATGAACGGTCTTGTTCTGGTTGTGACATGCGGCCTGCACTTCTGAAAGCAGCGTATCCAGCAAGTCGGATATCCAGGCGTAATTGAATGACTGCGCGGCCGTGAGTCCCTCAACCGGTTCAGGCAGATTGGACGGGTCGATCTGGTCCAAATGGAACAGCTTATCCTTCGGGACGCGCTTGCGGGAGGTTTCATGACGGTGTACTTGGCTGAGGTACTGCTCTAAAGCCGCCAGCAGAAACGTCCTGAAACGCCCTCGCGCCTGATCCGCTCGCTGGATCAGCCCTCGAGTGAGTACGACCTCCTGGAAAAAGCCTTGCGTCAGATCCTTGGCCTGTTCGTTGTCGTATCCTTTACGCCGGAGGAAACAATAGACGGGTTTCCAGTATTTTTTGAGCAAATCGTTGACCAAATCCAGATTCGTGGTATCGCCATCGGTGGCAATCTTTCCAATCTCGCTCCAGTGAGTCGTCAGGAACGCTTCGCCCGCTCCCCCCATACTCGTATGCTCGTGGGACCTCATTTTCTACAGTCCTCAATGCTATGATTCCCCCTGTAAGCCACTAAGATATTATAATCGATGACGCGTATTTCAGCAATATCTCACACCACGGGACAGAATCGGAACCCTAAAATACGAAAAACAGAAATTTTCCGAGATAATTTCGCAAACGGCGCAGGATCGCGGTTTTCCTGCATTAGATAGTTGTGAACGAAACAAGATGAAATGTATGAAATCGCTTCTTAAATTTATCGCCGGAAAGGCAGAAAG
>Ga0272441_10005145_pt1 | contig 23037 bp, 19 predicted proteins | sample SSMProp6N_FD_193582 | JGI IMG/M metagenome (GOLD analysis project Ga0272441, IMG submission 193582) | Marine sediment archaeal communities from Little Sippewissett salt marsh, Falmouth, MA, United States - SSM-Prop-6N | ecosystem: Environmental > Aquatic > Marine > Wetlands > Sediment ...
AAATCAAAAAGCCGTCTCTATCCGGCGCCACCTCAAATGCATGAACTTGTCCTTTTGAAATAAATAAGATACTTTTTTCTTTGAATGGATAAGGACGAAAATCAATGTGGTGAATTCCGCTTCCCTGGGTAATATACAATATGTGATAAAAGTCGGGTCGGTGAGGGCGGCACAGGGGAGAGTCAGGTGAGCTGTATCTGGAAAAGAGGCTGTTGAGTGTAAAAATTTCAAATTCAATATCAACCTTGTTTTTTTTGGAAAATGATATATTGGGTATTTCTTTCATATTATTCCTTCAATATAACAACATTAACAGGCGCGATTGGAAATCTGTTTAGAAATTTAAATTTGAAAACCGTTTGGTAACTATTTTCTATCGAACTGCTCTGAATAACTCGCATTGATCGCCATGGGTTAACTAATTCAGGACGCCATGTGCATTGGAATTTCTAACTCTAAATAAAATTGCAGTTAATTTTTAAGATGCTGTCAATTTCAGACAGACAAATCCTGGCATTGATATATTTCAAAATTTTTGTCTCCTGTCTGGTAAGCCTGGTGGAAACGAGCGGCGGATTATTGATCCGTCTACAACTAAATAACAATAATTATAAAGTCCTCGCTCTCTGGAATCATCGTGTCATCTCTGATTTAATTCAATAAAATTAAAATCTTTTGAATAATAAAACAATAAATATTTTGAAAATATTCAGTGGCGGATTGTGATACCTCCGGGAGGTCAACAAAGACCTCCCGGAGGTGAAATGTATTACTTAAAACCGGTACTTAAACCAGGCGGCAAAATAGATCCCGCTGAAATCGACCGTGATTTCTTCCGGCATAAACATTTCTGCGTTGGCAAAATCACTGATCTCCGCGAGGCGGTAACCGGCCTCGCCTGCGATACTCATATGCTCATTCACGATGAACTCGGGGCCGATAAATCCGTGAAAGCCGACAGCGGATTTGGAATCGCTGTTCTCATAGCTCTTTGCCAGGCCTTTATTGTCGATTTCCACTATACGTTCGGCAAAGTGATAATCCGCAAAACCGCCGATGTTCAAAGTGAAAGAACTGAGCGGCAGATGATAAATGATCCCGGCGCCGACCGGGACGGATCGAAACGAGTAAATGTCTTCTCCGGTGGCGAGCGGTTCGGGGCCGGCTTCCCCGGTAATGGCAAAATCCTCTTTTGAGGCCGCGTACAAGTAACCGAGGCGAAATCCCAGACTCACAGCGGGACTGACGGCATAATCCATGTGCAGTCCGGCGCTCAGGCCGCCGTTGATTTCGGATTTATCCACAAGATTTAAAAAATTGTTAACATCATCGAAAGCGTACAACGAATAACCGCCGGAGACGGCTATTGAGAAGGGAGATTGGGAGTAAAGGACTTGGCAGGAGAACATAATAAAAACAATTAACATTAAAATGAATTTTCCGGTTTTCATGGGACAATTCCTCAGTTTAGTTAAGTATTGATTTTATTTGATGGTAAATCAAATTCAAAAGGCCGTTACCCGGCCAAATAGAATTAAAATTTATGATTAAAAAATGAATTTGTTTTTGTATTTCCTGTAAACAAATTTTTCAACAAACTTTTTCAGATCCCACCCATGGATAAAGTCACAATCCGACTCGTTTTGAATCAGTTTTCCGCTGCCGTATTTTGTCCAAAACAAAAACCGGTGATCAGAATATTTCCCTGTTCAGCAAATATCTGATCGTATTCAATAGCTGTTTTTTTTCTTTTCACCTCCTGTGAATGATTGACCGTCAATTAAACAAATTTTGTTTGTTAAATTATACTTGATAATTATTGATATGTTCCGGTTTTAATTGTTATAACCGGTCGTTTTTGTAATTTTATCGGGAATCGTGTGTTTTCGTAATATGTGATGATATCCACACCCCGGGATGTTCATTTCAGAATAAAAAAAGGCCCGTCAAGCGGACGGGCCCTTGAAAGTCTTAACGCAATAATGTGGCCCGCGTGAAACTGTCCTGATTGCCGGTATGTAACCGGAAAAAATAAATCCCGGCCGGTTGCGGCGTGCCGTTGTCGTCACAGCCGTTCCAGTTCAATGTATATAAACCGGGTGACATGTTGCCGTTTTGCAGTGAGGCGATCTTTTGTCCGAGAGTGTTATATACGGTCAATGAAATGTTTTGCGATTCGTTTACAGCGTCCGGAATATTAAAGCGCACGGCCGTTCCGGGATTGAATGGATTGGGATAACAGCCCTGCAACTCGAACCGGTCGGCGGCTCGTGCGGTCTCCTGATCTAAACCGGGTGTGGCGTTGACTGTGGAGAACCAGGTTACAGTGCCGTTTATATCCTGTTGACCAAGACGATAATAATATGTAAGACCGTTGATAACATCAAGGTCTTCAAAACTGTATTCGGAAGACTCGCTGGTCGTGCCCTGTCCTTTAATTTCGGCGAGCGGCGCGAAATTTACTGCATCAGTGCTTTTTTGCAGTAGAAAAGCCTGGTTATCGATTTCCGATCCGGTGGTCCAGTTCAAAATAACCCGCCGGTCACCGGCTGTGGCGGCAAAAGAAACGAGTTGCACAGGCAGGGGCTGGTCGACCGAGCCAAGCGTGTAAAAACCGTCCTGCAGGGCCACGCCGCTGAACGTTACCTGGTCGCCGCTGCCGGATGTCCCGGAAACGGTCACATCGGTAAAGTCACCTGTCAATCCCGAACGGTACAATAACCTGTATCCTGAGAAATCGGAGGGACTGACCGTGGCGTCTGTGGCATCGCCGATATCAATTGTGACACTTGCAGAAACGGCGCCGGTTTCATCCACATACCAGATACGGCCGGTACGCTGAGTCGCGGCGCTGCTTGCCAAATCGTTTGTGGAAGTTCCGGAGATGTTGTTATTGCCGTAAACGGCTGAATTACCCGATACCAGGGTGGTGCCGACGGTCATCCACAAGCCGTTAGAAGCATCGGAAGGGGATGTTCCCGTGTCCCACCAGATCGCCTTGACATTTGTCTGGTAACCGGGTTTCATATCCCGAAGCGGCGCGGTCGAAACAATCCAGTCGGTCGCCGGATCCATGGACGTGAGGGTGCCGTCATTATTGGAAGTTTCGTCTGTCGCGGTGGTCCCCGAAGACGCGTTTAACCGCCAGTAGCCGGCCAATCCGGAGCTGCCGGAATTGATCTGGTAGTGCATCAGTGCCCGGATCTCGGTCTGGGTCAGCGCTTTGTTCCAGACGCGGACTTCATCTATCGTGCCCAGGAAGCGTTCCCCACTTACCGTATTCTGGCCGATTTCAACCTCTAAGATCGTTCCGGAATTTGTGGGCGATGTATTCGGATTCGTAGCGTCAACATCTCCGTTCACATAAACGGTCATGCCGTTTGTCGCGTGCAGCGTGGCGGCAACATGGTACCATTTTCCGGCGCTCAATGTTGAACTGCCCCTTGCTACATTCCAGCTACTATTTGCGTGGATGAGAAATGCGGCCTTGCCGGAACTATCCAGGCGTAAACAGAAAACGTTGGATGATGTCCCTTCGGAATAAATTGTGTGAGTATTGGCATCAATCGACGGTACTTTTACCCATGCGCTGATTGTACTGTTCGATGATGTGGAAATGATGGGGCCGGAAGCAACCTGAATAAAATCATTACTCCCGTCAAAATCGAGGGCATTGCCACCCAGAGATTGAGCAGTAGCCGTAAATAAAACCAAAACTAAAACAACTTGTGCCAGTCGTGTTTTCATTTTCCTCTCCTAATATGCTCTTTAGTTATCTGTTCGAATATCAACTTTATAATTAATTTAACAAACAATTTTTGTTACACAAACGATTAAAAAGTCAAGAGTCATGAACTGTAGTAAATTTCGGTAAAAAAACCTGACGGCCGCCTGTTTCTTTTCTGCAAACGGCGCGCTGACATTTCTTCGTGGTTGTTTTGTTTAAAGTAAAAACTGTAAATTTTTTACCCGCGTTCATGGAACTTTGCGTGTGATCCCACGTATTGGTTTTTATAATATGATAACCGGATTCAAAGGAACAACTTTACTTGCTGTAAGAGATGATGAATTAAAAACCGGAAAGAGCCTGTGCAGTTAATAAAACAGCCAACCGGGGGACCTGATGGCAGTTGACCATAAATTGAATTTTATCCTGTTAATATAATGAATTAACAACAGCGGGAATTAAATTATGAAAAAGTTTCTGTTCATTATGATTATTCTGTACCTTGTATTTAATCAACTTTACGCGACTCAAGCCACCCGTGGGGAAAGCGGCGATCGTTCAAAAGTGTTTACGCCGAATACAAAACTTGCTTTATCTCCCATATTACTATCGGACAACCTGACCATCGACGGCGTTATTGAAAACAGTTGGTTGCAGGGGGCGCATTTTGAAAATTTTACCGAATATAAACCCATCGAATACCGGCGGCCCAAAGTTGGCACTGAAGGATACCTGACCTATGATTCCGATAATTTATATGTCGCTTTTGTGTGTCAGGACAGGGAGATCGACCAGCTACGCGCCACGATGACAAACAGGGATCAAATTTTTGACGATGACTGGGTATGCATCAGTATTGATCCCAACAAGGATTATCAAAAAGCCTACCAGCTTTTTGTTAATGCCAACGGGATCCAGGGTGATATTTTGTGGCAGGCCAACGGTACGGAGGATAAAAATTTTGATCTGGTCTGGTACTCGGACGCGAAAATATACAAAGATCACTGGATCGCGGAAATGAAGATCCCCTTTAAAAGTTTACGGTTCCCCAAAAGTGAAATACAAAACTGGTCCATACATTTTATCCGGCATTTCCCCCGTGACCTTGAATATAAATATTCCTGGATGCCGATCTCCCAGGATAATAATTCTGTGATGGAGCAGGCGGGTCATCTGAAATTTCAATTGTTAAAGCAACAGGATAAAAAAAGAGTGCTGGAAATTCTACCCTATACCATAGCCACCCAGCAAAGCACCCTGAATGATGATCCGGCGTCAACACAATTTGAAAAATGGCATTATGACCGGCCTGACGGCAGGGCGGGCGCCGGGATCAAATATGGTTTATCCTCAAACATGATCCTTGATGTGACATACAACCCGGATTTCAGCCAGATTGAATCGGATGCCGGACAGATCAGTTTGAACAATCCTTATGCCCTGTTTTTTGAAGAAAAAAGACCGTTTTTCAAGGAGGGCAGTGATGTCTATGCTGTTGATCAATTTACACCCGGGATAGCGCTTGACCAATTTGTGAACCTGTTTTATTCTCGAACCATAAATGATCCGCTGGTGGCCGGAAAAATATCCGGGAAGATTGGCCGGGTCAATATTGGTTATACGTCCGCCCTGGACCAGAATACGCCGTACATTGTACCGTTCCAATACAGCAGCGCCGTCCTGACCTCCACGAAAAAATCTTATAATAATATTTTACGTGCCAGATATGATCTGGGCAATCAGTCGTCCATAGGACTGTTTATGAGTGACCGGCGTTTACAGGAACCGGGTTCCAATACGGTCACTGCGGTGGACGCCAGGATCAGGTTGTCGGAAAAGTATTTGTTCGCCGGGATTGCCGGGTATACACACACGCGGGAACCGGATGATATGGAATTGTCAAAAGGTATCAACGATTTGACATTCAAAGCCGGAGACCGTTTAAGAACAGGGGGATTTGACGGGGAAGCTTATAATGGACAATTATTAAGGGCCAAGCTACAAAGAAAAGCCGTGCACTGGAATACCGCGTTTGCTTATCAGGATTTCAGCCCCGGCTTCAGGGCGGAAAACGGTTTTATCATGGTGAACGGTTATCGAATGATGGAATATGTGTCCAGTTATTCGTTTTTATATGATAATCACGATCTGTTCTCATCCATCGTCCCGCAGGTCAATTTCTGGCGCCGGTATAACTATGAAGGCTTTGTAATGGATACGGGGATCCGTTCATCAATGAACTTTAATCTTAAAAACCAAATTTCATTTACCGTAACCGGATTTTTGTTCAACAGAGAGGTACTCCAGGGTAAACGGTTTGGAGATGCCCGGCAAATCTGGTTAATATACACAAATCGCAAACATAAAAATGTGACCATACAGAGTTCCGCCTCGTATGGCAATTCAATTAACCGGATAGGCGTGGAGGGAGACTCTCACAATCCTTTTGAACTGATCCCGACCTTTAGTATGTATTTCTCCGTTTTGATAAAACCGACCGCAAAAATTCAAAATAGTCTGATTTACCGGGGTTTTCAGGCCTGGACTAAAGGCCACGATTTCAAAATTATGGACCAACATATTATCCGAAATACTCTGAGTTATCAATTTAATAAAAATTTATCCATCAGATTGATCGGAGAATACAATTTTGTCAACTATTTTAATTCATTTATTCAGGACAAGGTGCATCAAAATTATTTTACACTTGATCCCCTGCTCAGTTACAAGCTGAACGCGTTTTCGGTTTTTTATATCGGCAGCCATTTGGGCGCTCAGGACAATATGTTTTTAAACTGGAACAGAATGCGGTTGAATGATCAAACGGTTTATTTGAAATTTCAGTACCTGATCAGATCATCGATTTGATATTTATAATATCCGGAATTATATGGGCATGTAAATGTTGTGGTTGATTTTTTATGTGCCGAAATAGCGGTCGCCGAAATCTCCCAGGCCGGGAACGATGTATTTCAATTCATTCAGGTGCGAATCGACTGCGGCCGTATAAATATGCAAATCCGGATATTTTTCCCTGAGCAGCTTTATTCCTTCCGGGGCCGCGACAATACATACCGCGCAAATATCGCGCGCGCCTTTTTTCTTGAGCGCGGCAATGGTATCGACCAGCGAGCCGCCTGTCGCCAGCATCGGATCCAGCACCAGTACGCGTTTATCGCCCAGGTCAGGGGGGAATTTTTGATAGTAGCGGCGCGCGACCGCGGTCTCTTCATCCCGCTCCAGGCCAATGAATCCCACCGGTACCCAGGGCAGAAATTCCCGCACCGGGACCAGCATCGATATACCGGCCCGCAGCACAGGCACAAATACGAGCGATTCGTGAATCCGGTATCCCCGTGTTTCCGTCAGCGGGGTTTGGATTGTGGTCTCGTCCATTTCCAAGTCCCGGGTCGCTTCCAGGATGATTATTTGCGAAACAATTGCCGAATGCCGGCCAAATTCTGCCGTGCTTGTATTTTTATCCCTTAATATGGATAGGGAGTGCTTTAACAGCGGGTGATCCACAATGTGCACCAGATTCATTTGTTTCTCCGAATTGAGTAATTATTTATCCATCATAGCGACAAATGTCCCGGTATGTTTGCCGGACACAACGGGGCCGTCATAAATATCGGTTTTTAACGTGATCCGCGCTATCCCTTTGCTGTGTAACATGGTCAAAAATCTTGACCACTCCTGTTCCGGCAAAGCGCACCTGGCGTTAAAATCAGACAGCACCGGCTTGCTGAAAAACATGGCGCTTTTCTGGATGACCAGACGGCAACTTATTTTATTCGTGGTGAGGTTGAGGTGCAGCAGCGTCCATCCCGCCAGTATGGCAACCGTGACAAGACTGCCGCCAAAGGCCGTATTCTGATGATTGATATTCGGGGCCAGCGGAGCGGCCAGATTGATGGACTGCCCGTCATAACAGGTGACGGACACCCCCAGATGCCGGGTGACCGGAATATGATTGTATAAATATTCCTCCGCGACTTTGTTCAGGTTTGTTTTATCGTTTGTCATATTATATTATGTCCGGTTTTTTTTATTTTAAATTAAGTGTTTTTTGGGAAATATAAAAATACATTTTAATATACGTTTCGCAGCGGGGAAACTCTCCCAGGCGGGCTCAATTTTACCACAGACACTTAACCACCCGTATTTAAGAAATACCGTGGTAATCATTATGAATAAGAGATAATAATATCCGCTTTACTTTTTATTTGTTATCATCAAAGTTGTCAAAACTTTGGTTTTTTTAATAAAGATCCTTTGCTTATGATAATTCTCATTTTTTTCATACTCCATTTCAACAAATCCAAACCAGGAGGCAAAACGCTCAAAAAATCTGATAAGGATTATGAAATCAGCTTTATCATATTTAATCCCGTCATAGTCTTTGCTTTCAAGCTCAAACATTGGGAAGGCTTTAAAATACAGGTTGGTATAGAATTTAAAATCATGTTTATCAGAGCCATATTTATTTACCAGAGACAGTAAAAATAAAAAACCAGTTTGTCCCGCAGCCTCATTCTCAAACCGGTCATTATAGGCCCAGTTGAATTTGGTTGTATAAGCCTGGAAAAATCTGATAAATAATTCCGGTATTTGATCTTTTTCCAATTCAGCCTTTGCCTGTTTTGTTATGAGCAATTTGCCCTTAAATTTTCTGATGGATCCTGATAGTTGTAATACTATTCTTGCCGTATGCAGCAGGGGCCATTTCTCTTCCCCGGACAGTTTTGTTATTTCTTTTTCGATATATATATCGGGCATATATTTTTTGTTATATATTTCTTTTACAATCTTAACCGGCAAATTGCCTTTCGGGGTCAGTTTTACGCCGATGTTGTTGTTTATGATTGAAAGCAATTCCATCGCTATTTTGAAGACCGGAACATCGGCCAGGATTTGCTTGTTTATTGTCGTGTTTATTTGAATGGGAGCCCCCTCCGCAAAAGGGGAATATATAATTTGATACATTTCATCAGGAGAAAAACCGTGAAATTCTTCCAAGGGTGTTTTATTTTTTTGCTCTATAAATTTTTCGGCTAATTTTTCAATATCCACAATATTTATTCCTCCTTATTATTTGCAGAACCGAAATTTAACCGGCACAAAAGTTTCACCTGATATATTCATTTTTACCAATCCGCTTGGTGTGAAAGTATCGGTTGACCGGGGTTTTTTTTAATAATTTGTATTTCAGGTTATGTTCACCGTTTCATTTAAAATTATTACATAAATCATTTTTTTTATCCGTAACATGTGTTTATTATTATACGATCAAAAAAGTTAACAGTCAATACTTTTACATTACTTTTACAAAACTTTTGCAGGAATGTGTGTATATTATTAATGGAGAAAATTATTACAGCGAAAGGTTTTATATGGGAACCTACTCAACAGGAGGAAACATAAAAATGACTGAGCAAATATTACCTGAATTACATATAGGACAACTAACGGCCCGGCTGCCCATTATTCAGGGCGGAATGGGCGTTGGTGTATCCTTGTCGGGCCTGGCATCGGCGGTGGCCAATGCAGGGGGTGTCGGCGTTATAGCCACTGCGGGTATAGGCATGCTGGAACCCGATATTAACAGGCATTTTCGTGAGGCCAACGCGCGGGCGCTCAAACGCGAAATCCAACAGGCCAAAGCCGCGACGGAAGGTATTATTGGTGTCAATATTATGATTGCCCTGTCGGACCATGAATCGTTATTACTTACCTCGCTTGACGCCGGGGCCGACATTGTGTTTATGGGCGCGGGATTACCCCTCAAGATACCACAAATTGTCACTCCCGAGCGACTGCGCGAGGGAGCAACCCGGGTTGTACCGATCGTTTCATCCGGTCGTGCGGCGGCTCTGATCTGCAAATCCTGGCTAAAACAAAATTGTTTACCCGACGCCTTTGTGGTCGAAGGACCTAAAGCAGGCGGTCACCTGGGATTTAAAAAAACGCAGTTAAATGACCCGGCATTTGGCCTCGAAAATTTACTGGCGGATGTGATTACCGCTGTGGAACCTTTCGAACAGCAGGCCGGGCGGGCAATTCCCGTGATCGCCGCAGGAGGGATCTATACGGGCGCTGATATATATAAATTTATGGAATTGGGGGCGAGCGGTGTACAAATGGCCACCCGATTTGTTGCTACTTATGAATGTGATGCCGATATCCGGTTCAAGCAGGCTTATCTCGATACCCGGAAACAGGATATTATGATCATTGACAGTCCCGTTGGTTTGCCGGGCAGGGCGATTCGTAATACGTTTCTGCAGGATGTATCCGCAGGCGAGAAAAAGCCCTTCAAATGTCCGTGGAAATGTCTGCGCACCTGTGATTTCAGGAAAGCGCCTTACTGTATCGGCATGGCCCTGACCAATGCGAAACAGGGCCTGCTGGACGACGGATTCGTATTCGCCGGGGCCAATGCCTGGCGGGTAAATGAAATCGTTTCGGTTCAGGAACTGATGGACGCCCTGGAACGTGAATATCAAACAGTCTCTATGGTTGAAGAGATTTTTGTATAGAATCAATCATGCGGTGACGTCGCGACTGTCAGATAACCCTTACGTAATGAAAAACAATCATCCCCGGCAAAAATGAGATAAAAAGAGAGAGCGTCCCTGTTTATCCATTTTGCGGGAATGTGTACGCTTTCGCCCCAGCCGCCGTTGCCCGGTAATCCGGTCATGGGTGTTCCTTCCCAGTTGCGGGTATAGTATACGGTTTTCCATGGGCCCCATAACTGCGACGCCTCATAGATACTGAAATGATTGACGCCGCCGGCGATACCCCGGCCGCGCATGGTCATCAAAAATCGTTGTAAGCCGGGATGAAAAGTCACATCCAGGCGGTTGCAGCCACCGGGGTAGGTAAACACGGCCCGGCGGTTTTTTATATCGGCACTCCACACCGGGTGACCCTGTTCATCCGTACCAGCGTAGCAAGACCAGGCTTTTTTGTCCGTTATCCTGTCCCGCCGTACGCGCAATAAAACTACACTGTCCGCTTCATTGTACGCGCTGGGCCCGTCGGATGTGAGGGCGTACACAAATCCGGCATATTCTTCCGGGACACCCGAATAATTTTGCCCAAAATTGACAAAGCACAGTGTGCCGAATTCTGGGAAAGTCCAGTCGCACCAAGACCATGTTTTCGCGTGGTTTTCGCTCCAGGCCAGTTGGTTCTGTTCGCCGTTTTTGTCCGCGTTTCTCACCCACATGTACAGTATACCGTCCGCCATAAGCAGACCGCTGGCTTTTTTGCCTTTTTTCCCGTCTCCAATGTCTTCTCCTGATGCCGAACGGATATTCACGGCCCGGTAGTTTTGCGGCGGACCGGTAATTTTGGCAAATCCCTGGCTCAGCTTGTCGGGAACCCGGGGCTGAAATCCCCAGCCATCGCCGTAAACCGTATAGATTTGGTCATCGTCCGCCCACGTCGACACCCAGAGATCGCTTCCCAACGCGTCGCGAACGATGGTGGAATCCCAGACCAGGCTGGTGATAATCTCACTCGCCGGGTAAGGCGCGCCGTCGGCCACCGATTCTGCAACCGGCCGCAAAAACGGTTCGATGATCCTGTAATGACTCGGACTCCTGTCACCGGGGATGGTTTTGCCCGCCCGGACGACAACCAGATCCAGACTCGGTATGATGATAATAAAACTGTCATACAATCCCCATGACCAGTAGGCGTCTTTTGGCACGCCTTTTAACGCGCCGTCGTTATTGTTCCACCACAGCAGTCCGTAATGACCGGAGGCGCCCTTGAATTGTTTTCCCGGATCATTGGTCACCGGTAGTCCGTTCACATCCTCTGGAGTTTGCAGAACCATTCGTACGAACTCTATGGGCAAAAGCTGTTTGCCCTGCCAGTTCCCCTCACGCAGGTATAAGTAGCCGATCAACGACATGGCTTTGATATTCGCTTTAATGCCGGAGCCCAGTTCCCGGCGTTTAATGCCGTGGATGGTGTCCTCCCGGTAGGTGTTATTTCGCCATGTCAGGTCGTTTTCCGAAATGCCGATCCCGGCGAACACCCGCCGGAACAGCACGTCTTTGAGGTCCTGTTTGAAAACAACGGTCATACAATCTGCCAGCCAGTTCGGGCCGCAATCACTGTAGGCCCATTTGCTGCCCGGCGCGAACATTAACCGGCTCCAGCCGCCCGGTTTATCGAATCCCGCCGTTTGCGTAGCCAGGTGCCGGATGGTGATTTTTTCCAGCCAGCCGGTTTGCACGTTCTCTTTGGGCGGAATTCCGGTTTCACCGAGATAGGTTAAAGCGCGCTCATCCAGCGACATCAACCCGTCATCGAGGGCCAGTCCCAGCGCGGTCAGGCCAATGGATTTTGTGGTGGATTTCAGAGCGTAAAGCGTGTCCTGATCGCCCCAAAACATGACCAGCCTGCCGCCGCGAATAATACAGCCCGACCCGCCGCCTGTCAACGCGTAATCGCGGGCCTGTTTCAGTTTGGTTGCGTTCATGCCGGCCTGATCGGGTGTGGCCGTTTCCCAGGCATGGACGATGTTTGAAAAAATGAGCACAAACAACAAAATGATATAAAAATGAATTTTTTTGCACGTATACATAGATTCCTCGATTTTTTCGGTTTTAATTGACGTTTTACGCAAGCTGTTACCGACCATCCAGATAATGTAAAATACGCTCAAGTTCGTGTTGTTTCGGTTCAGGCAATGTATGGCCGATACCTTCATACTGAACATATTTGATGTTCACGCCGCGTTTTTTCAATTCACCGATGATGAGTTTGCGGTTTTCCGCGCAAAGTTCACTTCCCGGTTTCATTTTTCCGGACCCGGCGGATCTTCCGGCTCTTTATTTATATCTTTAATTTCCTGCACCCTGCCGATTTCACCACTCTCCAGCCGCACTTTTATACCGCGGCTGTGTTTCGGCGATTTGGTCAGAACATCTTTGACGATCCCTCCGGTCAGCTTGCCGGTGCGCTGGTCCTTTTTCAGAACGATATTGACCTGCAGGCCCGGTTTGATGTTGTCTCTAATGGTAAAATTCATCGTGTTTAAATTCCCTGTTCATATCAGGTGATCGGTTTGGAATTATTTTAGTATATAAAAATATTATATGTAAAGCAAATGAATAATTTTTCTTCATCCATTTATGGGGAGAGTTTTATACGGATCACAGAGGGATTCTGATCGACTGATCTGACGCCGGATGAGCGCATGATGTAATGGTAGTATCAGATCAATCTGTTCCCGGTATCAAGTATCTCTTTGACAAGTGGATTTTCCGGATTGAAATCTTTGGGAGAGAAGGGAAGCACTTCTATATCGGATCCTACGGATAGAGTAATTTTCCTTATTTTGTCTTTATCTTTTATGCGATTTCCCTTAAAGATCTCTGATACGAGAGCGATATCAATATCACTCCATTCCTGAAATGTTCCATTCGCGTAACTGCCGAATAATATTGCTTCTTTTAGCGGTATCCGGTGTTTCTTTAATTCCAGAAGATATTTTTCAATCTTTTTTTTTATTTTAATTGGGACAGCAGCCAATATTTTTTGATCTGACTTTTTCATCCTGCTAAAGTTTATAACCTGAAAAATATACAGTATCACCTGCAAAAAATCAAGTTATTTACATACTTGAATTTTGGAGATATATCCGTGATGAACCTGCCAAGCGCTGTTTTTTCCCCGCATTTTAAAAAAAAGTAACAATCCGTCTTTTCACCCGTATCATAATTAAAAAAAATTTTAATATAATGAGAAACTGAGGTTATTGATGAGACTCCCGCACGTTCTGTTTTTATTCATAATACTGTTATGTATTACTCCGCTTTTTGTTAACGCGTCCGAAATTTTCGCAGATTCTGTTCTGGTGCCCTTTGATTATGAAAATCCGCAGGCCGGTACATTTTATTTGTATTATGAATACGGCGATTCTTTTGACGTCGAAAAACCCACGATTTTTATTATTCCGGATGGTCAGCAATTTTATGTGCGAAGAGGTACTGTACAAAAATTGCAGAAATCATGGTTTGATGACCGGTTTAACGTTATCGGTATACCGGGGCGTATGATCTCTGAAACCCTGGCCAATAAAGTAAAAAAACAGGACAATTCATATGACTGGAAACTGGCTTACAGTTATTTCAAAAGCAGCCAATGGTGCTCAGATATTGATATGGTCCGAAAGCGCGTATTAGGTACCGGCGGCAAAGTATACTTATACGGCGGTTCCGGAGGCGGTTATCTGGTACAGGAGTACCTTGCCCGGTTTGGTGAGCACGTTTCGAGGGCCTTTGTTTCCGGCGTGCCGAATCCGGTTGTCGACGCGCAAATCGGTGTCATTAACGATACCTTTAATGACGATATAAAGAAAATTGGTGATAATTATTTGTCAAAGTTGCATACCGCATTAAAATACTTTGAAAAGGACCGGGGTGATCTCATTATGGCGCTATCAAGACAGCATTATTTTTATAAATCGGAGGAACTGGACAGCGCCCGGGCCGCGTTAATTGATTCTTTATATGAAAGAAATCAGGATTATTTTGAAAAAATTAAAACCGAATACCAGGTCAACGCGATCAATGATTTTATGAATTCACCGCAAGCAATAGCCATCAGGGTACGCATGTATGAATTCATTCAAACTTTGCTGGAGATTATCGATTTACATGGCGCTGTGATCTATCCAACCCATGAAATGCAGTATAATTTGGCTTTACCTTTGATCCAACTCTATGAAAAGGGTGAGATGCCGGCGCATACCATGGATTTAAATAAGATGAGTGAACTGGAAACGGAAATGATCCTGCTGACGGGCAAACATGATAAAGCGGCGGGATACTTGAGCGGGGTGGAATTAAAGAAAAATATGAAAAACTGCTTGCTTGTTATTGCCGATGATGACCATATGTTCAAACATTTGCGCGAGACCGGTAATTTTAAAAAAATGTGTATAGAATTTTTTCATGACGGATTACAATCCGGCTCTTTGATAACGATACTTGAACAATTAGAGGATTCGGATTACGCGAGCGTGACAAAATAATATGTGTACCTTTAGCGATGCTTTTTTGCCGCTTTATGATTACTTTTCCGGTTTTACGGAAATACAATCGCAAATAAAAATGATCTCAGGCAGGGGAAAATAAGGGACACTGACGGGTCTCATACTCTGGTCCTGTGGATGCAATGTTACGGAGAAAGCCCAATGACATTTGAAATCAAAGAATAAAAAATGTCATCTAAACAGCCGTAGAAATATTGTTAAAGATAATCAAACGGGCGATCCTGGGCCTGAATTTGAATTGAATCTTTGCCCATGACAGCGCCTATGTAATATTTTGTTTTATCGCCTAATTCGAAATTTGTGCAAAATTCAAAAGTTTTATCCCAATTTTCAAGATATCTTCCGTTTATATAGATTATGTTTTTGCCTCGGGGGAGAAAAGTTGAAAATTTCGCTTCCGGACCGGCAAAGGGAGCTATACTTTCCAGATATGCCTGAAAATATTCCTGTCCGTTAAATTTGATGTTAACAAATTTCCCGGCAAAACCGAATTGCAGGTCAATCTGGGCGGCCACTAATTTTGCGTTTGGTTCTTCTGTTTGTGATACGGGATTGCCGGATTCTTTTTCACAACCGGCACTAATTAAAATTAATATTAGTAATAAACGTTTCATTTTAAATCCCCTGTTTTTTATGGATATTTAATTTTAATATTCCGTCAGCGCTCCTGTTCTTAAAATTAATTCCCGGTTTTTCTTTCCCACAAATGCAAGAATATCTGCGATATCGATTTTTTATTTCCAGCCTCTTTTTATCATTTCATCCAGCAGGACAATTATATGATCCGTTCGGCCTGATGCCCTTGATTCTATTCCGGTTTTTTAAAAAAGTATTTGGCATTACCGGTGAAAAATTTCAGCGGTTGCCCCATGTCCTCGGGACGGTAACCGGTTGGCGACAGATAAAATCTCTCCCATGAATCCGAGGATTCATAATCGAACTCGCTCTTTAAGGGACACGCCGCCCGGAAACAATTTTTCGCCATATAAACGGCATACCAGGCGTCATAGGTTTCGAACGGTTTGCCGTTCAGCATCAACGCCCATTCGGGGGTGATAGCAATATGTCTGAAACGCGGTATTTCACCGGATTTGTATTTATCGCGTATTTCCAGGTAACCGAGTATGTCACCGTTGTCATTAAAAAAATAAGTATTGAAGGTCGGATCCATGCATATCCATTTTTGTTTTGCTTCACAAAAAACCGTGACGATGGCATGCGAGTCGCTGTCGAATACCGAGGGCAGGAACGATATTCGTCTGGATTTGAAACCCAGTGATAACAGCGCTTCATTTAATACGATGGCTTTGATCCGGCAGTTGACGGAACGGTCGCCGTTATTCACAAATTCAATGATCGCCGGTGTGTTCAGGACAGCCGGATTGCCAATTTCGCCATCCCGGCTCAACAGCCGGTGAACCCATTCCATCAGATTTAACATTTGTTGAATTTCCGGTCCGTTTCCGGCCACTTTCTTCAGGTTATGCTGTTTGACAAGCTGTTGCAGGGCCGGATCTTCAGGACCTGAATAACTCCATTCCGGTAATTCCGCGGTAGATGCAGAGTGGTCAAAACCGGGATGATCCTGCAGGCGTTTGACAAATTCCCTGAACATGGTTTTCTGGGTATCATTTAAGGTGATCCCGGACGTTTTTTCTTTTTGCTCCTGAGCTGCCAAAAGAAAAAACGGAACCGGTAACATTAACATCAGCATACAAATAATAATTTTTGCGATATTACCTGACTGTTTCATTTTGCCCTCGGCTATTGATAACAGGGCCTATTTATAAAAATTATCGGGTTTTTAAAATAACATTATCGTAAACATCTGTTTCCCAGTTCTCAAGCGCAGTTTCCATTTCTTTCACTTTGTCGGGGAAATCGGTGAGCACATTTTTCGTTTCCGATATATCGTCTTGCAGGTTAAAAAGATATTTTTCGTCCCGGTCTATCAGTAATTTCCAGTTACCTTTTCGCACGGCTTTTTGGCCCCTGTAAGCCCAGAATAGAAACCTGCCGGGCAAAGACTCTTTTTTGAATAAAAGCGGGGACAGATCAAGACCGTCAAATAACAAATTGTCCGGTTTTGACGCGCCGGACAGGGTAAGCATGGTGGGATAAAGATCCATGCTCATAACGGTTTCCCCGGTGATACCGGGTTTGATCCTGCCGGGCCAGTAAGCGAACGCCGGCACACGGTGACCGCCTTCCCAGAGGGTGCCTTTAAAACTGTTCAATATACCGTTATCGCCCACGTCCGGCACGGCGCCGTTGTCCGAACAGAAAAATATCAGGGTGTGTTCTTCCAGTTCAAGTTCTTTTATGGTCGCGAGGATCCGGCCGACATTTTCATCCATGGCTTCGATCATCTCCTTGTAGGCGTTTTTCCGGTCCTTACGGCTGCCCTGCGAAGGGAATTCCGTGTCCGGGAACCGGTCGGCTTTGTCAAACCGTCCCTGATAGGGCCAGTGGGGCGTTTCGTGCGCGAGGTATACGCAGAACGGTTTTTCGCTGTTTTGTGTGATGAATTCGATGGCGTGGTCCGTTATCAGATCGGTGACATAGCCCTGTTCCGTGACCTGTTCCTCATTGTGCCACCAGTCCGGTATGCCGGCATTGTCTACATGGGAAATATAATCGATGTTGCCGCTGACATAGCCGTGAAAAACATCAAAGCCCTGGTATATCGGATTGTATTCTTTTTTATAACCCAGATGCCATTTACCGAATATTCCGGTTTTGTATCCGGCATTTTTCAGGGCTTCGGCGAACGTGAATTCCGTTTGCTCCATGCCGGTCTGCCGGGTTTCGCCCCTGACATAGATGACCCCTTCGAGTCCGCTGCGCTGCTGGTAGCGGCCCGTCAGCAGTGCGGCCCGGGTGGGCGAACAGACCGCGCCGTTGGAGTGATAATCCGTAAACAAAAGGCCGTTTTTCGCCAGAGCGTCGAGGTGCGGCGTTTTGATCTTTGTGCTGCCGTTAAATCCGACATCGCCGTAACCTAAATCGTCGGCCATGATCAGGATAATATTGGGTTTCCGGGAGGCGCGCTCCGGGGAGGGTCGACAGGAAAAAGCCAGCGCCGTTGTCGAGGCGCATAACCGTTTCAGGAAAATCCGTCTGTTCATTCGCATGGTTACACCCTTTTTTTATTTGAATTTTTCTTTACATGGAAATGGATATAATAATGAATTCAGATTGTTGCCAATAAAACATTACGGTCGGGTATGGAAAGTTAAAAGATAAATGTAATATATGCAAATAATTTTCCACATTTGGCTGAAAAAAATCCGGAGCTCCGGTGGGATGGAAACACAGTCCCGGCGACTCGGGGGAAATGGATCAATGGCTGCAGGGACAAAGGAACATACGGAATAACAACGGCTGTCACCAACTCAAAAAAACAGATCCGGCTGGAAGACCAGGCCAAATTTCATATAACTGTGGTTGCCGACTCCACCCGCATTATGGTAAACATCGTTGAATATTTTACTGCCGCGATACATGTCCAGATAAAAGCCGAGGTTGTATTGTCCCTTCAGGTTAAACGGATACAACGTTATACCCAGCGTCGGGCCGTAATCCCATTTGCTGAAATCATAGACCGGCATGTCTTCGGACCCGGTAATGGAGCTTGAAAATGTATAACCCAATGACAAGCCCCCTTTAACAACAAGTTTGGGACGATTGAGCTCGTTGTTAAAAAACCGGAAATTATACGTCACGGGAAGCCGGAGCTGGTGAAACCGTATGTCCCGAATCCCGCTGACGGCAAAAGAGGACAGGTCATAGGTAACGGACTGTTTGAAACCGATATAGTCAACGCCGGTTTCGATTACATGTCCCCCGATATTTATCCCGGAATGAACACCTGCGTTAAACGCGGAAGAGGTCGCGCCGGTGATCGCGTCCGTTTCCGAGGCGCCGGAGATACCTGACAAAACCGTGTTGTCGACGAACCCGCCCGCAGACGGACCGGCAAGAACGGATATGTCCGCCCGTTTATTTTGCCCGGCTTTGTTTTGCACCATTGAATTTTTTACAGAACTGCAATTGTATGCTGTTGTCAGAAAGAAAAGAATTCCCGTAAATAAAATTATTTTGTTCAATTTGTGTGTTTTGTTTTTATCGGATTTCATCTTTACCTCATGTTGTTCGTGTCGTGACCGGTTTTCGGTTGCGTATCGGAAAATTTTCAGGTGTAAATTATAATAATTTGTAAAAGAGTCAAGGGGAATTTGTGGAATATTTTTGTTTATTTAGTGACCTGGAAAATATTACCTCTTCAACATCTCCCTTAGCGCAAACTCTATCGGCGGTTCGAGTCCGATTTGAAACAGCTCCTCAACGCGTTTAAATATATTGGTTGGTTTGTCGTCCATAAAGATTTCCCCGTTATTGAAAACGATCAGCCGGTCGGCGGTCAGCGCCTCGTCCGGGAACTGGGTGATGAGCAGAGTGGTGACGGGTTTGTCCTTACGCTTGTGCAGTTGTTTGATGAGTTGTAAAATATCTTCCCGGCTTTTGGGATCCAGCAGGGAGGTGGGCTCGTCTAATACAAGCCAGGAGGGATTCATGGCCAGCACCGCCGCCATGGCCAGCCGCTGTTTTTCGCCGCCGGATAAATAATGCGGCGATTTCTTGCGGTACCCGGTCAGATCAAAATCCGCCAGCATTTTGTTGACAATATCGCGCATTTCCTCCCGGGGCATGCCGAGGTTCTCCAGCCCGAACGCGATCTCGCGCTCCACGGTCGCCGACACGATCTGGTTGTCCGGGTTCTGGAACACCATGCCAACCTGTCTGCGTATTGCCGGTAAATTGTTAACATCACTGGTTGGCAACCCTTTCACCTTAACGGTCCCGGATGTCGGCAGCAGCAGGCCGTTCAGGCAGCGGGCAAAGGTGGTCTTGCCGGAGCCGTTCGGACCCATAATGGCGATGGACTCGCCGGGCCGGATAGTCAGGGAAATATTGTTCAGTATCCTGCGGCCGGTATCCTGACCGTTGGTATAGTTAAAGGATATATTTTTGATTTCGATCATTTAATATAAACTGGTTTGAAATACTAATACCCCGGCGTGCGGGGTGCAAATTCTGTTTTCCGTGAGCGAATAAAAAATCATTCGCCCATTATCTGCATTACCACCCGGCGCTGACGGGAACGGTTGTCAAAATCCACAAGGATCACTTGCTGCCACGTGCCCAGCAGCATTTTGCCGGACGTGAACGGCACAATTAGCGACGGACCCAGCAGGGACGCGCGCACATGCGCGCTGCCGTTGCCGTCACCCCAGGTGGCGTCGTGATGATAACGCTTCCCTTCCGGGGCGAGCTTTTCAAAGGCCTCCGGGAGGTCCTGTAAAAGTCCCGGTTCATATTCGACGGTCGTGAGACCCGCGGTTGAACCGGAGATAAAAAACGTGACCGTCCCGTTTGACAGGCCCGATTTGGACAACAGCGACGCGGCTTCACGGGTAATATCAATAATATCCGTATGTCCCCTGGTGGAGACCGGTATGAATTCGGTTAACACTTTCATAATTTTATCCAGTTATTATCTTCTTTGACCCGGATAAGATCAAGCAGGGTTTTGATGCGCTGCCGGATCTCCGTCTTAGGCAGGTCCTTGATCCGATCGACGCTAAAATCCTCGACCGAAAAGGACGCCATAATCGTACCCATCAGGATAGCGCGGCGGAGATTGTTCTCGTTAATGTCGCCGGTCATGGCCAGGTAACCCATAAAACCGCCGGCAAAGGTATCGCCCGCGCCGGTGGGATCGAACAGATTTTCCACCGGAATGGCGGGACAACTGAATAAAGAGTCCTTGTGGATGAGGATCGCGCCGTGTTCGCCTTTTTTGATGATCAGCGTTTTTGGACCCATGTCCTGGATGATCCGCGCGCCCTTGAATATATTGTCCTGCCCGGAAAGCAGTTTGACTTCGGAATCGTTGATGACCAGCGCGTCCACAACGGACAGGGTTTTTTTCAGGTCCTGCAGATAACCGGTGATCCAGAAATTCATTGTATCCATGGCCACAAATTTGGGCTTGTTGACCTGCTGAATGACATTGTACTGCAAATCCGGATTGATATTGGCCAGGAACACATATTCGCTATCCCTGAATTTTTCCGGCAGCACCGGATTGAAATGCTCGAACACATTGAGTTGAGTGTCCAGCGTTTCCCGGTCGTTCATATTTGCCAGGTACCTGCCGGCCCAGAAAAATGTTTTTCCCGGCTCCGTTGTCAGACCGGACAGGTCAACATTTTTATTTTTCAGAAATTCAATATCATTAAAATCAAAATCTTCACCGACCACAGCCACCAGGTTGACCGGGGCGAAATAGCTCGCCGCAGCGGAGAAAAAAGTCGCCGATCCTCCCAGCGCTTTATCAATTTTAGCGGTTGGTGTTTCTACCGAATCGTATGCCATGGAACCCACTACAAGTACACTCATTATGACCTCATTGTTTTATTACATATTTTCAGGGGCGGTAATTGCCAGTAATTTCAAACAGTTCGCGATGACCTGCCGCGTCACCTGGCACAACATCAGGCGCGCGTTTGTTAATTCAACATTGTCTGTAACCACGCGGTTTTCATGATAAAAGCGATGAAACACCGTGGCCGTTTCATGCAGGTAATTGGTGATCCTGTGCGGTTCCAGTGACGTCGCGGCTTTGGAGACGATCTCCGGGTAATCCAGGCATTTTTTCACCACCGCGAATTCCAGCTCATTGCTCAGCGGTGACATGTCGGCCCCGTCGGGTATTTCAACGCCGCTTTCCACTGCAAACCGCAGCACATTACATATCCTGGCATGGGCGTACTGCACGTAATACACAGGATTCTCATCCGATTGCTTTTTCGCCAGTTCGATATCGAAATCCAGCGGCTGGGAGACGCGCCGGTCGACAAAAAAGTAACGGGCCGCGTCAACGCCGACTTCATCGATCAGTTCATCCATTTCGACGATCTCACCCGCTCTTTTGGACATTTTGATCGCCTGGCCGTCGCGCAGCAGGTTCACCTGCTGGATGATGCAGACCTCGAAATTCTCTTTCGGGTGTCCCAGCGCCTGCAACGCCGCGCTCATTCTCGGGATATAACCGTGGTGGTCGGGACCCCATAAATCGTACAATTTATTAAAACCGCGGGAAAATTTGTTTTCGTGATAGGCGATGTCGATGAGAAAATAGGTCGGCTCGCCCTCGCTGGTGACCAGCACCCGGTCTTTTTCATCGCCAAAATCCGACGACCTGAACCAGACCGCACCGTCTTTTGTATAACTGTAATTGTGTTTCTCGAAATAGTCCAGCACGTCCTCATGGGCCTTTTGTTCCCGGACGACCGTTTCATGGAACCAGTTGTCGTAATGCAGATGGTATTTATCCAGGCTGTCTTTATGGCGTTTCACCATAAAATCCAGCGCCATTTTGCTGAATATGGTGTTACGTTCATTTTCTTCAAGGCTGACGTATTTGTCGCCGTCTTTTTTAACGATCTCTTTTGCCAGATCAATAAGATAGTGTCCGTGATAACCGTCCTCCGGTACGGGGATATCCCGTCCCAATTCGGTCATGTATCTGGCGTTAAGGGAGACACCCAGCAGCCTGATCTGCCGCCCGGCGTCATTGACATAGAACTCGCGTTCGGCTTTGTAACCGACCATGTTGAACAGCGAGGCGAACACGTCGCCGACAGCGGCCGCCCGCGCGCTGACAATATTCAACGGCCCGGTCGGATTGGCGCTGACAAATTCAAATTGTATCTTTTCACCCTTGCCCCAATCACTTTTGCCGTAATCTTTTCCGTCCTTCAGGATGTCCAATACCGCCTGGCGCAGGCAATCTTTGGCCAGAAAAAAGTTGATAAATCCGGGCCCGGCGATCTCGACTTTTTCGATATAATACGGGTCGGTTTCCAGATTGTTAATGATATCCGCGGCGATCTTTCGCGGCGCTTGTTTGGCGACTTTAGCCAGGTTCATGGCGGCGGGAGAGGAGATATCTCCGAAACCGGCCTGTTTCGGTTTCTCCAGGATGAGTAATTTGTCATCCATGGTGTCAAAACCACATGCCGACAGCGCTTTTTTGATGTCATTCCGTATGTATTCCTGAGGTTTCATCGTTATCCTTTACTTCTGTTATCGTTGCGTCTCCCCATAAACGTTCCAGGGTATAAAATTCTCGGGCTTCTTTTTGAAAAATATGCACAACGAC
>Ga0272441_10005146_pt1 | contig 23035 bp, 17 predicted proteins | sample SSMProp6N_FD_193582 | JGI IMG/M metagenome (GOLD analysis project Ga0272441, IMG submission 193582) | Marine sediment archaeal communities from Little Sippewissett salt marsh, Falmouth, MA, United States - SSM-Prop-6N | ecosystem: Environmental > Aquatic > Marine > Wetlands > Sediment ...
ATTATAAGCATAATAAGTTCCATTTGATGAACAATATGACGTATTGAATATTGGTTCACCACCAGCTCCTGTCCAAGTTATGTTAAAAGGTTCTCCATATGAATGATTAATATCAATTGAAAAATATGGTATATTTACTAAAAGTCCCTCTTGTTCATCTGGTGGATACGGATTTGTTATATTTAATTCTGTAATATAGTAAGGTGTTAAAATATTTGTAATAGATGCAGATTGATTATCTGTTATTGTCATATTCCATCTAAATTCTCCTGCTGGTAAATTCCACTTTGCTGGAATAATATAATTAGAATATGTTGTAGTTGTTCTTTGATACCATCCAGGAACTGACCTATTTTCAAACCAAGTAATAAAGTTACCATCTAAATCTTCTAAAGTTGAATTCATCCAACAATCATCATAATTTGGGTCACCAAGCCATGATAAAGTTAAGGTTGTATTATCTATTGCATATAATGTACTATTAATCTTTGGTCTAACTATTGATACATCATTTGGTTGGAAATTTGATGTGTTAAATACATCTTGCCAAGTTATTGACCAAGTTTCATTTCCATTTGAGTCATTTGCATATACTTTGTATACTACTCTATCTCCACCAGGATGTGCCCATGCTATATGAGTATCAGGCGTTCCTTTTCTTGTAATGTTTGCATATACATCATACATTTCATCTGGTGATAATGTCCTATTCCATAATCTTACATCATCAATCGAACCTTCAAATCCTGCAGTTATACCATATCTTGTACCAATATAAATATCTCCAAATCCTGACTCCATGTCGCCTGTGCCAGTAAACCCAGATTGTCTGTAAACCTCTGTTCCATTGACATATAAAATGACCGTTTCTGGTTCTGTTGAATTAAATGTAGCGGCAACATGATACCAAATATCTCCATCAAATAAATAATCACTATCTGTTGATTCTTGTTTCCATCCACTTCTATAAAAACCAAATCTTGGTCTATTTTTATTGTTTGATGTTCCAAATCTAAATGAATCTTCCTTTGATATCCAATAATCATAAGGAGCTAAATTTGTTGGATTCATCCATAATGATACTGTCATTTCATTTGTAAAGTTTAAATGTCCATCTGGGTCGTTTGTAACATTAACATAATCTGTTGTTCCATTGAAATCTAAACAACTTCCTTCATGTCCTGAAGCATTCCAAGTTGCACCATGACGAGTTCCATTATGATAATGTCCTGTGAATATACTTGAATGGTCAACTAAATTATCTCCAGAGCCTTCATTAAATTCTAATCTTAATACTTTATCATCTATTGTATCATTTCCAAGAGGATACCAAGTTTCACCATCATTTGTTGATACATCTGCTACACTTGAATTTAAAAAATCGTGATAATATTCATCTTCTGAAACATTATCATCAGCATAATAAAGTTTCCAAGCATTATTATATTCAACCTCACTTGTGAAAACTAAATAATATGAAAATGTCATATTAACTGTTCCAATTGTTAGGTTACGAGCCGTATATGTTATATCATAATAAGATGAATTTAGTTTTGTCCATTCATATGATTCGTTTGGCATTACACTTCCTATAAATACGGCATTTGGCGAAGTTGATGGGTCTTCATTTCCGAATGAACTATTAGCATAGTATACATTTAATGGTTGAGAGCCTGATGTTGCATTTGCATAAAATAAAGCGTGATATGTTGCATTCCCCCAATCCCAACGGCTTGTTGTATCTGACGGTATTCCTGTAACATCATATTCTGTTCTAATCATATTATTTTCATAAATTGGTATATATTGGTCTGTTTTATTTTCATTTACTAAATTATATCTATCTACATACCAAATTTGTGGAAATAAAGTATCAGCTGGTATATTAAAATTAAACTGTGTATAATTTGCTCCCCATTCCCATTCTGTAATCTCAAAACAAGAAGGTGGCACATTATCCATTGTTATTGCTTGCCATTCTCCAATAGTACCAAGTTCGCCTGTACCAGAATCATTAAATCTTACTTCATACCATGTATTTAATCCTCTTCCATGACATCTAACTGAATTTGGTTGCAAAACATCAGGAGGAATCATAAAAGACCAATTATAAGATACAAGAGTATTATTTGGTGATACACCTGTTGCTATTAATATTGATTCGTTGTTGATTGGTGTATTAACTGATGATATATTAAATACATAGGTTAAAACACCTGATGAAGACTCATTAATGTCTGGTGCTGAAATAATAGTTATTGTAATATTTTCATCTTGTGGGTCATAATCTTGTTTTACTATGTTAGTAGGACTTACTGGTGTAACAGTAAATAAAGGAAAAGCAGATATAATTAAAATTAATACAATAACGTAAATACCTCCTTTTCTCTTTAATTTTTTCATATTATTCCTATGTATAATTTGCTAATACGAATGATACGTCCTGAACGTTAATAAGTCCATTCCAATTAACATCATATATAGTATCATCATATGGAGGTGAATAATAGGAAAGAACATATGATACGTCTTGTACATTTATCAAACCGTTTCCATTAACATCCATTCTTGCGTCTTTTCCTACTGTTTGATTGATTGTTTGATAATAATATGTGTTGTTAATCCAAGTTGTTCCATCTGTCATATTTACATACCAAACATATGGAGTGTGACCAAATATGAATTCTGTTGTTGCATTTGAACTAGCAAGGTCATCAACAACAATCCTGCCTGTATTCTCTCCTGAAAAACTCTTTAGTAATGAAGTGGTGTTTGTTTCTGGAGACATATTCATAAAGTAAATATAAACATCAACATTTGTTCCGACTATTGATATGCTTATATTTGTTGGAGCAACTGCGACTTCATATGACATATTTGTTGGGAATGGTGTTTCCATTGTCATGCTCATAGTTGTGAAATTATAAGTTTCGTTTTTATTTGAATTTCCATCTGATAAATTCACAGACCACCAATATGTTGTATTTAGAGCACTAAAGTTAGAGTTTTCTTGATAAATTATAGTATCTCCACCAGACATATCTATTGTATCATTATGAGCAAATTGAACCCAAGCACCAGATGAATTACTCCACCAGGTTGCGTTAAGATAATCTCCGTTATCATCTGATATTGTTATGTTCATCATTGGAGTTGTTGATTGGTCTGTACTTTCGTTTTCAGGAATTTCTCCTGTTAAATTTGGTACTATATTTGCGGCTGTTGTGAAGTTATAAACAGCACTGACATTTCCTTCTGCTGTTCCATCATCTACGAATACCTGCCACCAGTATTTGGTTGAATATTGATTTGCTAGAGTATATCTCCAATAAACTGTTGAGTTTGCTGTTACAGATAAATTTGTTTGAGATTCATTGAATATTGCTCCATCAGAACTGTTAAAGAAGTTAACAGTTAATGTATCTCCGTTTGAATCGTTTGCCCATATCCTGCACATTGGAACTCTGTAAGCATTTGTACTTCCGTTTGCTGGATATATCAAACATATTGTTGGTGGGCTAGATGTTGTATTAAAACAAGTATAGTTCATAAGAGAATAGTTTCCTTCCGTTATATTATACCCCCAAATGGTGTAATAGTATGTTGTTCCAAAACATAATCCAGAATGGTTGTAAACTCCCAGTGTTCCGTTGTAAATCTCAGTACCATTTGAAGGTATATTTGGATATGTGTTCCAATAAGTATCGTTAACAATCACTACATTCCTGTCTGCACCATTTGAACAGTTCATCCAAGTTAAATTGATAACTGTGTTGTTCCAAGTAGACCCTTCAAAATCTGTTGGAGAACAACAAGTATAATTGAATTGCCACCATGTTGACCAATTACTCCAGGAATATGAGTCTGTTGTAAAGTAATATGTAGCGTTTGACCAATATCCATCTGTATCATTTACTGATACATTCCAATAATATGTTGTAGTTGAAGTATTAGCAAAGGTTGCCCTCCATCTTTGGGTTGAACCAGAAGCACAAGATGAATTGTATCCTAAAATTACCCATTCACCTGAAGCATTCGTTGACCATGTTACATTCATTGTTTGTACTTGTGGGTCTGCTATCGTAATATTGAGCCACGGATATAACTCAATACCAGATGAACCGTTTGTTGGTTGTGGACTTGAAAGAACAGGGTTATTTCCTTGAACTGTAGTTAAACCTGAGAATGTTAAAGTATCATATGCTGTAAAGTTTTGAGACCTTGTTGTAAAGTAATAAAAAGTATTGTTTGATATATTACTATAAGTATCCGTTACGTTTACCCAAACTGTATATGTTGTATCATATGCTAATCCAGTTAAACTACAATTGTAACTTCTATTTGATGAATATGTTGATGAATTACTGTCTCCAGAACCAGTTGATGGTTCAATCGACCAATTAAAAGAATGACCTTCTAAATCGTGGATAGTAATATTCCAAACTGTTGTTTCAGCTGAAACTTGGGTACTTCCGTTTGTTGGGTTTTCGTTCATCATTATTGGAGCCGTATCTGATTCAACAGTAAATGTGTAAGAGTCATTTGTCCAATTATCAGTATTGTAAACAGAAGCATTTACCCATACTGTATATGTTGTTCCGAATGATAAATTACCAGCAATCTCCATCCATTTACTTCCGTTGTTTGCATCATTTACTGTTAAGTTTGAACCAATTGATGATTCAATTGACCAGTTGAATCCTTCTCCGTGTGGTGATTTAACTGTTATATTCCATTGTTTTGTTGATATAAGAACATCAGTTTCTCCGTCTGATGGGTTTGGATTTGTTTGAGATGGATTAGTTCCTTGGAACGAAGCATAACTAGAACAATTACCATCTGAATACTTTCCTAATCCTAATGGAACCCACTCAGCATATTCCCAAACTCTATAATAATAGGTTTGTCCAATAACCATTGATGAGTTTTCATAATAGTTATTTTCCCCTAAATAAACCAGTTCTGTTCCTTCAGACGTTCTGTCTGTTGGGTATCCAGTATGGTTTTGGAATAAAGCACTCTTGTTATATCCGTCTCCATGATTCCATGAAATATTAAAAGTGTTTCCTACCTCTGATATTGTCATACTTGTTGGAGTTTGTGGTTTTGTAAGGAAATATGATGAATTCCAAGATGAATTCCATCCATTTGTATTATTTGCTCTTGTTCTAAAGTAGTAAAAAGTTCCGTTTGATAGATTTGAAGCATTTAATGAAAATGTTGTTCCAACATCTGTAATTCCAACTGACTCGTTTCCATCTGGATAAGTATAATCTGCTGTTTGATTGTGCCATTCAAAATAACAATATGTTGGTAATGATTGGTTAGTAAATAAAAATCCGTGTAAAGTTGCGTTTGTTTCTTCTACATATTCTGAATAATTAACTGAAACATTTGGAACATCACCACCTGATATATTAACAATTCCACCGAATCCTAATGTTGTATATAATTCAAAAGGGTTGTCTTCTACTGAAAATGTACATACTGATATATTTAATGTGTCAGACACGTTAATTCCAGTAGTTGCATTTATGTAAACTGTATATGTTGTAGAATATGATAAACCAGATATTGATGCTGATTTGCTTCCGTTTGTATCATAATTTGTAGAACTAGAACCAACATTTGGAGAAGTTTGAATTGTCCAATTGAATAACCCACCAAATGGGTTTTTAATAGTTACATTCCATGTCGATGTTGATACAGATAAATCTGTTGAACCGTTTGTTGGATTAGGGTTTGTAAACACAGCTTTATCTGGTGATTCAACATCTAATTTTCCATTGAAAGTTAAAATACTATACAAAGAAAAAGCTTGAGTATCATACTCTTCATCATCTGCAGATACAACTGTAGTTATAAATAAAATTGTAATTAACAATACCATTGTAAATATTACTTTTTTCATTCTAATGCTCTCACCCTACAATAATATAAACCATATGATTGCAATTCATAAGCTTCAGGAAGTGTAAATGTTACATTTGTTGTATCATCATATTCAGTTGGATAGTTAATTTCATTAATATCTGAAATATTTACTAATAAACTTGAAAAATCCGAATCTGATGCAATTTGTAAATGATAATTAACTGCATCTGAAATTTTATCCCAAACAAAAATAGGAGTTGAATTATATAAAGTTGTTCCATTAGAGCCCCCATCTATTGAAATAAACTCTGGTTTTTCTTTAAAAGATTTGTTAAGAGTAAATGTATCAAGGACTGCTCCCGTGTTGTATCGGATAGCTTTTATTGTTAAATTGCCTTCCGAAACATTACACCTTAAATATCCCCAATTAGAAGGCCAATCACCCGGGTCTACTCTGTTTCCTGTTCCTGTTGCATAAAAATCTTCAATATCGTCAGGAACACCATCAGGAATACCACCCTTTGGTTGCCAGTTACAGCCTTCACTAGAACAAGTATAATATGTTGTTCCGTTGTCTTCTGGTTGTGCTTCAACAGTTTCATTATTATAAATTCTTTTTGTTCTTAAAAAGAAATGGTCATGTCCCTGAAAATAAACATCAACACCGTATTGGTCAAACAAAGAACCAAAAGATGTTAACCAATCTGCGGTTGTTCCTGTATAACATTCTGTTTCTTTGTTTACTCTATAAGGGCTTGTATGTCCAAAACATAAAATAAAAGATATATCATTATCATTTGATGCGTTTTGTAAATCTGATTCCAACCAATTATACAACGGACTTCCAACAGCATAAGTTGGCAGACAATCACACCCTTGAAAACCTTGTAAAGCACAATTCTCTAATCTCCAAGGTATAACTTGAACTGATACAAAATGAATTTGTTTGTAATCAAAACTAAACCACTGTTTATTTAATAAATTTCCAGCTCCATCAACTGATTCATTATAATTATTTGGTGGTGGATGAAAAAAATCACGATATGCGTATAATTGTGTATAAATATCTTCTGTATACTCATGACAACCTACTGTTGATACTGTCATTGTATTTAATTGATGACACGATGATACAAGCTGTTGAGTCATATTTCCCCAAATTTCTTTTAAATATGGATAACCAACAACATCACCCATATGTATAATCAAATCTACATCATTTTCTCTAGATATCATATCATCAAAACATTGCTTACAATAGCTACATCTTGTTTGAGTATCTGGTTGAGTATCTCCCCATATTATAAAATTTATTTCATCATCATAACTTCCTGAACCAGGTAATGTATAATGAAATTCATTGCTATATGTTCCACTACTATTTACTCTATAATAAAATGTTTCCCAAGGAGAAGTTAATTGAGCAATTTGTATGTATTCACCAAAATAATCATATGATTTTGTCCATCCTCCAATTGCTCCCCAATATGATGAGGTCGTATCATTTGTATCTGCATCTGCTTCGTGGGTGTAAACACCAGTGTTTTCTCCATACTCAACTTTATTGCTTCCTGAATTATTTTCATTTGTAGTCCAACAAACAGTGATTGTATTTTCTGATACGTTTTGAAGCCACGGTCCTAAACGAATAACTGTTGCTTGTGTATCAACTGATGATGAAGGAGAAGGAAAAAACAAAAAACAAAAAATCAATATAATAATTATTGAAATTATTTTAATTTTTTGGTGTCCTTTAGTTATACTCATTTACTAACCTCATGTATTATGGCCAATGTAAATTTTCCATGAATCAGTTACAGAAGTAGAAAATGTTGTAGCTGAAGATGTTGCAGGAACTTCTAATTTAAATCTACAATATATACTTATGTTAGTATCAGTAATTCCTCCGTTTGTAAATGGATTAGAACCATACATACCATTTGAATCTGCCCACCCAGAAGAATTTACAGAAACATTACTTCCTCCATCTGAAAAAGATGAAGTATTTATGTCTGTTAAATCACCACTGCCATTCCATGTTACATTATCACTACTAAATACGACACTAATGTTTGATGCATTTATCCATTCGTTTGTATCATTTAAATTATCTATAAATACTCTTATTTCTGTAACATTATCTGATGAATTAACAGACAAATTAATTTCTAAAGTTTCGTAGTAACCTCCTGTTGTATTACACCAAAGAGTTGAACCCGCTGTTCCTGTCCAAGTTATTCTGTTGTTTTGTAAACCACCAATTGAATATGATGATGATGATTCGGATTCAAAATCTACTTGGTCTCCAAACGTTAAAAAGTTTGTTGATTCGTTTTGAGAATGAAACGTTGTATTTAACCAATCATCGCTTCTTTTAATATTTGAAAATCTTATTTCATCCATTTGACCGTTCCAATATTGACCAGAAAGCGTGTGACTTACTCCAACAGTTGTACCATTAGTAAAATATCCTGTTGTTCCATCTGTTAAACCAACTGCATATGATGTATTAACCAAAAACGATTGAGCCCCGTTCTCCCAACCAGCATTTAAATGATGCCAACATTTATTTGCTACTGGAGAAGCATCAAACCAAAGTCTCCATTGATATACATTACCATCTTTTGAATAAAAGTAATAAGTATCATTAGCAGCAAGTAATGCTAACACAATATAATCTGTGTCTCCAGGTCTATCATATACTACTCCTTGATTGTCATCTCCTCCTGCTGAACCATCACACTTAACCCATGCTTCAATAGTTCCATTTGCAGCAGAACTACATCCACCAGGCATATCAATATAATCTCCATCATCATAAACAAACTGTTGACCATATCCACAATAACCAGTTGTTCGGTTTGGCAAGTTAGATTGGTATCTTCCGTCATTATCATATGCTGTAGAATCATTACAATCTCTTCCATCTGTTTCATTCATATGGAACACACCAATATAATTTCCATCCCAAACTTCTGTAGGATTGTGGTCCCTGTTATCAACTGTATCAGAGTCATTATAATACATATAAAAAACAGTATCAGCACCAGATGCAACGCTTGTAACATTAACCCAAACTCCAATTTCTCCTGTTACACTATCCCAAATTTCTATTTCGTGATTTAACCTTGTTGAATTTGTTGAATCATAAAATGCAATATCTCTAGCACTAGATAAAATGTTGTTTGCAAAATCTGTACTTGTATTATGAACCCATACAGGAAAATTTGTAAGAGTAGAATCAACATAATCCGATTCGATTGTCAATGTTTTATAATTACTATAATCTGAGTATGCTTGAGTTTCATATTCTGACCAATAACCTGCTTTGACCTGTTGTGGAACAAGACCTGTAAATGATGTTGCTATTATAGATAATAAAATACATATAATTATTGCTCCCATAACAGTTTGTTTTGACGATATATTTCTAAATAACTTTCTTATTTTTTTGACCATTTATTTCACCTTTTGATTTGAAATAAAAAATTAACCCTGCATTCCCCCAGGTAAAATAGAAAACCACTCTCCACTATAACTATAAAAAGCAGCTCCAACAGTTTGCCAATTTATTCCATTATATTGTTCAACCAAAGTAATGGATGTTGGTTGATATTGAAGTTCAAAAGAATTAGTTACAGTTGGGTCAGTCACATTAAAAGTTTCTACCTGAGAAGAAGTATATCCTATTTCAGAATATGTTACATAAAAAGCAAAAACGCCTACTCCTAACATTATCAAAGCCACAACAACAGATAATACTATTGCGGGCATGTTTTGTTCATCCATATTTTTTTACCTCCAAGTGTAAATAAAAGAGAAGGAGAAATGTAAAGAATTCACATTTCTTTATCGGACGTAGTTGTAGACAAGTCCAACTATACTCATTATCGCACCAATGATAAGAACTATACCAATGATGTTAAATACTGAGTTTCCAGTCGCTGTAACGTTGTTAACTGCATTTCTCGCTCCCCATTGCCAACCAGAGTTATTGGCAGTACCAATAGCATTGGTTGTTTCGTTTGCAACAATGAAGAAGGCGAAAACGCCAACGCCTAGTATGATTAGACTCACAACTACTCCCATGATAGCGCCTGGGTCGATAAAACCAAACCTAGTTTTCATGTTCTAGGTATGAGTTTATCTTACGTAGTTATACACTAACCCGACAATTGACATGATTGCACCAATGATTAATACTATACCTATAATGTTAAATACACTGTTACCAGTGGCTGAAACATTATTTACTGCATTTCTTGTAGCAAAAGCAAAACTATCTGTTCCAGATACAGTATTTGTAATCTCGTTAAGAGTTACAAAGAATGCAAAAACGCCGACTGCTAGGATTATCAATGACACAACAACGCCCATGATTGCTCCTGGGTCTATAAAACCAAATCTTGTTTTCATATTCATGGCACGACTATCGAACATAGTTGTAAACTAAACCCACGATTGACATAATTGCACCAATTATCAACACAATACCAATTATGTTGAAAACGGAATTACCAGTAGCAGATACGTTGTTTACTGCGTTCTCTATTACTTGATAATTTCCTCCTGTTACAGAGTTATTTATCTCATTTAATGTAACGAAGAATGCAAAAACACCAACTGCCAAGATGATTAATGAGACTACTACTCCCATTATTGCGCCTGGGTCAATGAATCCGAATCTCGTCTTCATACCTTTTTACACCTCCATTTCTCTTTATTCCAGCTCCGCCGGAATTGTTACAATAATTACACTATATTATATATAAAGATTTTAGAGTAAGGAACAGTTATATAATATAAGGAGAAAGAAAATTTAAAAATATTAAAAAAAGTATTTAATTTTTATATAACTCTCCTTATGAACCCTATATATAAATAAAACAATTCAAATAAAAATATTATTTAAGTTTTATCCTAAAACTAAAGTCATCATATCTTTCTATTGTATAATTAGGCTTTAAGGTAATTATTGATGGGGGGATTTTAGCTTTTCTCTTATATCCTTTAGAAAAAATAATGGTTTCATTGTCTTTATAACTTTCAGGAAGACATTTTCCAAAAACTCTAAGAGCGTCCCCATCTGAACAAAAAGCAAAATTATGTTTTTCTATTTGGTCAACAATAAATTTTATTGACTTTCTTGTATCTTTAGGAGTTCCCAGTTCTATTACCTTTATTATTCTGTTCATGGTAAATTCCTATACTTCTCCTCTGCTTCTTTTTTCATTTCTTCATATCTATTAGTATAATATGTTTGCAACATATAATATATCGCAAATACTATCCCAATAAAAACAAACAAAAGAGACAAAGCACTTAACCCAGGTTCATAATAATCTTGGTCACAGGGTACTGTTATCTGCCATGATTGAAGATAAATAAAGAGCCAAAAAATCACACTTAATATACATAATACATATGATTTCTTTTCAATAGCCCACATAAAAATTATAAATCCCACAATAAGCATAATTATAAACACACTTTCTAACATTTTATTTCTTCTCCTTTTTAATCAATAATCTCTTTCTAACCATAAACCAACCTATTAAACCTAAAATTCCTACAACTCCTATTATTCCTAACGAACTAGAACGACCACAAGTTGATGCGTTATATGCTTCAGAAAAATTCCCACAAAAACAATATTCCCACCCTGCAGTAGTGAAATTAAATACTCTACTAATATTTCCTGTTCCTGTTTGAGTGTCTGTTACATTAATATACCAATGATATGTTTCGTTGAATTTCATTGGATAATAAATATCTCCTATATGTCCATCTATACAAAAACAATATGTTCCATTTGACACAGCAAAATACTTATTAATAATATAAAACGTTTCATTAAGAGAATCATTTCTAAAAAAAGTTAAATTCATACTATGTCCTAATTCGTTGTTGATACCTACACACATTCTATCACAACAAGGACAAACAGAAGACTCGTTGTGAGGAGGATAAATATAAAACAAAGGACATTCTTCAGGAAAAAAATCACAATAGAATATTTCGTCATAACTTGATTGAGGGCAAGTAAAATTTGCTATAACTCTCCACCAATGCCACCATGATTCCCAATCCCCTTCTGTATAACAAGTTACATTATCATTCCAAAAACAATATTGTCCTGATGTATTTATTCCTGTATAGTTTCCAAACCACGTACCATCATAAAAAGGGTCTAACCAATATTCATCCCAATCCCAATATTGAAAAGAAAGATTAACCGAACAACCCGGATTTAATGTTACATTAATACAAATCTGAACTCCTTTTGGTGTAATTTCAACACCTTCTTCTCCACAATCAGGAGAAGGATTATCAAGATAACTAAGAGAAATCCCCAAAACAGGATTACTAATTATAGCAACTGATATCAAAACTATAAATATCTTTTTAATCACTAGATACAACTCCCTTTTCATATTTAATGTGTAGTATTTAAATTTTTTCTTTTACAAATGACAAATAGAATATGGTTCCAAAAATGAAAGCAAGAATCAATCCTAATATAGCTGCAAAGGCAACTGGTAATATGATAGATATAAAGACACCCACAAGTATAAGATATATCATTATTGTTCCCATACTTCTTTCATTTGCATATAATCCTGCCCCTATGAAACCAAATATGATTCCCCAAGTATAGTTTCCAAATATAGATAAGTAAGGGTCAAAGGCAATTCTAAGGATACCATCTGTAGTAAAGTTTGAGAAGTTGTATTCCAAAGTCACCATAACTAAAGCAAGTAAACTATTCATATGATTTCCATCCTCCAACAGGCATTTGCATTACACCAATCATAAACATAACAACCAAAACGATTGCAAATACAACAACTATTGTTTGAACTCCTAAATTATCAGAACCTAAATTCCATAATATAGAAGAAGATGACCATGCCATGGCCCAATATGATGAGAAAAACACAGAATAAACATATGCCTTGTCAGCAGGAATTTTTGTGAAATATGTCATAATTGAACCAGCGACCATACCAAAAATCAAAGATTCTGCAACAATAACAAAAAATTCAAGTCTGATATCTCTTCTTCCTGTAGTTGATTCATAACTCTCTACACTTCCTTGTCTAAAATCTTCTGGAACATCAACACCTAAGTTATAAATATTTAATGTTCCAACAATTGATATACTTAAATTAAACAGTAATAAAAATAACATTATATGAACTGCTTTCACTTTTCAACACCTCCCATTAATCCAATAAAAGATAACCCGATAATAAAAGCTCCTATTACTACAAGAGTTGGACCTTCCCACCAAGCATAATTTGAAAATAGTGTTTGAACTCCTGATATTGTTGCTCCCGAAAAAATCAATGTTATTCCTACTCCCAGTCCTCCAAGAAAAGAATTCAATCTTCCAAATGTACAAAGAACAATAAAACACGCCATAAATATTAAAACATACGTCCAAGGAACAAATATATTATCGTTTCCGTAATAATACAATGGAGAATCTCCAAAGATTAACGTAAAATAGTAATCTAAAGTAGAATTTGATGTTATTGGGCTCATTCCAGCATACATTGGAATTTTTCCACTATAATAATAACCTTCATAATAATCAGAAACATCATCATTCAAAGAAACATTTATTTGGAAAACATAATCTGTTGTTGTATCACAAGGAAATGAAAAGTTTACAATATTTGCTGATTGGTTTGAATAATTAATATATGTATCATTTATAAAATAATATACTGAAAAGTTAACCCATACTGTACTAGACGTAGTATCTTGATAATTTACATAGAACTCACCAGCTCCCCAAGCGTAATTTAATTCAATTAAATCCCAAAAAATATAATATCTATCCAAGTTTAGTGGAATTCTTATTTCATCTTGTGTAGTATCATCTGTTGCAGGAGCTATTCCAATTCTATCATATGATAATAAATCACAAGTTACGCCTTGATAATATCTGTTATCGTATACCAACCAAGGATGAGTTTTGCCTTCTTGGTCAAAGAATTCTGAATGGATTACCAGTTTAGTATTTGTTGAATTATATTTATAAACAGAACAATAAGGATTATTAGGATACCTGAATAAACCTGTTTCATCAAGATATCCATAGTGATATTTCAACAGAGTATTTGTAGAATTCAATTCAGCTGTAGTTTCAGCGAAAACATAACAGTTTGTTCGAATATAAAAAGTGATATTCCTTTGTCCTGTTGATGGAACTAATATTCGAGAACAATACATATTACTTCCGTTGCTATCGTTCCATTTAAACTCGAAAAATAATGGATTTTCTAGTAGAGTTATATTAAAAGAACCATTTGGAATATTCCAAAAAGCTCCAGAAATAGTAGAATAAGTAATTCCATCTGAAAAATTAACTCTATCTTGTCCTTCACTATAGTAAATATTCAATACATGATTTTTGTACTGAGATAAATTCACAAGATAATTGTTACTATAACTTTCATTTTCGTATCTCACATAAAACATATAATTTCCTCCTTGAGTTGTGTTAGAAGCTGTAGCGTAAGAACTACTAAATGCTTCTCTCATAGGAGAACCACTTGCATTACAATAAGTCCATACTGAAAAGTAATATGTTGTATCTCCAGTTAATCCAGATATTGTAGTCCAATTACTTGCTGATTCATTTGCTCCAAAAGTTCCATCTGTTCTAGATGTTGGAGGAGAACCTTCCTTATATCTGATATATACAGAATGGTTTTCTGTTCCATCTCCTAATGAAGCATTTATCCAAGACAATCTTATAGAATTTGGTCCACTTGATGTAGCATTTAAATTTGTTGGAACGGGTGGTTTTGTAATAAAATTTTGTTCCCAAGATGAGTAGTTATCAAATTTGAAATTTAAAGTACAAGGTGCTATTGTAATAAACCAATAATAAACATCTGTGTGAGCTGAATATGGTGTTATTTCTTTAAGAGTGTTAAATAAAGGAAAAGCCCCATAAATCCAATTTTTCCAAGTATCTGATGTCATATTATAACTAAAAATTATATCAACAGAACCATCATATAATCCACTTTGTTCTAAAAAGTTTTCAACAGTTTTATTACTCGCTAAACTGCTGTTGCCATCCCAAATTTCATCTGGAAAATATATAGGATAATTATTACCCAAAGAAAGTGGTAAAGCATACCCATTAGTAAAATTAAAACTATAATTATTTGATACCCAAGAACGAACGTAATAATATTCTCCAGAAGTAAGACCTGTTACTGCTTTTGTAAACGTATCTCCAGAATTATATGTTCCAGAACATGTAACATTTGTTACTGTTCCTGCATTTACTCCTGCTTGACTTGTTGAGATATTTGAATACCAAAAACCACAGGTACAATCCATTCCTCCATCATCTAAAAGATATCCCTTTAGTGTTGCTGTTGTTTCTGCTAAAGTTGTTATAGGAGTTGGACTTGAACAACTAAAATTATCAAATGTTACATTATAAACCCAAAGAGACATTGAATCAGCTGTTCCAGCAAGAGAAACATTCACTCCAACTTTAATGTAATAATTTCCATAATAATCAGTAACATCAAGATAGGATGTTTTATTAAAATCAGAAGAGTTTTCAGCAATATATTTAGTATAAGAAGTATCCATTTGAACAGATGATATTCCAAAAGTAATATTTCCTCTATAGAAAGCAGGGTTCCACGATATCCAATCTCCTCTCCAATCAATCATTAATTGAGAAACATTTGTTAAATCTATTGTACCAGTTACAGCAAAGTTATATCCTCCCGTTGATTTACATGTTAAATAAATCCAATCATTATTAATTGTTGTTGTTGTTCCACCATTTTGAGCGCCTTGTTGCCAGTTATAAGTTGCTTGTGGAGGGAATACATCAACAAATCCTGATGCTAAACCAGACATTAAAAGAAATGTTATCAATATTAAATATTTTATTTTCATTTTTCACCTCTAACTTCCATAGTACGCACACACACGACAGTAATATATTTTATTCATAATATCCAATTCATTAGTTGAAGGTAATATGAAAGAAACCGTTGTATCATTTTCAGAATAATATGTTGGATAAACTGCTTCACTTATATCTGTGATATTTAATACAACATCTGTAAACGCTGAATCGTTTGATACTTGAAGCCAATATCTAGAAGTATTTGTTACCACTGTCCAATTGAACGTAGGAGTTGATGTATAAATATTTGTCATATTAACTCCTCCTTCAATTGCAATAAATTCTGGACCATCGTTTGATTGTTCAGAATACCAAGCCCACTCTAAAGATGGGTCTCCAAAGAAATTTGTTTCTTTGTATATCATAGCCCAAACTCCATCAGCAGTTGTATGACCTTGGTTTTCTTTTGCGTCTTGATGAGCTTTACAAAAATTTAAAGTTTGATTAGCAAGTGTTTGATTGAACATTTGTTCCAAAAATTCTTCAACAAAGAAAGTTGAAGCACCAAACCAACCATAAGCAGAATTTGTGATTCCAGAAAACATACAAGAATTATATTTCAACCAATCTTCTGTACAAGTAACTGTAGTTGTTCCAAATGCTCCAACCAAACAACTTTCAGAATAAACAAAGTTCGGAACATCTCCATTATCACAAATCCAAGGATGATACTGGTCCCACAATCTACCTGAATGATAATCACCATGTCCAGCCGATAAAATCATGTGTATTCCGTCCCAACCAAATACATCTCCATTCACATAGTCATCCATTATGTCCCACTGGGCTTGTGAGATGTTCTGTCCATTAACCCATGTCAAATTTGATATTGGATACATTTGTCTGTAGATACTAGCGGCATATTCAGCACCTAAATCCAACCAAGTATCGTTTGTAATAGAATTTCCGTTATCTTTAGCACAACATATCATATTTGATAAATAGTTTCCATAGTTTGAATAATTCTTTGTCTTTCCTATCCAATTATTCAAAGTTGTTTCGTTGTTAACCAAAGCTCGTCCAACATAAAGGTCAAATCCCCAATCAACTTCATCAAAACCATATCCACAACATTCACTTTGCATAAAGTATTGAAATGATACATTATTCATACAATATTGTAGGTTTGAATAATACATGTCTGAAGCATGAGACCAATCATTATCATAAGACCTACAACCATCTCCTGAGGCACATGTAGCAGCTTGTCGTGGGGGAACTACATCTTTATTTCCTCCTAAAAGAACATATCTGGTGTTATGATTTGTATAATAATCTCTAATAAAGTTTCTAATCTTTGCTTGAGTATCATTAAAAATTGACCAATTATATGTTACTTCTTTATCATCAGGAATCCACGGGTTCCCTCCTGTTTCGTTTGTTGCGTCTCCATAGGTTCCATTAACCCAATAAATTGAGTTTGCAGTTATGTCAGATACATTCACAATATAAATCGAACTAATCTTTGGGTCGTTTGATATTTTCCAAGAATAGAATTCATCATAGAATGTTTGCCATAATGATTCATTTGTGATAATAACATAATCATAATCTGCTTGTGGGTCATAAGAAGTTTTAAATGAACTTGGTTTTGATTCAAAATAAATTCTAAAAGTCATTTCTTCGGTATCAAACCTTTTGTTAGAGCTGTAATATGTTTGTGGAACGAAAACCCTTAAAACATCATTTTCTCCTTTACTTAATATCTCGTACTCATATGGGTACTCATAAACAACCTTGGTAAACGTTGGACTTTTTTCAGAACCATATGTTGTATATATCGAAACTGGTTTTTCTTCGTTTTTGAATTGACATTTCCAATTAATAACCTCTAAATTGTCAAATATCTTATTTTCTGGAATTGTATAACAATATGCCTCACCCAAAGGTACTTTGATATCGATATAATCCTTTTTAGAATTTGTTTGAGGGGAAATTGCTATAGTAATCAATGATAAGAATAAAGAAAATATAAATAATAATATTATTATCTTCCTCATTGATACCTCCCAATATATACTTTCCAATCAAATTGATAATATAATCCTGAAGAAACTCCTGTTGGAATTGATAATAAAAATCTACAATAAATTATACTGGTTTCGTTGTTTATAGAAAATGGGTCTACTCCAGCATCTGCAGGCCAGGTTGATGAATTTATTGATATGTTACTTCCTCCATCCAAGAAAGAACCAGATGAATTAAAAGAAGAATTGTCAGATGATACATATAAAGTTATATTTGATGCGCTAATTGAAGTATCTATATCACCACACCAAACTCTAACTTCGTTTATTTCCTTTTGTCCATACAATGTCAAATTTATCTCCATCGTTCCGCCTGGGTCTGTCTCATTTGTCCAAACATTACTTCCTGTTTCTCCATTCCATGTAACATTCCCAAAATTGGTTGGTGTGTTTGGATTTAAAAGGTTATCAAGAGAATATGATGATGACCAATATAAATCATCAGATGAATAATAACTAACATTATAAAATGTTGAATTCTGTTCTATAAATGAAAAAGCATAACCTTCGTTTGATATTACGAATGACGGATTTGTTGAAAAAATCAAATGAGGTTGTTTTTGGTTGTTTCCATAGTTTGTTAGATTTATAACACTGTTCCAATTTGAACTATTTACGTATCTTAAATTCCAAGTGTCTGTTCCAGTGAAATTTCCATAGAACATTAAATGAACAGTATCATTTATATCTACAGATAAAAATGGTAATGATGACCAAGAGTTACTGATATCTGTTATATTTATTGGAGTATTCCATTGAGTTGTATAGTTGCAATATATAACTCCTCTGTTTTCTAATGACACGCCCTCATGAGCAATCCAAGATAAATGAATGTTGTTCTCTGAGTCAATAGCAATTGAAGGAGATGTTTGAAAATCAAAATAAGTTGGCTCTGATACTGTAATTAAATCGTTCCATTTGTTTGTTTTATTTATGTATAGTAAGTCATAGGATAATGTTTTATTCCTACAAGCAACATGAAGATAATCGTTATAATCAATTGCTAAAGTCGGTTCTTCGACACTATATGATGTATTTATTATTTGTTCAGGGGTTTGCCACTCTCCAAAAACTGTTTCCATATGATAAGGATGTAAATAAGTATTATGAATACTACAATTTGATAGATATACAAGATGTAAGTTATCGTGGCTGTCAACAGCAAGAGATGGCTCATAGTAAGCGTAATCATAGTTATTTGATAAATTCTCTATAGTTCCCCAACTACCGTCGTATTCTCTATATCTTAATTGTCTACAAACAGTTCCAGAACCTTCAGCCCAAACAACATGAATGTTGTTTTCAGAATCAGATGATATACAAGGAGTGAATTCTGTTAATGTATCATTTGTTGATATCTTTGTATTTGTCCATGTTGCTCCATTGTCTGATGAACAGGCGTACCAAACATTTATACTATCATCTCCTGTTGTATAAACAACATGTAATTTTCCATCTGATGTTCTTGTAGCTGTTCTTTCATTATTAGAATAAGTTGAACCTATATTTGTTGTGTTTATTATTGTTCCAAGATAATCTTTTTGGGTTTCATAACTAGAGTTAAAACTATTATAAAATGAAGATGCTGTTAGAGATACAAGTATTATTACTGATACTGTACCTAATATTATCATTTTTCGCATTACCATCCTCGTCTATACCTTTCATCCACCGTTTGTTCATATTCTTCTTCATGTGAACCCAGGAAAAACCATACACCTAATCCTATCATTGATAAAACGAACATCATTCCAAATACCGTTCTGAATGTTGAGATAATTGGAGAAACATCAGCACTTACGTTCATATCTTCAGCTTCATCGTCAATCATATCAAATATTGTTGCAATTGGACTTGATAGAACTATGAACAATACTAATGTAATGAAAGCAAAGGTGATTAACCCAACCGATGTTTTTGCCCAGTTTGCCATTATCTGTCTCCATATTCAGGGTTTTTCCACACTCTCTCATCATCTATAATTTTTAAAACCATTTTCCCTTTTTCTGTAATTTTATATAATCCTCTTTTTGGTCTTTCAATTAATCCTGTATTTTCTAATCGTCTTAAATTTGTTCCAACTGTCATGGTATCTTGATGATATCCACCATGAGATTGAGGTATAAGTCTTATATCCATAACTTCTTCAACTATATCTTTCCATCTTTTTGGACCAAATTCTACTGATGTTAATATCTTTTCGTTATAAGTTCCTATTTTAACTTGAGAAACTGGTTTATATGCCCTGTGTGAACTTATTTTTTCTGACCTTGTCGCCAAACTTCTTTTTTCTTCAAAGGGATTATAAAAATCATATGCTTCTGGTGGAAGTTCTTCTTCTATTTCATATGGTTGAATGATATCTGCTTCTCCTTCTGCTTGTCTGACTTTGTATCTTTCAACAAAAGGTCGTAGATTTCGGAGAGAATCAATTGGTTGAACTCCAATGTCCATATCTATTTTTGCTTTATCAAAATAAATACTCTCTCTTGCTTTTTCAGCTATTGATATAGGTCGTTTCCAAGATGTGTGAACAAACCTGTATTTGATGTCTGTGTGTGCTTTGGCTCTTTCAAAATCTCCAAGAATTGATGGGTATTTCTTGATAGCAGAAAGCATTTCTTGGCGTGCTCGAGGGGCTTTGTATCTTGCTTCTTTGGAAAGAACGTGCCATTCTTCGTCTGGTCTATCAGATACATATATTGGTTGGTGTTTGATTCTTTCTTTGGTTGTATCACTAATGTGCTGGAATCGAGGGTTGAAAGGACGACAGTCTTTAAAGTCTGGAATTTTATCTCTGTCTGAATCTAACCTGAAATGAATTTTTATTGGTTTTATCCTGATAGGTTTTATTCTCATCATATCATCTCTTTTGCAATTTCTCTTATTTCATGTGGGACTGACGAGTTGTCAAGTAAACTATAAATAGCATCTTCGTTTCCTGAATCAATAATAAAAGAAAACACTGTTGGTCTAATAGATTGTGGTATTTGGGAATTAGATGCTAAATATCGTAATACCCAATTATCTTTTGTTGATTCCAAATAATCTAGTAGTTTTTTAATATGAGTTGAAGTTAAGTAATGTTTTCGAGCAACTTTTCCAAGAATATCAGAATTTTTATTTTTAATAGCAGTTTTAAGAATATTCGATAACATTTTCTTTTTTATTGGAATTTCAATACTAGACAATAAATTGTTGTTTGTTATCAAATTATATAAAACACCCTCGTCTACATCTTTAGATAACATTAAAGCAACTTCTGTAGGCAAACATGAAACGCTAGCAATTTGTTTTCTAGTAATAGAATCGGCTTTTCTAACTACTTCTACATACAAATCATCTGGAAGTGATACTCTATCTAACAAAGCACCAATAACAGGGAATGTACCTTTTAACAAATTTTCAATAACATCTCTCATTTGCCATATCTTTCTATAGTTACTTTCTATCAATGATATTTGAACTTCTGATACTTTATCTTTACTTAATTTTTTGATGATTGAATCGGGTAAATCATCTCTTCTAGCCATGTTTCTTCTTACCTGAGCTGCTTTATGACCAGCTAAAAGTTTCATAAGATTATTTGGAAGGTTTCTCCTACTAGATATTTCATATGCAGTATCAACATTAGAAAGAATTTCTTTTACTGTTTCTTTTGGTAATTCTCTAAATTTTTCTCTTTCATGTCCTTCCTCAAATTCTCTATATGTTAATAATCCAGTTCTAACTTGTTCAGATGTATCTTTTGCTAATCTTGATATGATTGGTTCGGAAAGTTCCTTTCTTTTTGCAACTTCTTTTCTTATTGTCCAAACTGGGTGTCTAGAAAGTTTTGATACATATGGTTCAGGAAGTTTTTCCTGTTTTGCTATATGTCTAACAATTCCTACATCTGCTTCTCTCATCATAAAGGGTATAAACGGTTTTGGAACTTTTCTCTTTTCAGCAAAACCAAATTTAAAAGCATGGATATCAGCAATTTCCTGTCCTTTTGGTTTTGGGTATGGTTTATATGTTACCTTCCCTTCAGAACCACGTCCTGTATCCGAATATGCTCGACCAACACCAGTTCTGAAAACTCTTGTTCCATATCCCTTCTTTTGAAGTATCTCTTGAACTCCTTGAATCAAAGATAAACCCATTGAAGTATCTTCGTTTGCTCCTGTTTTACTAAATGGATAAACATCTCTTTCAATTCCTATCTCTGGTTTTCCACTTTCATCATATCCCCACCTGAGCATAACACGAGCACTTGCTCCATCCTTTTTTGGTTCTCTCCCACCCATATAGAAATAAGCAATTCCGTTCCAATTTTCTATGTCAGAATAAGGTCCCATTTCAAATTCTCCTCTGTCTTCAGGGTCTTGTCTCTCACAAGAAGTCCATCCTTGATTAGTTGATTTTCTAAGAATATCAACTGGATAATCTGATATCCAAACTTTAACTGGAGTGTGAGGAACAAGTTGAGTCATTAAATTTTGAAGTTCTCTAGCAGTTCTCTCTAAATATGATATTGTCCTTAAATCATTAACATCAACTTTACCTTGAGCAAGTTTTTTCATCTGACTTATTTCTTTTTCTAATTTTGATATAACATTAGATATCTTTGATTTATATTCATACCCCTTTTCCCCTGGTTGCTTATCATAATCAATTATAGTTACATATTTTGGTTCATCAACATCAAATACAAATTCCATGTTTGGATATATAGATGATAAAGCCTTATCTATATATTCGTGAACTAATTGAGTTTGAGCTTGGTTCATAGGAATACTTATTGAATAAACTCCAACTACATCCTTAAAAGGAGATGATGGGGTTTCACTTCTTCCCAACAACGATTCTGTAAGATATTCAGAGTACTCATCTTCCCAAGGTCCTTTAAAAACATCAGGCATTTGGTTTTCAGCATCAGAAAAAACAGAAGAAAATGTTGAACCAGGAACAGAATATGTTTTAACTTCTCTTTCAGAATATTCTGGTGGAACTCTGTGTCTCCAGAAGTCGAATGGACGACAATCAAACATATTTACTCTTCCGTCTCTGTCCCAATCTCCAAAAGGAGAAAGACCTGAGTATCTTCTTTTTGCTTGTGGGTATGATAAATTCTTGTTTGGTTTTCTTGGGACAGGGTTTTTCGTTATTCCAAAATTACTAAAGTTAGCAGGTTTTG
>Ga0272441_10005147_pt1 | contig 23027 bp, 20 predicted proteins | sample SSMProp6N_FD_193582 | JGI IMG/M metagenome (GOLD analysis project Ga0272441, IMG submission 193582) | Marine sediment archaeal communities from Little Sippewissett salt marsh, Falmouth, MA, United States - SSM-Prop-6N | ecosystem: Environmental > Aquatic > Marine > Wetlands > Sediment ...
TCCAACAGCTGCAGAAGGATGTTTGCGGACAATCCCCAGATCAGGTGTTTGTCGTAAATCAAATAGCGTACCGGCCGTGTGACTGTCCTGTTCCACCTGCCACCCGGCAGATACGCGTGAGGGAAATCATCGGAGAGCGTGTACTGCTCGGTGAGCGCGGCTTCATGGAAGTGGTTTTCCAAAAGGTGATCAAGCGGCATGGTGAAGACCTCCTCCACTTCGATCCCGTCGGGTTTCAGCTTCGCATCCTCGGCCAGCAGAGCAACAAAAGGAATGATCAGCTCATCTCTGCGGCGCTGCTGCTCCGCAAGCCGCCCCAAACACTCGACCCGGTCGCCCGCCACGCCCAGCTCCTCCTCCAATTCCCGCCGGGCCGCCTGCCATGGACTCTCTCCCGCCTCCACCCGCCCCCCGGGAAAACCCACCTCCCCGGGACTGCGGCGCAGATGCCGAGCGCGAAGCTCCAACACGACTTGCACGCTCTCCCCCCTCTGGATGAGGGGCACAATGACCGCGGAGCGGAGAAACGGATAGTCCAGATTTCCCCGTACTGAGGGCAGGGTTTCACGCAGATTCTCGATTACATTCCTCTTATACACTGCTCGTCATTGTGGGCCAGTGATCCGTCCCGGTCAAGAGCGCTAGGGGGAGAAAGCGAATGGCCGGCGGCCGAACGCGGCCAGCCGACTTGACCCCCGAGAACGGGAATGCTATTGTCTTGAATGTATGAAGGCCCTCATCACTGGCGGGGCGGGTTTCATCGGCTCTCACGTCGCTGATGCCTACCTGGACGCGGGACACGATGTAGTCATCGTAGACAACTTGGCGACCGGCAACACGGAGAACATTCCCAGCAGAGCAAAATTCTATCTCCTGGACATCGGCAGCCCCGAGCTGGATAAGGTTTTCGAGCTGGAAAAACCTGAAATCGTCAATCACCACGCCGCTCAGATCAGTGTAACCGTCTCCACTCGGGACCCGATGCAGGATGCTCGGGTCAATGCACTGGGCCTGCTGAACCTGCTGGGGACCGCGGTACGCCACTCAATCAAGAAACTCATCTACATCTCCACGGGCGGAGCGATCTACGGCGACACGGAGAATATGCCAACTGCCGAGCAGCACCCGCCTCAGCCCATCTCCCCCTACGGGATCCACAAATTTCTCGGTGAACAGTACCTGCGTTTCTACGCAGAGCAGCACGGCCTGCGGTACACGGTGCTTCGTTACGCCAACGTATACGGCCCCCGTCAGAACCCATTGGGTGAAGCGGGAGTCGTATCGATCTTCATCAACACCTTGCTGAAGGGAGAAACCCCCACGATATTCGCCTATCCCGAAGAACCGGAGGGGATGCTGCGGGACTACGTATATGTCGAGGATGTTGCCAGGGCCAATCTCCTGGCCGCTGATCGTGGCGCGGGGCAGCTCGTCAATATCGGTACGAGCGTTACCACGACAACCGGAGCCCTCTATCAGACGATCAGCTCGTTTTTTAAAAATCCCCCGGAGCCGAAGCGTGGGGAGGCCAGACCGGGCGATCTGCGCCGCAGCTGCCTGGCGATCAGCAAAGCGAATGAGATTCTGAAGTGGAAGCCCTCCATCGATCTCAAGGAGGGGCTTTCCAGGACGGTGAAATTTTTCTCTTGATTCCAGCGAAAGGGGGGAACCCATGCCGCGTCTGTTAGAGCAGGAACTGGTCTGTTCAACCTGCGGACGAACAGAAAAACCTCCGGAGTGCCATGGTCTGACCATGGAGTTCGACGGATCTGTGTTGTTCTGTTCCACCTGCCACAAGGAAATCCGCATTCCGGAGTGCTGCGGCGCTCCAATGAAGGTGCGTAGAAAGGTTCGAGACATTCGAAAGGAGCTGTTCGGACTTCGATGATCTCCGCCATTCCAGAACAGATCGGAATCCTCGCCTGTCCGGGGGCTGCTGAGTTTGCAACAAAGCTGACCGCGGATTTGGAAGAAGTGTCCCAACGCAAGTTTCGACGAAAAATCAGCTACCTGGCCCAGAAGTACGGATCCAGTCGTGAGGAGATCATCCGACGCATCAACCTTACCCTGGATCTGAGACCCACCACTGTCGATCTGAATCTGCCTGCCGATCAGTTTCGCCCATCCAGCTTCCGGATACCTGTTCGTTTCACCCGTTTCACGAATGGCGAGTACAAGGCGGAGATCCTGAACTCAATCCGCAACATGGATGTGTACATCGTTCAGGACGTGGAGAATCACTATCCAATTCGGTTGAACCGGGGGGACGAGGAGAAGTACGAGCTTTCGGTTAATGACCACTTCTTCTGCCTGCTGGTGACCATCGATGCGGCTATGCAGGCCGGGGCTAAACGAATTACCGTGGTGCTTCCCACCTATCCCTATGCCCGTCAGCACAAGAAGCAGGGCCGGGAGGGTCTGACCGCGGCGCGGCTGGGACAATTCCTCGAGTTCGCCGGGGTGGAACGGATCATCACCCTGGACATTCACTCCAAGGAGATCGAAAACACCTTCAATCGCCTGCGCCTGGAAGACCTGCACGCCTCCTATCAGATTCTTAGGGCGCTTTCCACGATCATCGACCTGCAAGACCCGGATCTGGTGATCATCGCTCCGGACACCGGGTCGATCGTGCGTAACAAGTTCTTCTCCAACACCCTGAACAAATCTCTGGGTATGCTGTACAAGGAGCGGGATTACTCGCGAACATCGATCGACGCCCGGCACAACAATATAACCAATGTCCGCCTGCTCGGTTCGGTAGAGGGAAAAACCGTGTTTATGGCTGATGACATGCTGGGAACCGGAGGCACCATGCTCCGTGCAATGTCCACGCTGAAAGAGCTGGGAGCCAACCGGATCATATGCGCAGCCAGTCTGCCGTTCTTCAGCGGTACCGCGAGCCAAGCCTACGACGAAGCCTACAAACAGGGATTGTTCTACCGCTTCATCGGCACCAACGCCGTGTACCACGATCAGAATCTGCTCGGCAAGGAGTGGTACATATCAACGGATATCACCTATCTGTTTGCCCGGGCAATCTACCGCCTGCACGCCGACCGCAGCGTCAGTTCCCTGCTGGACAACAAGAAGATCATCCAGACGATGCTGGAAAAGAGCACAAAACCCGAGCCGGAACAGCCCCCGAAGTAAATCTATCCCCTAAGCCCCAGAACCTCTTCAATGTGTCCCAGAAGCTCCTCCAGGTCCGCTCTCTGCAGCTCCGCCATGTGGGCGATCCTGAAGGTTTTCTCCTTCAGAGCTCCATAGCCGTTGGAGATGATAAAACCCCGGTCGGCCAGTTCGTTGTTGAGCTGCTTGACCGAGATCGCCTTTGTGTTGCTGATGCAGGTAACGGTGTTGGAGGCGTACTCCTCCTTGGGAAACAAGGCGAAGTGCTTCTTCGCCCAGGAGCGTACATACTCGGCCATCTGGCGATGGCGCTCGAAACGGGCCTCCAGACCTTCCTGTTTCAGGATGCGCTCCAGCGCAAAATCCAGGGCGTAGGTGTGGGAGATCGAAGGAGTGGAGGGATACTGGAAGTTCCGCTCCTCCACGTACTTGAGCAGCTGCAGCATATCGAAATAGTACCCCCTGTTTTCGATTTCCCCGGCCCGCTGCTTCGCCTTCTCCGACACCGAGGCCAGGCTCAACCCCGGGGGCAAGCCCAGAGCCTTCTGGCTGGAGGTAACGCAGATATCGATCCCCAACTCGTCCACCTGTATCTTGGCTCCTCCAAGGGAGGAAACCGCATCGACACACCACACCACCTCCGGATACCTGCGAAACACCTCGGCCAGCTGCTCGAGGTGATTCATCACACCGGTGGATGTCTCATTGTGGGTGACCGTGGCCACATCGTACTTGCCCGTGGACAGATACTTCTCCACGGTTTCCGGTGTGATACCCCCGCCCCACTGTTCCTCGTACTTGTCCGCCGGTACTCCGTTACCTGCTGCAATATCGTACCAGCGGTTGCCGAAAGCGCCGACGGAAAACACGACGGCCCGCTTGGCCGTGGTGCAGCGAATGGCCATTTCCAGCAAGCCCGTTCCCGAGGAGGCCGAAAGGATAATCGGATTGCTCGTGTACATCAGGGTCTGCAGCCGCTCACTAACCCGTCTCTGCAGATCGCTCCACTCCGCCGTACGATGTCCGATCATCGGGGTGGCCATCATTTTCAGCACCTCTTCGTCCACTTCGACCGGTCCGGGAATGAATAGTTTCTTATGCGCCATGGATCGTTTCTACTCCTGTATAGTCCTGTATTTATGGTGATTATAATTCGTGCATTATTTCACGATTTGATTTTTCGGTTCAAGTAGCTCCGGGGGCGCCTCCATACCCGTGTAGTGTTTGAACTGAGCCGCTCCCTGTGAAAATAACATAGCCAAGCCCGATACGATTCGACAACCCGCCTCCCGGGCTCGTTTGAGAAAGACTGTCATCAGAGGCTCATACACCAGATCGTACACCACCTCGGAACCGGAAAACCTGTACTCCGGGAGGGGATCGGCTCCCGCATTTGGCTTCATACCCGCACCCGTAGCCTGGACGATCAGGTCGGCATGATCTTGCATCCGTGCAATCCCGTCGCTATCCAGCCCCCCCCATTCGCATTGGAAGGCCTCGGCCAGCAGGCGCGCCTTCTCCACTGTGCGGTTCAGGATCAACGGCCGAATCCCGAGGCTGTACAGCGCGTAGACAACCGAACGCGCCCCGCCCCCTGCGCCGATAACCGTTGCCCTTGTTTCCCGGCTCATCAGTCGCGGCGCCCGGGCCCGCAGGGGCGCAAGGAATCCCTGGACATCGGTGTTGGTGCCGTACCAACCGCCGGAGGGACGACGTACCACAGTATTGCAGGCGCCGATCCGGGCCAGGCTTTCATCCCGTTCCTCCAGATGAGCCAATACCGCTCTCTTGTGGGGCATGGTGACGGAGAATCCGCGTAGCCCGAGCATCCGGGCCAAGTGGAAGAAGGCAGGTACATCATCCACCAGAAAGGGGACATACACCCCGTTCAGCCCCAGGTTTTCATAACCCCGGTTGTGGAACTCGGGAGAACGGGAATGGGCGATGGGATTGCCGATCACCCCGCAGGCAAAGGTTTCCCGGTTCTGCTTCCTGAAACGGTACAGCTGGACAAGTTCCCGGGGATCCAGATGTCCGGGAGCCACTTGCTCGCTCTCCGCAGCGGAGCAGTAGGTCAGGAAACTTCCGAGCTTTGCGGCCATAATGCGGCTGAACAGCCCGAACTCTCCCATACCGATCAGGATTTTCTCCTTTCCCTCCAGCTGCCGGCAGGCTTCGACCAAAGCCGGCAGATCCTTCGTGCTGCCGGGCGTGACAGCCAGTTTGGGGATCTCCCCGGGTCTACAGGCCAAACTTCGCAGGCGCCCGGCCAAATCTTTCGGCACCCCGCAGACGTCGTGGAACGAACGAATCACCCGACCCCCGTTCCGTTTCACAGCCTCGGATAGAGCCGGGTCCTCCAGATCCTCCTCCATATCCACGTAGGCATATCCGCCTGAGAGGGCCCGGGCAAGCATCTCCCGCCGTTTACCCTCCACCCCGTCCCAGTGACCGCCGTCTGGCTTCCTGCGGATCGCCAGGATCACCGGAAGCCCGGCTTGCTTGGGGAAGCTCGGCAAACGCGCCAACTGTGCGTCCTCCAGAAAGTCCGCCCGCAGCTCCACCAGATCCACGAACCCCCTCCTGGATTCGAGCAGGCGAAGGTCCTCCTCCAGGGTGGAGGCGGTCAGGGAGAGGCAGATGCTGCACTTTTCCTTCATCATTACACAAGCCCCCGCACTACGGATCCCCTCACACTACAGATCCCCCCGGAAACAGTATACATCCGCCAAACCCTCCTCATCAAAGTACAGCCGGGCCTGAATCGGATAGCCCCGCTCCTCAACGTGAAACACCAGGGAATCCGGGAACTCCAGAACGGGCCGGCCCATCGCCTCGATGGCCTGCTGCCGGGTTGTTCCCATGGAGAGGGTAAAAAACTGCCCTGAGAAGCGCCTGTCGGCGCGAACCTGCCAGACTCGGTTCTCATACCAAAACAGGTACAGGTGGTTGGTATAGTAGAACACCACGTCGTCCTGCTCCGGCTCCGCGCCGCGCAGGGTGTAAACCTCCACGGGAACCCCCAGGCTCTGATGCGCCTCCTGGAGAGTCAGGCCGATCAGGGCGGGTAGATCAACGTTGTTTTCAGCGAACAACGCTTCGCCGGGAAAGAGGAGAAGGAACAGGGTGACAAGGACAGCGGATAATCTCAAGGGGGAGTACATGCCGCGCATTATAGGACGAGGCAATTTCGCTTTTCAATCCCCGTTAAATCCGTTATAGTGCGTTTCCATGATAGCTACTTTCGTGAACTGCGGCGCGGTAATAATCGGCTCTCTGATCGGATTGCTCCTGCACAGGAAGATCAACGATTCCTTCAAACATGTGGTGTACGTCGGAGCCGGGATGATATCCCTGGTCCTGGGTATCAGCATGGGACTGAAAACCACTCAATTCGTGTTCATGGCTCTGGCCCTTATCCTGGGGGGGATCCTGGGAGAATGGTGGAACGTGGAAGGCGGGATTCTCCGCTTCGGGGAGTTCCTGAAAAAACGCTTCGCAAAACGAGATTCGGATAAAGACTTCGCCGGCGGCTTCCTCAACGCCTCGGTGATCTTCTGCGTCGGCGCCATGACCCTGGTCGGGGCTTTCAAGGCGGGGGCCGACGGTGATTACCAACTTATTTTTACCAAGTCGGTGATGGATGGATTCATGGCCATTATGTTAACCGCAGCCATGGGTATCGGGGTAGCCTTCAGCGCGATCACTATCCTGGTGTATCAGGGGGGAATCACCCTGCTGGCCGGGATTCTCCAACCGCTGGTGAATGAGTTGCTCATGAACGAGTTAACGGCCGTGGGGGGCGTGTTGGTGATCATGATCGGCCTGAACCTGCTGGGCTTGGCCAAGCTCAAGACGGCAAACTACATTCCCGCCCTGCTGATCACCATCGCTCTGGTCGCGTTGAAACCGTTTATACCCTTTCCCCTCGGATAGAGCTCATGCCCAGCGCAGGTATCCGGGCACATAGGGGTGGATCAGAGCCGGGTGCTTGGGCAACAGACGAACGGTGTAGCCCTGGCGCCCGGTTACCGCGCATTCGATCTGTCCCCGATACTCTACGGCCGCACGACTGTCGCCCTGGGGGATCATTTCCACGCTCCGGGAATCCTCTATGGCACCGGAGGAGGATATCGAGCCGTAATACAGTTCTACTCGCACCTCCTGGGGGGAAAGACCCCCAAGGTTGATCCGGGCTGTAACTTCCACAGTGTCGGCAATCCTGTACATCCTCTGACTCGGAACCGAGAGGCTCTCCACCTTTACGCTGGCCCAGGATTTCTTCAATCGCTGCAGGTATGATGCAATTTCCTTGGCAGAAGAATAATCATCGGCGGCGAACTCCCTGGCCTTCTCCAGGGCGGGGAAGTAGAACTTCTCGCAATATTCGATGAGCATGCGGTGAGAGTTCATCCGCCTCCCGACCCGGGCCATGGACGCCTTCATCCGCCGCACCCACTCTCGGGGCAGCCCGTCCCTGCCCCTGGTGTAGAACAGAGGAATGATTTGCCGCTCCAGCAGGTCGTACACAGTCTTGCTTTCGATCTCATCCTGGAGTTCCTGATCTTCATACTCCTCACCGCTGCCGATGGCCCAGCCGCACTCAGGGGTGTAGATCTCATCCCACCAGCCGTCCAGGATCGACAGGTTGAGCACCCCGTTCATCGCCGCCTTCATACCGCTGGTACCGCTGGCCTCCAGAGGTCTGCGGGGGGTATTGAGCCAGACATCGCTGCCTGAGTTGAGATAACGGGCTATTGTCATGTCGTAGTCTTCCAGAAAGACGACCTGACTGCGCACCTGGGGGTCCTGGCTAAAATGGATCAGCTCCCGGATGAGTTCTTTGCCCTTCAGATCATGGGGATGGGCTTTGCCGGCGAAGATCAGCTGGATCGGCTGTTCGCTGTCCGTTAACAGCTTGATCAGCCGCTCAGGATCCTGAAGCAGCAGATTGGCCCGTTTGTAGGTGGCAAAACGGCGGGCGAAACTGATGGTCAGGGTATAGGGGGAGAGGACATCTTCGGCCATCTGGATCTCAGCCTCGGGAAATCCCCTTCTCTGCAGCTGCTGCCTCAGTCGTTGGCGGATAAAGGCTACCAGACGCTCCCGCCGGCGTTCGTGGGTTCGGAACAGCTCCTCATCGGAGATGCGGTTCATATGATCCCAAACTTCGAAGTTCTCAGGGTTTTCCTGGAACTGGGGTCCCAGGTAGCGGTCCAGCAGATCGATCATGTTGTGGGAGATCCAGGTTCGGGGGTGTACGCCGTTGGTAATGCTGGTGATGGGCACCTGTTCCTCGGGTAGCTCCGGCCAGAGATTCCGCCACATTCGCCGGCTCGTCTTTCCGTGCAACTTGCTCACTCCATTGGCATGGGCGGCCAGTTTCAGGGCCAGGACGGTCATGCAGAAGCTTTCCTTCTCATCCTCCGGGTTCTCCCTACCCAGGCCCAGAAAATCCTTCCAGGGCAATCCGAGCTGTTCGGCAAAGCTCTTGAAGTATCTGGCCATCAAATCCACCGGAAAGCGTTCGTTCCCCGCCGGTACCGGGGTGTGGGTGGTGAAGACATTGGCGGGCCACACCGCCTGGTGGGCTTCGGCAAAGCTCATCTGTCTGTCCCGAATCAGGCCGCGAAGACGCTCCAACCCGAGGAAGGCGGAATGCCCCTCGTTCATGTGCGTTACCGCTGGATTCAAGTTCAGCGCTTTCAGGGCGCGGATACCGCCTACCCCGAGCAGGATCTCCTGTCGAATGCGCATATCCTCGTCTCCACCGTAGAGGGTGGCGGTGATCTCCCTATGCCGTTCCGGGTTTTCCTGGATGTTGCTGTCCAGCAGGTACAGCGGGGTACTGCCCACCCTCACTTCCCATAACTGGGCGGTTACGCTGTCCGAGCCCATATCCACGGTGATCTTCACCGCTTCTCCCCGCTCGTTCAGCAACCGGCGTACCGGCATGGTATACCAGTCGTTCTCAGGGTAAACCTCCTGCTGGAATCCGTCGGGATTCAGATACTGCTGGAAGTATCCTTGACGATACAGAAGCCCGATCCCCACTAGCGGTATGCCCAGATCCGAGGCGCTCTTCAAATGATCCCCGGACAGGACGCCGAGTCCTCCGGAATAGATGGGCAGGCTCACGTCCAGACCGTACTCCATTGAGAAGTAGGCAACCACATCTCGACCATCTCCTTGGTGCCAGCGTTCCGCCCCAAGGTACTTCTGATACCGTGCGTAGACCGCATCCATAGCCGCCAGAAAGGAACTGTCCTGAGACATCTCCTCCAATCTGGCCTGAGAAACTCGGCCCAGAGTGCGGGCCGGATTCTGTCGTGATGCCAACCACACATCATAGTCCAAGCGCATGAACAGCTGGACCGCATCGAAGTTCCAGCTCAACCAGAGATTGTTTGCCATCTCCTCAAGCGGTTTCAGCCGTTCGGGTATATTCGGTTTCACGATAAACGATACGGTTTGCATTCGATTCTCCTGCAGGTATTCTACAGAACTGTCGGCCCACTGAGCAATACTCCACAGATGCGGAATTTCTGCGCCCATCATGGACAGGGTTGAACGCAACAGAGTGCTATAAATTGGGATGCCGGGGTGGATTGTCCAAAAACCTACCGGGTTGGTGCCGCTAGCGCAGCTCAGTGGGTCAGGATCTGGCTCAAGAATTTTTTCGTCCGTTCCTCCCTGGGCTTCAGGAAAAACTCCTCCGGCGTGTTGTACTCCACGATATTGCCGTCATCGAAGAAGTAGATGCGATTGGCTACCTGCTTGGCAAAACCCATTTCATGGGTGACCACGATCATGGTCATTCCGGACTCGGCCAGCTCGACCATGACATCAAGGACCTCTTTGATCATCTCCGGATCCAACGCCGAAGTTGGCTCGTCGAAGAGCATGATCTTGGGCTGCATGGCCAGGGCCCGGGCAATGGCCAGCCTCTGCTGCTGCCCCCCGGAGAGCTGGCCCGGATATTTCTGCGCCTGCTCGGGAATACCGACGCGATTCAGCAACTGCTCGGCAATCTTCACAGCCCGATCCTTGGACCAGCGCCGAACCCAGATCGGAGCCAGGGTTATGTTGTCGATGACTTTCAAGTGTGGAAAGAGGTTGAACTGCTGGAACACCATGCCGATCTCCCGCTGAATCGCATGGATGTTGCGCAGATCATTGGTCAATTCGATCCCGTCCACGACGATGGTCCCCTTTTGATGCTCTTCCAGACGGTTGATGCAGCGGATAAAGGTGGACTTGCCGCTGCCCGAAGGACCGCAGATAACGATCACCTCACCCTTTCGCACGGTGAGATCCACCCCACGCAGTACGTGGAACGTGCCGAACCACTTGTGCACGTCCCTGCATTGGATGATCTGTTCTCCCGTCTCTGATTGTTCCATGATACCCTCGCTCATCATCTCTCCCCCACTCCCAGTTTCTTCTCCAGACGACGGCTGCCGTATGACATCAGATAGCAGCAGATAAAGAACAGAACAGCCACAAAGAAGTAGACCTCCTGATGCAGACCGATGAACTGCTTCTGCCCGGTCACGGCTTTACCGATCCCCAGCAACTCCAGAAGACCGACGATAACCACAAGGGTTGTGTCTTTGAACAGAGCGGTAAACTGCCCGACAATCGCCGGAATCACGTTGCGCAGCGCCTGGGGCAGAACGATCAGGATCATCATCAGGGCTTTGTTCAAGCCCACAGCCTGCGCCGCTTCGTACTGCCCCCTGGGTACGGCGGCCAGGCCGCCCCGTACGTTCTCCGCCGTGTAGGCGGAGCTGAACAGGGTGATCCCGACCAGCGCCCGCATGACCGTTGCCAAGCGGATCTGGGGGGGAAGAAACAGGGGCAGCATCAACTGGCTCATGAACAGCACGCTGATCAGAGGCACCCCGCGGATCGTCTCGATATAGATCGTACAGAGAACCCTAATAACAGGCAGCCGACTGCGCCTGCCCAGAGCCATTAGTACACCTATGGGAAAAGAGGCCACGATACCCACGATCGCCAGCACCAGGGTCAGCAGCAGCCCGCTCCACACCTCCGCGGAAACTCTGGGCATGAAGGGATTGTCCTCCCCGAATCCCCGCAACAGGATGCCGATCACCGGGAAGCTGGCGATCCAGGCCAGCACCAACCAGCGCCTGATCGGTCTGCCCTTGGCTTTGCGGAAAAACCAGGTCAGTGCCGCCAATACCAAAACGATACCCAGGCTGGCAATCACCCGCCAGGCCTCGGAGGCGGGGTAGCGGCCGATCATGAAAACTTTGATATTGATGGTCACTACCTCCCAACGGGCCGAAAACAGGGCCCAGCGCAGGACGACTCGGACCACGAAAACGACAAACGCCAGGGAAGCAATCGTGAGCAGGGCATTGTACCAGGGACTGAACAGGTTCTTCTTCAACCAACCCAGCACCCCGACTTCGACGCGGGGAGGAGGGATATCGGAAGGTTCCATGATGCCTACCTCTCCACAATCTGCATGCGCTTGTTCACGATATTCATGATCAGGGAAATGGTCAGGCTGATGGCCAGATAACTGCCCATGATCATGAAAAACACCTCCACGACCCGGCCGGACTGGTTGAGCATGGTCTGGCTGACTGCGTAGAGATCCAAAAATCCGATGGCGATGGCCAGGCTGGAGTTCTTGGTAAGGTTGAGGTACTGGCTGATAAGCGGCGGAATGATCACCCGCAATGCCTGGGGAAGAACGATCAGGCGAATAATCTGACCGTTGGTGAACCCCTGGGCCCGGGCCGCCTCTGTCTGCCCCTTGGCAACGGACTGCAGCCCGGCCCGAACCACCTCGGCGATGTAGGCGCCGGTGTAGATGACCAGTCCAAGAAGCAAAGCGGTGAACTCAGAAGAGAGAGTTATTCCCCCCTCCACTTTAATCACTCCTCCGGATTTTTGGATCAGCTCGGGTATATCGAGCCAGAGCGGACGGCCCGGAACGATGAACCAGCCGGCAAGCGGGATCAGTACAAAGGCGGCAAATACCCAAACCGCTCTGATGCCGGGCCGACCCAACCGCGCCTGGGAGCGTCGCCTGATGACAATCAACACAATCGCTGCCCCCAGGGCCAGCAGGAGAAAGGGCCACCAGAGGCGAAAGGCCTCGGCCAAACGCGGCCAGGGGGCAACGATCCCCCGATTGCTCAGGTAGGCCGGTCCCGGTAGAATAACGGCCGTCGATAGCTTGGGCAGTTTCAAGATCACCGCGAAGTAGAGGAAGAACAGCTGCACGAGAAGGGGCGTGTTGCGGATGATCTCTATGTAGACCGTGGCGATCTTGCTCAACAGCCAATTGCCGGAGAGCCGGGAGATTCCGGTGAACAATCCGAGCAACGTAGCAAAAATAATACCGACAACCGCCACTCTGATCGTGTTGAGCACCCCAACCAGAAAAGCCCGGGCGTAGGAATCGGTGGGTTCGAACTCGATACCCTCGGCCAGATCGAAACTAGCTTCCTTGTCCAGAAAACTGTAGCTGAAAATCATACCCCGCTGGCGGTAGTTCGAAATGGCCCACAGAATCAGGGCAATCACGGCCATGAGAAATACGAATTGAGCCACCCACCTCAGTACCCGGATATCCCGCCAGAACGGTACTCTGCTCGTCTGCGATCCGGTTCTCTTCACAACGTATTCCCTCTATCTCTCAGGACAGTGACGGCCCGATTGATCATCGGGCCGCCCTTGAATTCTCCTGAAATTAGCGGAAGATAGCGTAGGACAGCGAAAGCTAGCGCCAGGCCATGGGATACAGCAATCCCCCGTCGGTCCACAACAGGTTCGGTCCGCGAGGAATATTGATACCTTCCGGTCCCAGGTGTCGATCATAGACCTCGGCGTAGTTACCGACCTGTTCGATCACCTTGGCCATGAAGTCTGCGGGTAACCCCAGGTTCTTGCCGGCCTCTCCCTCGACACCCAACAGGCGTCGCACCGTGGGATCGCTGGAACTCAGCATCTCGTCCACGTTCGAGGAGTTCACTCCGGATTCTTCGGCCTGCATCATGCCCCAGCACACCCAGCGAACCACGTCGTTCCACTGATTGTCCCCGTGGGCCGTCAGCGGTCCAAGGGGTTCTTTGGACATGGTCAAATCGAGGATAGAGTGTTCTTCCGGATTGGCCATGGCGGAGCGGAGCGCGGCCAGCTGGGATTTGTCCGAGGTCTCCGCATCGGCTCGTCCCTCCTCGTAGGCGGTGTTGGTGTCCTGGGTGCTCTCAAACAGCAGCGGGGTGTAATCGATGCCTCTGGAGCGGAACGAATCAGCCAGATTCATCTCAGTGGTCGTGCCGGTAGTGGTGGCCACCGTGGCTCCCTCCATATCCTCGAAGGTCTCCCAGCCGGTTTCCTTTCGTACCATCATTCCCTGGCCGTCGTAAAAGGTCACCACGGCCCAGTCCAGCTCATTGGCCGTATCCCGGGTCAGCGTCCAGGTCGTGTTGCGCAGCAGCACATCGATCTCTCCGGTCTGCAGAGCGGGAAGCCGTTCGGCAGCGGTCAGGGGACGGAATTCGATTTTAGTTGCATCCCCGAAAACCGCGGCGGCAATCGCCTTACCGAAATCCACGTCGAAGCCCTCGAACTCTCCGCTGGGATTGATGTAGCCAAAGCCCGGCAGCTCGGCGTTACAGCCGACGATAACCTTCCCCCGGTCTTTGATCAGCTGGAGCCGGCTCACCTCCTCTTCAACCGGTTCCTCCGCTGCCTGCTCCCCCGGGCCGCAGGCCCCGAGGATCAAAGCCAGGGCCAAAGCGGCCAGCACGAGCACGGTCCACTTGTTTTTCATCTGCACCTCCTTGCTGTGTTGCCATTTCCAGTCGAAAGTCTCGGCTGGACCAGTCTCATCGCAATCTCCCGTTCCAGTAGAACGGTCAAACTGCGATCCCAGCATTAAGCATACGGGATGATCGTTTTCAGGTCAATATTATAAATTTCAATTATATTTTTGCGTTCTCGTCAGGTGATTCTTCTCCCTCCATAGCAGAGGGGGTGGGCGTGCTTGCCCTGCTCAATTCCCAAGAGCTAGATACAAAATTCTCCCAGGATGAGCTAATCAGATGGGTGTAGACCTCGCAGCAGTGAAACAACGCGGTGCGTTAGACCCTGGTGGCATTGCCGCTACGGCCACCTGTCGAGAAAAATCGGATCCGGTGAATTGGGAATACCCTGAATTACGGATGCATCGACACCTGTTTCAACGTTGAATCTGTGAATTTCGCCTTCCACTCCATACTCAGACCAGTAAAGCATTTTGTCATGAGGATCGAAGTCTAGTGCATATGCTGCGGTGCCCGCAAATAGTTGACGGTCGCTCCCACTGCCCAGATCTTTCTCCCTCACTTCGAATCCCGCACCGGTCTCAGCCCAGTACAGTTTTCCTGCGTATACGTCCAGAACGAAAGAGTTGATCGTTGTACCTGTAACTACAGAGTTGGTCGGACTCAAGCTGCTGCTTATCGCGTCCGAGTAGATCACAGAACCGCTAGACCAGTAAATCTTTTCGTGTAGATGATCTACCGCGATGTCTGCCACCGTACCGGCGTAGATCTGGAGGGGAGATCCGCCTTCTAGACTATACTGCCAAATTCCTGTACTGCCTCCGTAGTACAACTTCCCGGCATTGGGGTTTATCGACATCGCTTCAGCTGTGGCGGCGGCTATTGTCTTTTTATCGTCTCCGTTCAGATCCGCCGAATACACACCTGGAGGCGCTGATTCTACCGACCAGTAGATCCTGTCGTTTTTTTTGTCAAGAAGAATGTCTCCGATAACTCCGGGATCGCTCAGAACAGTGCTGATTTTTGCCGTAGCGAGCTCCGCTTTCATTATAATTTCGGGACCAACTCCCTCGACCCAATAGATAAAAAGCTCACCATACCCCGCCGCGGTCAGGGGATTGAAGGGATTGCAGGAGCCGGCCAGCACCAAAACACCGACAACGACAACTGCCAAGCTGATTCTTATAATCCAATGCTTCATGATTTCCTCTCCCTATCTACGCTGCTACAGCCTGATGTCGACCCCGAAAGTCGGGGACGCTCCCAGGTAGAGGGATCCCTGGAAGAAGATCATCATCATGCGCGCGGTCAGAGCCAGGCTCGTCTTCGGGGACAGCTGATAACCCAGCCCCGCTCCCGGAGCCGCGAAGGCGCTGAGGTTGAGCATATTGTCCCGGAACAGGTACTCCTCCTTGTAGAGGATCCCGTTCAAAGTCACTCCGCCGCTCACCGAACCGGCCAGGAAAAAGGGCAGCATGGATTTGGTGCGGTAGCTCACCTCCGCGCCGACTGGAACGGTGAGCAGAGTGTAGAGGTAGCGGGCGTCCTTCTTGGTAGCCTGGTACTGAACACCGGTCACCACGCCCAGCCCCAGAATGCCCCAGTCGCGGTCCAGGTTGTAGGTGAAGGAAACCAGGCCGGGAATACCGAGTCCCATGGCATCGGATACCGCTCCAACGACAATCGTGAGCCCGGCACCGCTGGTCAGGGACAGATAGTTGCCGGAAGCGGCTTCCGGGCCGGGTCTGGGTCTTCCCGCCCCGGCAACAGCGGTGCCCTCTGCCGATACTCCGGCCAGCTCGTTGGCCAGGATATAGATATTATCAACCAGGATATCCAGGTCATCGTAAAAACCATCCGCCGTATTCAAGGTTTTAGCGGTTTCGGTTTCCAACAGCTTCGTCGAGAGGATGTAGCGATTGCCCACCTTGCCGAGGTTGCCGACAACGATTCCCTCCGCGGAGAGCATGCGCCCGACTTCGAGGAGGCAGGACTCGTCGGTACAGTCGGACATGGAAAACTCCAATTCCTGGAGCAGTCGTTCCCGCTCACTCACGTCGATGACCGTAAACTCCCCGGTCTGGAAAAGGGCTGAAGAGAGAAGGGAAATGATGGATTTCATTTCGTTCTCCGATACCCCGTCGGTTGAGAAGTCCAGTACGGTGATGATGGGTTTGTCCTGGGTAAATGCAGGGACAAGAACGGCGAGTAAAAGCAGCACGATGATGATTCGTTTCATGGATCCTCCCCCGCTTTTTTATACCGTCTATTGGCGCCGATGTAAAGTTTTGTCACGGGATCAATAAATATTAACATACACCGCATGACCATGGATTTCCGACCATGCCACAAGCGGTGTTCCGTCCGCCGAATACTTTGCAAAGGCCGAAGGATCATGATACCGTGATAAACGTTCAAATCCGGCAAAGCAACTCAGGAGCCTGGTTAATTTGTACTTCCGCCACGTGCCCGAGATCTGGCAGCGCTTCCCTCAACTGGTCCCCGGTTTGCTCGTAGTGCAGGGTATTAACCCGAGCGGCGAGGTGGAAAACAAAATCCGGATGTTGTACGAACGCGCCGGCAAGCGCCTGGCCGACCAACCCGAGTCACAGATGCCCGAGGTGGCGGCCTGGCGGCGGGTCTACTCCCGGATGGGGCTGAAACCGACCAAGTACCGCTCCGCTTCGGAGGCGCTGCTGCGGCGCTTCAAGCGGGAGGGCGATCTGCCCAGGCTCCATCCCCTGGTGGACCTCTGCAACGCCTTCTCCCTGGCCTACGCCCTGCCCGTGGCGGTGTTCGATCTGGAGAAGGTCGAGCGGTTCATCGAGGTACGCCCGGCCTCCGGCACGGAGCAGTACCTCTCCTTCCAGGAGCAGATCGAACACCCGGAAGCGGGAGAGATCATCTTCGCCGATGCCGCCGGCCATGCCCATGCCCGGCGTTGGACCTTCAGACAGAGCCGCCGTTCCGTCGTGGAGCAGGGCACGGAGAAGGTCATCATCGTGAGCGAAGGCGTTCATGAACAAGCCGGGGAGGATGTACCGTCTCTGATGGAGGAGCTGGGTGAGGCGATCGCAGAGCTTTGGAGGAGCCCGACAAAGCAGGCGGTCCTCACGGCGGATAATCCCAGGATCGACTTTGATTTTTAAGATGAAAGGACCGGTGACGGCGTGGATCAACTGCAGCATCCCTTGAGTTTTGTACACAAATTCAACCTCTACAAACTGTCCGGTTTGTTGATAGAGGATGACGACCTGGCCTCCATCGCCAGGGTGTACGGCGTTTCCCTGGCGGAACTGAAGTCAATCGAGGAGGGTTTCCAGCGCAATATCGCCGAGCTGGCCGCTTCCCTGCCCCGGGCGGTCAAGCCGGCCGATGACGGTACTCCGTCGCTGTCGATCCTGGCCGTCGGGGACTCGATCACCAGCGACCGGGAGAGCTACGTCAAGATCCTCAACCGCTACTGGCAAGAGGATCCGAGCCGGCAGATGCTGGACGCGGCGGTCTCCGGAGATACCAGCGCGGACCTGATCAAGCGCTTCTACTCCACCGTGGCGAACCGGGAGTTCCAATGGGCTGTGCTGTTCATCGGCACAAACGACAGCCTGCAACTGGATGACCGTAGAAGTGTCTCGGTACTGAGCCTGGGTGAATACCAACGGAATATACACTTCATCACCGAAACCCTGTTGGCCCGGGGTAAGCGGCTCATCCAGATCACCATCCCGCCGGTAGACAATGTGCGATTGCGTAGCTTTTTTTCGGACTCCAACTCCGTTTACACGGAAGAGCATATCGGAGAGGTCAACGACTTCATCCGCGGATGGGCCGAGAAGAACGGTTACTTCGTGGCCGACCTGGCCCGGGCAATTGAACAGCAGGAGGAGGACGTACTGGAGCCGGACGGACTGCACCTCAACGGCCGGGGCCAACGCATGATCTGTGAGCTGCTTCTGGATCTGCTGTCCTGATCGTTCTCAAGGCGGAGGCGGGAACCGGGGCGGGATGACCCACAGCGGTCGCGGAGGATTGCGTCAGGATGGGTATCAACATTCGGCAATTTCGGCCATGGATCGATACTTGACCTAAGTCGCTATAATATATAGAAATATCATGTTCGACGTTGCGCGCCGGGATACGCCTGGAACACCGTGATTCCTTCCAATCCTGTGTCAGCAGCGGCTGTTCGCTCGATAATTTTATATGTAACATGCAATTACCTGGGGGTCATTCAGCAATCTCATGGCACGGTAATTGCAGTTTCGATGGAATGAGGCACGTTCATGCGATCCAATAGGGATTCGAAAGCAAGCAAGAAAAACATACTGGTAACCGGGGGCGCGGGCTTTCTGGGCATCAACCTGATCCGCCACCTCCTGGACAGGGGTTATACCTCGATCACCTCTCTGGACATCGCCGAGTTCGACTATCCGGAAAAGGACAGGATCCGCGCCGTCGAGGGCGACATTCGGGATTTCCAGCTGGTCCGGGACCTGGTGGCCGGAACCGACTGGCTGATTCACGCAGCCGCGGCCCTGCCTCTGTACTCGGAGCAGGACATCCGCTCAACCGAGGTGGAGGGGACCCGGAATCTGCTTCAGGCTTCTGCCGAACACCGGGTAGATCGTTTCATCTACATCTCCTCGACCGCCGTTTACGGAGTTCCCGACAGCTACCCGATCTATGAAAACGATCCGCTGATCGGCGTCGGCCCCTACGGACAGGCGAAGATCGATGCGGAGAAAATCTGCGAGGAGTTCCGGGCGGGAGGTCTCTGCATCCCGGTTATCCGGCCCAAGAGCTTCATCGGACCGGAGCGCCTGGGCGCCTTCGAGCTGCTGTACAGCTGGGCCAGGGAGGGAAGGGGTTTCCCCGTTGTCGGCAAGGGGACGAACCGCTATCAGCTGCTGGATGTGGAGGATCTGTGTCAGGCCATCCTTCTCTGCGCCACCTTGCACAAGAAACGGGTAGACGACGTGTTCAACGTCGGTGCCCGGGAGTTCACCACGCTCAGAGATGACTTCCAGGCTGTGCTCGATACCGCCGGATACGGAAAGCGGATCGTGCCCTTTCCCCGCTGGTTGTCCGTATTCGCCCTGCGCATCCTGGAGATCCTGCGTCTGTCCCCGCTGTACCAGTGGATCTACGAGACAGCGGGTAAGGATTCGGCGGTTTCCATCGACAAGGCCTGCAGCCAGTTGGGATTCGAGCCCGCCTACTCCAACATCGACGCCCTGCTGCGTAATTATCGCTGGTACCTGGACAATCGTGACGGCATCGACGAGTCCGCCGGGATAAGTCACAGGAAACCCTGGAAGCAGGGCTTCCTGAGGGTGATTAAAGCCTTTTTTTGAGGATTTCGAGGGTATGGTGAGAGACTACATTCGATTGATTCGCATCAAGCACTGGGTCAAAAGCGTGTTCATCTTCGCTCCCCTGATTTTTTCTCTGAATTTCGACAAACCGATCTACATCGGCCGTACCCTGATTATGTGCGCCGCCTTCTGCCTGGCGGCCTCGGCGGTGTATGTGTTCAACGATATCGCCGATCGGGAAAGGGACCGGCTTCACCCCAAGAAAAAAGATCGTCCGATCGCCAGCGGAGCCGTGACCGTGAGGGGAGCCCTGATCCTGGCCGCGGTGCTGTTCCTGGCCTCCGCGGCTGTCTCGGTGATTCTCGGACTTCCCTCCCTCTTGGTCGTGCTGGTCTATGTCGGATTGAATGTGGCCTACAGCCTCCTTCTGAAAAACCAGGCGTTCATCGATGTAATGCTGATCGCCATCGGTTTTCTTCTGCGGCTGGTGGCCGGCGCCGTTACCATCAGTGTGGAATTGTCCAGCTGGATGCTGCTTACCACCTTCTTCCTCTCCCTGTTTCTCGGGTTCGGCAAACGCCGCAAAGAGGTAACCGAAAGTTCCACGGGTCACAGGGCGGTTTTTCAGGAATACACGGTCGATCTGCTCAACTCCCTGATCATCATTTCCGCCGCCCTCACCATCATCACCTACTCTCTGTACGTGGTGACCTCAAAAACAATGATCGCCCTGGGCCGGGACAAGTTCATCGCCACCATACCCTTCGTGGTCTTCGGGGTGTTCCGCTATATGTTCCTGATCTACCGAAAGAACAACGGTGGCGATCCCGCCGAGGTCCTGCTCAAGGACAGGGCCATGCTCATCGACATTGCCCTCTGGATTTGCATCATCTTCGCCCTGCTCGCATACACCCTGTTCAGCGGAGGCCGACCGTGAGGCGAAGAGCGGCCATGGAGCGGATTCCGATAGTCGTGAAATACGCGGTTTTCGCGGCGATCGCCACTGGGATCAACATTGCGGTTCAGCGGGGCGTAGCCGTCTTCGTGCAGGGCCCATACTCCATCTACGTCTCGCTGTTCTTTGGGACCATCTCGGGGCTGGGCGTCAAGTATCTCCTGGACAAGCGCTTCATCTTCTACTATCGCACCCGTTCCCTGGGCGACGAGGCGGCCAAGATATTTCTCTACGTGGTTATGAGCGGATTCACAACCGCGGTGTTCTGGGCCGTGGAGATCAGCTTCGACGCCCTGTTCGAGTTCAACGCCGCCCGCTATGTGGGTGCGGCGGTCGGTCTCACCCTCGGCTACTCCCTCAAGTACGAGCTTGACAGGCGCTTCGTTTTCATCTCAAGAGGGGGGCGACAGGAGCCGGAAAAAAAACAAGACAGCAGGAGCAGCTCATGCAGCCGACGGCCGCGTCTCGGAATCCGAGGTTAGACCAAACGGGATCCGAACCGAAGAGGGAGCGCGTGCGCAGAATCGCCGTACCGGCAGCGGTGCTGGCCGGGTCGTTCATCCTCTACTGGGCCACGGCGGCCCGCTATCCCGGCTGGGTCGATGCCACCCTGATCCTGAACCTGGTACGCAAACCGGATCTCGGGGTATGGGTGAACATCCACAACCTGTTCAACCTGATCGGCTACGCCTGGCTGCAGGTATTCCGCGCAGCGGATCCCCACTTTGCCCTGACCATGCTCTGCGCCCTGTTCGGCAGTTTGACGGTCCTGTTCATCTATAAAACCGGGGTGGAGCTTGCAAAGAACCTGCTCGCCCCGGCCCTGGCAGCGATCGCCCTGACCGTATCCCTATCCCTCTGGTGGCACTCGACCGCGATCGAAGTTTATACCTTGAATACGACCCTCATCAGTGCCTGTCTGTTCCTCGTCTTCCGGTCCTACCGCAGGGCGAAACCAAGGGGTCTGTACCTGGCATTCTTCTTCGCCGGCCTGGGGGTCAGCAATCACGTGCTCATGGGGCTGTACATCTTCGCCTTTCTGGCCGTGCTGCTGCCCTTCGCGGCGCGTAACTTCCAACTCAAAGCCGGATCCATCCTCGCCCTGATCGCCTGCTACCTGGCCGGCACCGCACTGTTCGCCACGCTGTTCATTATGCACTGGTTCGGGATGTACCGGATGATGGCATCGGGGGAAGAGGGGGGAATCCTGCAGCTGGCTGTACGGAGCCTGGGAACGTCGCTGCGCTATGCTACCGGCGGACACTTCCTGAAATCGATGTTTACCGCAGGCATGACGGTCCGGCAGAAACTTTTCTGGCGCGGCAACTACCTGTTCCTCATCCTGCTCAACTATCCCTCGGCGGCCATCATCTTCATCGTTACCGGCTTCCCCCGCTTTTGGAGGCACTCGGCTTTTCGCGGCGCCGTCGTGTTTTTCCTGGTCGGGATCGCCGCCCAGATCGTCTGGTCGGCGAACTACTTCATCTGGGATATGTACGCCTTCGCCCTGCCGGTGTACGTGATGCTCGCTATCCCCCTGACCACCGGCATAGACGGATTCCTGAAAAAACACCCCGCCCCGAGCCTCAGCTGGCTGGTATTTCTCACCTTTCTCATTCCCGTGCTCCTCTACCCGAGCTTTTCCCATTGGCCGAACCGCGAAAACTCCGTTGACCGCTATATCTCACTGTATCCGGAGGCCAAGCGAACCGGCGGACTCTGGGACCCGGCGCAGTACATTTTCAATCCGATCAAACGCAACTACGACGCTGTGGCCAGGTTCTGCGCGGGCGTTCTGGACAGCCTTCCGGAAGGGGCCAACTTCTGGGACGATGAGAGCAAGGCAGCCTATCCGCTCTCCTTCTACTATCAAGCCGTCAAAGGCCGGCGGCGGGACGTGAGGATGAACACGGTATTCGGCCTGGTCATGGAAGAATCGGATGCCCAGTACCACGCCCAGCGTATGCTCGGCCAGCTGCGCCGCAGGGAACGGGTATTCGTTTCATCCCTCGTAGAGCCGCAGAAAGAAATCCTGGTCCAGCTGTACAATCTGATCGCTCCTCATGTGCCTGCCGAGCAAATCCGATCGATGGATCTCCAGGAGTTCCGCAGCTCCTTCCCCGAGTACGAAATTGTAGATATACCCGTGGGCAAAGAGCAATCGTACCGGATCTATCAGGTGCGTCCCAGGACTCCTGACTGAGACCGGAGAACGGCTCCGCCGCAGGCGTTTTTTCGACATCCATGCAGTCTCTATCTGTTGTCAGTTGGCCTGAGTTTTTTTACTCTCTAAGTGAGAGAGTACGCATCATTTCCTGACAGGAGGGGGGAAAGTTGGCACACACATCAGAAATCGGCGAGAGTTGGGGGATTGCCATGACCCTGCTGGAGAAACCCTTGACGGCGCAGGGGATCATAGAGCAGTTCTACGCTTTCAGCCGCCGCTTCGGGTTCTTCGGCAATATCATATCCGAGAGCATGCACAAACGGGTGAGCTTCACCAACTGGCTGGAAGACCAGCTCACGGGGTTGATCGAGCGGGGGTGGGTCGTACGGGAGGGTGAGACCTACGCGTTGACCGAGAAGGGCAGAGAGGCCGCCGGCAAAGCACTATCGGAGGTGGAGCGTGCCCGGGGCCGCGTGGACAACCTGGCCACTCCGGAAAACGCTTCCAAGCTGACCCTCATCGTGCATCTGTTCCTGGCTGCTCTCAAGCTGCCGGCCGGCATCCTTTCGGGCAGCGTGGGCCTGCTCAACGACGCCATCGACACCCTTCTGGACGGGGTGGCCAGCCTGCTGGTCTACTGGGGATTG
>Ga0272441_10005148_pt1 | contig 23026 bp, 18 predicted proteins | sample SSMProp6N_FD_193582 | JGI IMG/M metagenome (GOLD analysis project Ga0272441, IMG submission 193582) | Marine sediment archaeal communities from Little Sippewissett salt marsh, Falmouth, MA, United States - SSM-Prop-6N | ecosystem: Environmental > Aquatic > Marine > Wetlands > Sediment ...
ACCACCGCGGTCGGTCGCTGCACGCACCAGCAAAGGCTGGTCGTCTCCCAGTCTGGCGAGCGGCGTTCCGGAATTGCCTGCGTTGAGACTCTCAATGGCACAGGTTCGGTACGTTCGCAGCTCGTTCAGAGGCAAGGCATCTCCGCTGCCGACGTGGGCCAGCACATCGGCATCGCTCCGCCACCAGGTTACCCTGGACTGTTCCCGTCCACACTCTTGCCATTTGCGCCACCGCGTAGCGAACAACGGCCTGCCACTGCTTTTCCCCGGCGGAAAGAACATGACTACACGACCGGCGGCCACGAAACGCTCCATCTGCTCGGCTACGAGGCCACCAGGCAAGGACGCCTGCCAGATCACCAGTCCCGTCTTTTCCCAATCGATCTGGCCTGCGCGTGCCGGCGCGAGAATCTCGGCCCGGTGCTCCAGGCCGGGCTCGGCGGGAATAGCCAGCGCGCGACGAAAGGCCTCGCCCACCCGCGCGTCATCCGTGACCACGACGGCCTTTTGCACCGGTGGCTCGGAGAAGACAAAGTAAAACCGGTTATCGAGTGGATTCGAGTCTGCCGGCACGGCAATCGAGCCCCATCCGGCACGGAGGTCACTGTCGATGGGAATCCGGTGCCCCTGCAGCGAGGCGCCTTGCCTATCCAGGTCCACCTCGATCACAGAGCGAACACCATTGACCTCGAACTCGACCGGCACGCGCTGGGCGAATCCATTTGCCTCGGCCGGCCGACCCTCAGCTCTGACCAGCACGTCGAGCGACAACTCCGCTCGACTGCCGTTTTGTCGACGTTTCACATTCGTTGCGCGTATGGACAGATTGTCGACGGGTCGATCCGCATAGGAGAGCAGGAACAAGTGCACACCCTTCAACCGGGCAAACTGCTCGCGAAGCACGAGCCACCGACCGCTGCCGGCCTCCCAATCATTCTCGCTCAAGTCCGAGCAGATCCAGATGTCGGCGCGGCCCGATTCGTTCGCCTGGAGATAAGCCAGGGCCCGCTCGAGCATTCCCGGAATATCGGCGCTGGTGGAACTGACGCCGGCGCCGGGCAGGCCGAGCAAGTCCTGCGGTGATTCCAGGGACTGCACCTCGCCGCCGGCGCTGTCAATCAGCACCAATTGACTACCCACATCGTGTTTGTCCAGGAGCTCAGCCAGTTTCATCAGCGCGGTGGACCGTTTCGACCGGCCTGTCTGAATGTCCTGCGCCTCCATGCTCGCCGAGCGGTCCAGGAGAATCAGCGTCGCATCGGGTTTGCCCATACCCACGCCACTGAACCATCCGCTGACCAGTGGACGGCTCAGCGCAAAGACCAGTGCCCCTACCGCCGCCATACGCATCAGCATGATCAGGACGTAGCGCAGACGGGCCATGCCCTTGCTCATACGCTGGGCACGGACCAGGAACATCATCGCCGCCCACGGAACCGTGCGGTGCCGATGTTGATGGATCAGATGAATCACGATGGGCAGCGCCATCAGGGGCAGTGCAAACAATAGCCAGGGCTGCAGGAACGTCATACCAGTCGTATCCTCGTCGCGCGCAACAACGGTTTCTATTTCTTCCTGGGTCTTCGTCCCACCAGGAAACGGGCGAGAACGTCATCTACCGGCACACCCAGATTGACACGGTGATAATCGACCGCCGCGTCGTGCATCACGGTTTGCACGTCGGCGAGATAACCGGCGATCGCCTTGCGATACTGCTTACCGACCAGATTGGGATCGGTCATGATGGGGGCACCGCCCTCCATGTCCATGAAACGCGTGGGCCGGTCAAAATCGAAATCGACTTCGCTCTGATCCAACAAGTGGAATACCACGACATCGTGCTTGCGAAAGCGCAGGTGTTGAAAGCAACTGTTCAGAATTCGGGGTTCGATGTATAGATCGGACACCACGACCACCAGGGCCCGCTGCCGGATGCCCTCGGCGGCCTTGTGCAACGAGTCGGCCAGCCCGGTTTCGCCCTCGCCCTTCATCTCCGCCAGAGTGTCGAGCACCACGCGCAGGTGCCGGGCGTTGCGTTTGGGCCGGATCTCGGTGTGGAAGTCCTTGCCCGCACAGTACAAGCCCACCGCATCTCCCTGATGGGACGTCAGGTAGGCCAGGGTGCCGGCGAGCGTTCGCATGGTCTCGAGCTTGGAGACACCGTTGACCGCGAAGTTCATCGACCCGCTGGTGTCGACAATCAGGCAGAGACGCAGATTCGTATCGGCCTCGAATTCCTTGATGTAGTAGCGGTCCGAGCGTCCCCACGCCCGCCAGTCCATGCGCCGGGTGTCATCGCCAGGCACGTACTTGCGGTACTCGGCAAACTCCAGGCTCGAGCCGCGGATCGGGCTGCGGTGACGGCCCGACACATTGCCAAGCATGGGCAGCCGTGCATGCAGTCCCAGCCCCCCGAGACGCGCCAGAACCTTGGGGTCGATGAAATCATGAGAGTGGTTTGTATTGTCTGGCATAGGTTAGCACCTTACTCGTAAGGTTTGATTAGCCGCAAAAAGGCGCAAAAGACGCAAAATTTAAGTTTGAGACAAGGCATACTTTTTTACCCATAGCTTGGGAGCCCCCATATTGATAAGCATACCATGTTCCTTACGACTGCCTCGCAAATAGCCAAGCAATTGAGCCATATGTTCCGGGGCAACAGCCTTGCAGGCCTTAAGCTCCACAATCAAAACATCTTCTATGTACAAATCGGCAAAGTAATCACCTAAGACCGTTCCATCCTCATCCTGAACTTGAATAGGCTTCTGCTGCTCAACCTTAATTCCCTTTTTTCGAAGTCGATTAGCCAAGCCATTTTCATAGACTTTTTCAAGATATCCCTGACGCAAATAGCTATGGAGTGAAAATGCAGTTTCTCGCACATTGTCACATAGTCTAAATATCTCCTTCTCACTCATTCATCGTCCTTTCCCTTTTGCGCTTTTTATGCCTTTTTGCGGCTAAGATTTGGCTTTTGGCCAAACCCGCATCAATCTTCCTTCTCAAGCTCATCCACCAGGCGCTGCACGATCTGCGGGCTATTGATCCCCTCTGATTCGGCGCCGAAGGAGGTAATCACGCGATGCATCAAGACCGGCTGGGCCACCGCGACCACGTCTTCCAGACGCACCATGTAGCTGCCGAGCAGAGCGGCGCGGGCCTTGGCGCCCAGAATCAGGTATTGCACGGCGCGCGGACCCGCCCCCCAGCTAACCAGGGGTTTGATCCACTGGGGCGCTTCGGGGTCCGAAGGTCGCGTCCGCCGCACCAGGTGCGCCGCGAACTCGTAAATGTGGTCCGGCACGGGAACCCGCCGCACGAGATCCTGGAAGGCCTGCACCTGTTGGCCGTTGAGCACGTGTTTCAACTCGGGCATGGGACCGCCGGTCGTCGTGCGCCCAATAGCGATCTCCTCTTTCAGGTCCGGGTAGTTCACCTCGATCATGAACATGAAACGGTCGAGCTGGGCCTCGGGCAAAGGATAGGTGCCCTCCTGCTCGATCGGATTTTGCGTGGCTAACACAAAGAAGGGTTCCTCCAGGGTATAGGGCCGCCCTACCACGGTCACCCGGTGTTCCTGCATGGCTTCGAGCGTAGCCGCCTGCGTCTTGGACGGGGCGCGGTTGATCTCGTCGGCCAGCACGATATTGGCAAAGATCGGGCCTTTGGCGAACTCGAACTCGCGGCGTCCCGTACCGGAATCCTGCAGAATATCCGTGCCGGTAATGTCCATGGGCATCAGGTCCGGCGTGAACTGAATCCGGCTGAAGCTCAGGTCCATCGTTTCGGACAGACAGCGGATCAGCAGCGTCTTGGCCAGGCCCGGAACGCCCATCAACAGCGCATGGCCCCGGGCGAACAGGCAAATGGCCAGGTGTTCGATCACCGTCTGCTGGCCCACAATGATCTTGCCCAGCTCCGCGCACATCTGCTGGTAACCCTGCCTCAGCTCATTGATCGCGGCCACATCGTCTGCGTGCATCTGGTCGGTGGTTTGCGCATTTGTCATAGTTCAACATTTCCCATTTAGCTTCATCAATCGTCAAGGCAATCGACCTTGCTTTCAAATCGCGTTTCTGCGTTCCGCAACACTTCACTCATGCGCGCCGCAAAGAGATTCAGCGGCTCGCGCGTGGATCCTGTTTTCGGCAAGGGCAACGACCAGCAGCGCTTTGAGCGTCACATCAATCAGCCCCAGCCCGGACCAGGGCGGAAGGTACACGTTCATTCAGCGACCCTCCTTTCGGGCGGATTCGATCATCTGGTGGAGCCGATCAAGCTGGTCTTCGCTGAGCTCGACGTCGGACGTTTCCAGCAACCCCTTGACCGCTTGTTCGACGGACCCGCCGAAGAAGGTCTGAACGACGCGTCTGAGCGCCCCCTGGGCCGCTTTCGGCCGCGGACGCTTCGGTCGGTAGATATACCGGGGCCCATCCGGCTTCTGCTTCAGATGGCCCTTCTCGACGAGGATGCGAAGCAGGGTGCGGACGGTAGAATTGCTGAGCTTGTCCGGCAGCGCCTCGACAACGTCGGCCGCGGTGGACGTGCCGGCGGCATAGATCACATCCATGATCTGCCGCTCCCGCCGCGACAACTCATGTTCCTGGTTCAGTTCCATGGGTACTCCTTACTTGCTCAGGAAGCGGACAAACACGACGGCCCGCCATGTTGTTAAGAAATTAACAGGACAGAAACTCACTTGTCAACAGGCTTCTGTGAAACAATTAACACTATGAGCCGAATGGATCTAAACGCCGTTGTCAGGAACAACCGCGACCGTCCTGACATAATGCTCGGATGCGTTCCCGCTCAATCCGAAAAAACAGCGTGCAAATTTTCACAACGCCGAGACTGGACGGGATTCGCATCCGCAAGTAAAAAGGCATGGTGATCGAATAGAGACCCGATTTGCCCCGCAGGAGGCGCACTGGGAAAATGGTGAAAAAAAAGCGTACCTATCCGGCCCTCGTATTGTTCTTCCTGTCACCGGTGATTGGCGAGCTTCTCAGCGGCTCGGCTCCGCCGGCGGAGTTTTTCCAACCTCTCGGATTCATCATGCTCGCGGTACTCTACGGAGGCGGGGCTGTCCTGGCAAGGGAGGTGGTGTTTCGTTGGAACAAGGGCTGGCCAAGCCTGCTGGCGCTGGCGGCCGCCTACGGAGTGGCGGAAGAAGGCTTGATGTGCAAGAGCTTCTTCGACCCGGCCTGGATGGACCTGGGCCCTTTGGCCGACTACGGCCGCTGGCTGGGCGTCAACTGGGTGTGGGCCTTCGAGCTGACGGTCTACCACGCGGTGTTCAGCATCGTGATTCCCATCGCCCTGGTGAACCTGCTGTTTCCCGATCGACGCCGCAACCGATGGATGCCGAGCTGGGGGTTGTGGATGCTGCTGGCCCTGTGGATTGCCAACGGCGTGATCATCTTCTACTTGATAAGCGAGTACCGCCCCCCGGCCGAACATCTCTTGATTGCTGCGGCAGCAACCGCCGGACTCTGCATCCTGGCCTGGAGACTGCCGCGCAGGGACTTCTCGCCCAAACCGAATCCCAGGGACGCGTGCCGTCCCCGCCTGCTGCTGGTGCTGGGATTCGCGGGGCCAGCGACGCTCTTCGTTTTGGTGTGGCTGCTGCCGCATACCGGGATCCATCCGGCGTTTGTCGCGCTGGCCGTGGCGCTGCTCGCCGCCGTCTTCACCTGGGCGATACCCGTCCTGACGACAAGACCGGGATGCTCGGACAAACACAAGCTGGCCCTGATCGCCGGTGCCCTGGCTTTCTTCATTGTGCTCTCGCCCCTGCAGGAATGGGACAAGGCCCGCTCCGACAACACTGCCGGGATGTCGGTCGTCGGGCTGGCCGTCCTGGTGATGCTGCTCTGGCTGGGCCACCGAATCAGGCAACGGCAAAAAAAAGGTAGGTAACATTTCCCGTCCAACTGCGTCTTACTGGGAAATGGTCCGTACACGTATACGAGATTCGTGGTCGATGTGGGGGGATCGCGCAGATGGTCTGCCTTGCAGGAGCGAACGGCTATGACTCACGACAAAACCAGGTTGATGCTCCGGCGCGCCGCTCAATTACATCATCGACCCCGCCGGAAAGGTGGTCGATACCTGGTACGGATATGAAGAGGGCCACAAACGCGCTGGCGGCGGTGGAGAAGGCGGGCCTGAGAATAGAGCAAGAAGCGTAGGACGGCGGTACGGAGACGAAACCCGACAGCCGGAACAAGTGACGCAGTAGCCGTGGGAAGGAGACAATGCGCAAGACCTCCAGGAGAATACTCACCGGTTTCATCGTCGTGATCCTTGGGCTCAGCGGGGCTTATGCCTTCTCACTGTCACGTTCGGCCGCGAAGCTTCAGGCGGCGCAGGAGGCCCTGGAGGCGGACGGACGACCGATGGATGCGGCCGCAATGATCCCCCCGGAAATTCCCGACAAACAGAACGCCGCCCCCTTCTACGAACGCGCTGCAAACGCACTGAAGAAGAAACACGCTCCGAGGAAAACCCTGCTCGAGCATCTGTCGGACCTTTCCCGACGCGCGTTCAGCGATTCAGCCGACCCTGAAACCCGCGCCGAGCTTGAGCGCCTCATCAAACAGGACCTTGTCGTCCGCGCGCTGGCCGACATCGAGCAAGGGACGCAACTTCCAGCGTGCCGATTCAATCGCAATTACCAAGGGGGCTTGCTCGCGGACCTGCCCATGAACGAGGACGCGCGGTGGCTCATACGCATTCTGGGGGGCCGGGCCCGCCTGGAGGCCGAAGCAGGCGACCCGCACAAGGCCTGGCAGACCGTTCGCACACAGTTGAGATTCGCCGGGGCGATGCGCGACGAGCCGACCTGCGAAAGCCAGTTCACGCGCTTGATTATGATCAACTGGTCGCGCCATAGTATCCGGTGGCTGTGCGAGATCGCGCCGCCCGATGAGGACGAGTACCAGGAGGTGGAGAGCCTCCTGGCGGATCTCGACGACGTCGATCCGCTCGTCCGTGCCGTCGACGCCGAACGACTGCTCAAAGGCGAGTGGCTTTTCAATCTGCCGCAGAATGAACTGTACGAGGCCCTGCCGGACCGCGCACTGGGTGGGGCCGAAGCCGGGTTCCTCCGCCGGTTGCTGTTTCGATTCATCACGTACCGCCCCCGCTTCCTCGCCGATCACGCCGCCTACCTCCAGCGGATGAGAAAAGGCGCGAAGCTGTTCGAAGGCCCGTACGTGCCCCGGGGCGCCGAGGGCTACGAAGAGGTCTGGGACGTCCCGGGCAAGTACATTCTGACCAACGAGCTTTCGGGAATGATCGGATTCTTGAGCAAGTATTACTGCACTACGATGACACAACTGCGCCTCACCCGGGCGGGCCTGGCCCTGATGCAATACCGGCACGCGCACGGCGCATACCCGGAGACGCTGGACGAGCTGGGACTGGAGGGTCTGATCGATCCCTTCACGGATGAGCCGCTGCACTACCGCAACGAAGGCGAAAGCTTCCTCGTCTACGGCGTCAACGAGGACGGCAAGGACGACGGCGGCACCGAGCAAGAGTCCCGGCATGACAAAGAGTACGACATTCTGTGGCGTTTCCCCCGGCCCATCGAGGAAGACGCGCAGGGAGGATGATACGAGTCTTCACGCGTGGGTTGAGAACCCACCCTACGTTTGCGTGTAGCTGACCCCGAAAAAGGAGGTACACTGTGCTCCAGGAAGCAAACGAGCCGACCAGCGGCAACGACGCGCGAGAGGCCGTCGTACAATGCCGGCGTCTGACCAAGGTGTACAAGAAGCTGCTCTCGTCGCGTGCGAAAGCGGTTCGGGCCTTGAACGAGGTGTCGCTCTCGGTGCGACCGGGCCAGATCGTCGGCCTGATCGGCCCCAACGGCGCGGGCAAATCCACCCTGCTGAACCTGATCGCCGGACTGATCTTCCCCACAAACGGCGACGTCACCGTCTGCGGACACCCCGCCCGGTCGATCCAGGCCCGGCAAAGCCTCGGTTATATGCCGGAGCATCCGGTCTTCCTCGGCGGCTATTCCGCCCGCGCGACGCTGCGCTACCACGGGGCCCTGCTGGGCCTGTCGCGCGCGACAATTGCCGACCAGGTGGACAAATCCGTCCAGCGCCTCCAGTTGCAGGAGTTCATCGACCGCCCGTGCGCGGACTTCTCCCAGGGCATGAAGCAGCGCCTGGCGCTCGGCGTGGCCATGTTGAACGAACCGCAATTGCTGTTGCTGGATGAGCCGAGCAATGGTCTCGATCCGGTCGGCATCATCCAGTTGCGCGATCTGCTCAAACAACTGCAGGATACGGGGGCGGCCGTCGTCATCAGCTCCCACCGCCTGGGCGAACTGGAGAAGCTCACCGGCGACTACATGTTCATGCACCACGGCCAAATCATCACCTTCGGGGACAACGCGATGGCCCGCCGGGCGGGACAACTCCTTGTCGGCCTTGAATCCAACGGCCCGCGACTTGCAGAGACCCTGCTGCCGGCTTCCAAGGTGCTGGAGGCATCCGAAACGGAGCTGGCGCTGGCGGTGGACGATCCGGCCGAAGTCCCCGACATCGTGACAAAGCTGGCCGAAGGCGGCGCCCGCATCACGCAGGTCGTCTTGCAGCACGAGAACATCGAGGAGACATTCCTGCGGCTGTGCGATGAGGGGAGGCAGTAGATGAGGGCCTACGAATTATTGAGAGAAACGCTCTGGAGACGGCGCTACATCTGGATCGTGCACGTGGTCTGGCTGGCGCTCTACGTGATGTTCTGGTGGCTGTATTATCCGGACCCGGAGGAGTTCGGCGGCGTGCTCTTCCTCAGCGGCGGCTTCCTTCTGCCGCTGGCGCTCAGCGCCGGGATCATAGGCGACGACATCGCCTCCGGACGAATCTGTGTCGTGCTGACCCGGCCGCTGCGGCCCGGAACGCTCTTTGTCTACCGGCTCCTGGGCCTGTCCCTGCAGGGAGCCATACATTTTCTGCTGGGCGGCATAGTCATTCTCGTTTTGCACGTCGTGACGCGCAAGGGCTCGACGGAGGGCCTGGCCTTCTGGCTCTTTCTGTCCTGGCTGCTCTTCAACACCTGGGCCGCCCTGTCCACGTCCTCATCCGTTCTGCTCAAGCGATCCCACAACTCCCTGCTCCTGCTGGTGGCCTTCGTCACGATAGGCGGCGTGCTGCATATCTTGATCTGGAACCTGCGCAACTACGCTATCGGAGACGTCCTGAAAGGGATTCTCAGGTACGGGTTTCCGCCCGATGGACTGCTGAGAGATTTGGGCAATGGAGAATTCGAGGAAAAGAACGTGACTCTCGCCGGCCTGGATCTGCCGAGGGCCTTGGTCTACACCGTTCATAGTCTTCTGTTGACGGTGGTCTACGCGCTGCCGGGGATTCTGATCTTCCGCAAAAAGCAGTTCTTGTCCGAACGCGATTAGAATCGGTCATAGGTAGTAGGAGAAATCCTGACGCAATGCTGTCATCCTGAACGCAGTGAAGGATCTGGGCTGCGGACGAGAAGGACTTCTTCTTCGGTAGCCGGATCCTTCGGCTTCGCCTCAGGATGACAAGGGGCCGAACACAAGTGAAGCTTGTCGTAGGAAATGCAGATGAAGAAGACAACCCGAGTATGGATCGCCGTCATTGTCGTCGGCGTCATTGTGGAGAGCTGGGCGATCTACGTCCTGCGACCCTCCGGCGGGCGCTGGCGGTACGAGGCGATCGTCAAGGACGAGCCCGCCGCCCACGCCCTGTACGACCAGATGATCGCAACGATGCGCGAGGCCCGGAGCCTGTCCTACGTCTGCTCGTGCAGCGGCCCGGGCAAAAGGGCGAAGAGCTATCGCATCTGGCTCCAGAAGCCCAACTCCTTCTGCGTGGAGGCGGCCGACACCAGGGGGGCACTCACCGGCACCCTGGTCGGAGACGGAAACGATCTCTGGATCCATTGGCCGGGCAGGTGCCCCCTGATCGACCCGGAGGACACCAACGTCCCGAGAGAATTGTGGTCGCGCCAATACAAAACGCACCCCACGCCGCTGGGTAGGCACTCCATCGGACACGAGGTCATGGATCTCGGAATCCGGCACATGCCGTTTATCGATCCCAGCACGTTCCACGGATATACGGATTCGCTTCATCCCCACATGAACGGCGTCGCCGGCCGGGGGACGGATACCATTCGCGGCGAAAAGTGCGACGTGATCGAAGTCTGCTTTATGAACGCCCAGCGGACCTGGTATCTCTGGCTCTCTCAAAAAGACCATTTGCCCCGCCAGGCCAAACAGGTGATTCGCGGCGTCGGCACTTTCGTCGGGGTCGAAGACTGGCTGGACGTAACTGTCGATGCCGAGATCCCACAGGAGAAGTTCGTCTGGTCGCCCCCGGCGGGCTGGCAGAAGTACGTTCGCCCCGACCCGGAGGAGAAGCTCCTCAAACCCGGCGAGGAGGCCCCCGATTTCAGCCTGCGTGCCCTGAAGGGAGGCAGGATCACCCTGTCGGACTATCACGGCAAGATTGTCTGGCTCTACATCTGGCGCTCGGGGTGACCGGTTTGCCGCGAGGAGATGTGGCATCTCCAACAAATCTACGAGAAGTACCAGGACCAGGGCGTGGTCATCCTCGGATTCAACACCGGGGACAACAAGAACATCGCCAAGCTCATGGTGCACGAAAACGGGGTGACGTTCCCGAACATCCGCGACGCCTCCTTCAAACTGACCTGGAAGGTGTTGGACAAAAAGTACCATGCCCTGGGAGGGGTGCCGATCAATTACATCATCGACCGGCAGCGCAAGATCGTGGATGGATGGATCGGACGCGACCACGCCCGCGCCCTGGAGGCCATGAAGAAAGTAGGCGTGGAAATAGACCCGAACGACCTACCGGAAACCGAACCAGAGGACTTCATCGATGAAACAATGTGAACTCATCAAGGAAACGTTTCTCCGCCGGACGTACGTCTGGGTCGTGCATCTGAGCTGGCTGGTCATCTACGGCCTGTTCTGGTTGCTCTTTCTTCCCAGCGATAGGGAAGCGGGCTTCTTCATCTTCCTCTGGGGCGGTTTCTTTCTTCCGCTGGCGCTGAGTGCGGGCATCTTGGGCGACGACATCGCCTCCGGGCGCATCTGCGTCCTGGCGACCAAGCCGTTCTGGCTGGGCCAGTTCTATATCTACCGCCTGCTCGGACTCTCGTTGCAGGCTGCCGTCCACCTGCTCCTGGGCGGCGGGCTCGTCTTTGCCCTTGACGCACTCATGGGCCGAGGCACACCGAACAGGCTGGGCTTGTGGCTCTGTGCGACGTGGCTGCTCTTCAACACCTGCGCCGCCCTGTCGGCCTCTCTCTCGGTCCTGGTCAAACGCGCGTACAACTCGCTGGTGCTATTCCTGGTCGTGGCCCTGTTCCATCTCTTGCTCGGTGTCCTGGCGGGCTATTGGCTGGAACAGGGAACCGCCGAATTCGTACGCAAGTTGATCCGCTTCGCCGGGCTGCCCTTCAATCTGCTGCAGGGGATGGCCGAAGGAAAGTACGGAAAATACAGCTTCGCCGCCGGCAAGTACGGGCTTACAAAAACCGTGGCCTGCACAGTGCACTGCCTGATCCTCACGACCGTCTACGCCGCCGTCGGAGTGCTCCTGCTGACTCGACGCCAGTTCTCCTCCCAGCGCGAGTGACCACGGGCGAATCGCAGACTCCTGCCTTGACACCGGGCTCACCGCTTCTCTATTATTTCGGCGGGGGCAAGGGCACCAGCCCCCGCCCCCGTCCGCCTGCGACTTCATAACAGGAGTTTTGCAAAATGGAGATTAGGCAGAACGAGAGAGCACGAAGCATGCCGGATCGCATCGTCGTCGATCGCTACGCGTGGCCGCACAAGTCCGCCTGGACCGAGCGGGCATGCCTGACGCTACTACTCGTCTCGGCGGCAGCGTGCGCCGGTAATGCGGCCCGCATTCGATCCGTCGAGCGAATGCCGCAATACGATGCGCTCTTCTCGCGACAGCAAGGCTGGACCGGCGCCGACGGCGCCTATACCGTTGCTCTCGACGACGAAACGACACTGTGGTTGTTCAGCGATACCTGGATCGGCCCCGTCGTCGATGGCAAGCACAAAGACGCAACGATGGTGAACAACAGCGTCGCCTTGCAAAAAGGCAAGGATCCCAACACGGCCAGCGTGGACTTCTTCTGGGGGTCCGGCCCCGACGGCCGGCCGAAAGCCCTGGTCGAACCCGCTGACGGCGTCGGATGGTTCTGGATCTTTGACGGCGTGCTTGCCCATGACAAGCTCTATCTGTTCCTGATGCAAATCGTCCGGACCGACGAGAAAGGCGTGTGGGGCTTTAAGCAGGTCGGTGCCGTACTGGGCGAGCTTGCGAACTGGCGCGACGCGCCGCCGGCCTGGCGCATCAGGCAACGCAAGATCCCGTTCGGATGCTATGCGGACAGTGGCAACACGTTCTTCGGCTCGGCGGTGATGAAAACCAACGGCTTCGTCTATATCTACGGCGCCAGGGAGGACCGGAGCCGGGGGCCCGGCGGACGCGGGATGATCGTTGCGCGGGTTGCCGAAGAGGCGCTCACTGATTTCTCCAGGTGGCGTTTTCATGCCGATGGGACCTGGAGCGAAAACTTCCACGACGTCACGGAGTCGTTCCGCGGCTTCGCCACGGAATGTTCCGTGTCGTATCAGCCTCCGTTGCAGCAGTACGTCGCGACCTACACCGAGTGCGGCATGTCGGCAAAGATCCTGATCCGCACGGCCCCGACGCCCGTGGGACCGTGGAGCGCACCGCGACAGGTCTATGAATGTCCCGAGAACAAATGGCACGAGACGTACTTCTGTTACGCTGCCAAAGGCCATCCGGAGCTGTCCCGGAACGACGATCTCGTTATCACCTACGTTTGCAACGCGCACGATTTCTGGCAGATGGCCCGGGATGCGCGCATCTACCGCCCGCGCTTCATCCGCATCACGTTCGAGCCCACAGCCGCTGCGGCCGTGAAACCTTGAGACCCCTCAGAATCGCTTGAACCCGGGGCCGATGCGCCAGCGCCGAGCGGACTCGTGCGTCTCCATCTCGCAGGCCCCCACGTCGAAAGGGCGTGCCCTCATCAGGTGGACAAAGTCCTGCTGCGGGGCAAACGCCGGATCCGCAGCGCCCCGAAGCGGTGAGCCCGGGCGCGGACGATAATCGCGCTTCAGAGGATCGGCAAAGGCCGCCCCCAAAGCACCGCCGTCATGGAAACGGCGGTTGTCGATCCTGGCTCCGCGCAGGTCGCCCGAGAGGTAGTTGGCACGGAAGACCTGCCGGTCGATCCCGGCCGCATCGACAGACACGCCCCCGGGACAATAGACGGCGTTGTTGCAGAACGTCATATTCTCGGCCCTCGACCAGCGGATGCGAACGCCGGTGGGAGAGCCCCCGATCGTGTTGTTAACGATGGTGACGTTTCGCATCTCGGGCACGGCCGCGTGCGGCGCCGCCGTAATCCCGGTCGCCAGGCAGTCGAGAATGACGTTGTTCCTGACGACGGCGTCGGAGACCACCTGGATGCCCTCGCCCGCGTTCCAAATGGCGTTGCCCTCGACGATGTTGAGATCCTTACCGCCACCGTAGACGAAGATGCCCGGGTAACGTCGGCCGATGTTGGTGTCGTGGATGACGTTGTCGCGAACGGTGTTGCCGTAGGAGCCGAACTTGATCTCGATCCCGTCGTTGCCGCCGCCGCTGGTGCTGCGCAGGTGGTGGATGTAGTTGCCCTCGAAGAGCGAGCCGGTGGTGATGCAACCGCCGTCGTGACAGCCGATGTACATACCCTCGCCCTCGGTGGGATGGGCGTCGCTCAGACCCGTATGGTGAATGTGATTGCGCCGAACGATGAAGGCGTCGCAGTCGCCGCTGTTCATCGTCAGAGCGTTGTTGCCCGTGTGGGAGATCTCGCAGTCCTCAAACGTGACGTGATGCCCGCGAATGAAACGCACGCCGGAGCTTCCACCCTGGAAGCGCAGCCCGCGAACGATCAGGTGGCAGCAGTCGACGAATTCGATGTTGTTGTGTCTGTCGATCTGGTCGGCCGGCCGGGTCAACAGCGGGCTCTCCCCGTCGGCGGCCCGAATGACAATCGGCTCGGCGGCGGTGCCCTGGGCTGTAACGGCCCGCCGGCCCGTCTGCGAGTACGTGCCACCATGCAGGACCAGCTCATCGCCCGGTTCGAGCGAATTCGCCACCGCCTCGAATTCCTCGCGCCCCTGGGCAACCGCCGGCTCAATCTCCACGGTCCGCCCGGCGACATCCGTCGGCAGCAACATGCCCACCGTAACCACTATGAGCGGCACAAAGTACACGTTCATCGCTCCGCAAGAAGACCTTCTCGGACACATCCACCAAGCTCCACAGCAAGCATACCACGGTCATTTCCCGGCACCCGCCGGACCTGCTTCCTGTCCCCGCAGCGGGCGAATCGTCAGGGCTGGGACGTTCTCGGGTACTCCACTTTCAGATCCTCAAATGTCGTCCATGCATCCTTGTCAGGGTCGCCCATCTTGACCGTAAAGACGCCGTCGCGGAACACCCAGGGCCGAAACTGAGAATGCCGGGCTCGCAGCGCATACAGCAATTCGCCGCTGTCCTGGTCGTACACCTTGACGACCGGATTGTTGGTGCCCTCACAGGTAAGTTCCTGAAGGTAGCCGAACGGTTCGCGACCATAGTTGTCCGTCTGGGCAATCGTGTAGGGAAAACCCGGAAACAGGTCATCATCCTTACCGTCGGTCACATCGACGAGGAATCGATACGACGCACAGGTATAGGTCCGCATCGCATGATCGATCCGCACAATGGAAAACCCCGACGACCGAATGTGGGCCTGGCGATAGCGGTTGGCATCCCGGCTGCCCAGCGGGTTACCCACCGTATAAACGAAAGCCTTGTTGTCGAGGCCGTCGAGGTATTCGCCCGTGTGGGGCAAACCGTGGAGAGGACGGTTGCAGTAAGGTCGGCCCAGTTCGTCCGGCCGCCACCATCGCTGGTACCCCACGGAAATCGCCGGCGTACAGAGCGACCAATTGCTGTCCCGTTGCTCGTCGACGCCGTATTGCATCAGGATCGTCAGGTGCTGGTCACCGCAGACGTGGAGCGGAAAGGCTTTGCGGGCCAGCTTGATGGCATGATTGCGCGGCGATTGCGGCCAGCCGCCCGAATCCAGGTCCGCGCGGAGGTAGGCGTCGTGGCCGCCATGATGCGTCGCAACGTTGGCAAACAGCGTCTGACTCAGCAGCATCTTCATGTCGGCGCCGCGCCAATCCTCGACCCAATGTTCGAGGAACTTGAGTTGCCGCTCCCCCAACAGTTTCAGGCCGGGCTTGTCGAGCCTACGGATGTCGTAGCTGTCATCGCGGATGTGGTCCGGACGACCCGGCCATTCCGCCACGGAGCCCCGCGGCCCCGACTTGAACATGCGGTCGGACACGACGGCAAAGCTGACCCCGCTGTAAACCATGTCGCCGTACAATACGCTGATGCCCTGCTCCATCGGTGTGTCGTCGAAGAGATCCGGATGGTGAGACGTATTCGTGCGATGGACCACCTCGACCATTTGCGCCGGCTCTGCGTAGCCCCCGACGTTGTGTCGCTCCATCGTGACCGCGTTGCCCCCGTTACCCCAGAGGTTGCCCTGAAACACATCATGGTCGTCCGGAGTGCAAAGCGTGGGCCGGTCCCGCATCAAATCGCCAAACGACCAGCCGAAGAGATACCACTTGCGCAGGTAGTTGAGGATTGCCCGGTCGGCCGGCTCGCGAATGATGCCGTAGTGGCCGTTCGCTTCGTAGATTTGATCGCCCGAGAAGTACATGACGTCCGGATTCAGGGCGGTTAGGTTCTTCACCACGGGAGCGTAGGGAAAACCGTAATGATACTGACAGGTCAAACCGGCAAAGACCAGGGGGCGGTCCCGGGGCTCTTTTCTCACGGTCCCCGCCCAGCGAAACGGCGTTTCCGTCCCGTCCTTGCCACACATGGTGTAGATAAGCCGGTACGGAACATCGCGATCGGCCGGCCAGTGCGGCACGCGAAACGTCGCCGTACAGGCATCCGGATCGATCTCCCGCGTTCCCAGGGACTTCCATACGCCGCCCCGGTCCACCTGCAACTCGACGACCTTGCTGTCCCGCGCCCCCAGGGGCGGCATTTGCGCCGTCATTTTCATTACGTATCCATCGTCGCCGCGCGAATCGCTCAACGTATGCATCGCCCAGAGAATCGGCCCAAACGCCCGGCTCTCATCGGCTGCGACTTTCTCGCCTGAGATTTTCCAATCGGCAAACCAGAACCGCGCCGCCTTTCTGACTTTCGCCTCGAAATTGCTGACGAGAGCCATGTTGCCAACGAGCCTCTCCGCTGCCACGTCGGCCGACACACGACCCATCTCGCGCCCCGAAGGCGTGGCCGCGACCAGCGTGACGCGGTACCCGCCGCCCGACGGGTCAACCGAAAGAGTCAACGTCAATTCGTCCAGTGGCAGGTTCGCGACCGATTCGGTGATCCGATCGACGAAAAGCGTTCCGTCGAGGCGTACACCGGCATCGACCCCTTGACCCCAGAGCAAATTACCACGATAGTCGTTGATCTCGTCGTGAATTCCGATACGAAAGCCGGCCGAGCCCGTCTTGCCCTTCGCGCTCAATCCGAGGCGGACCGACATGGCGAATGCACCTCGCCGATCCGTCAACCACCGGGTCAACACGTGCACGTTGCGATTTCCACCGGCACTGGTACACTCCAGCCGGCCGGCGCGGACCTGCCAGTCCTCCATCGGGTTGGGCCAGTATTCCTCTCCCGGCCAGATCCGGTCATACGTCCGCTCCCACCGACTCTCAAACGTCGAAGCCCCTCCCACAGCGACCAGCGTTATCGCCAGCACCATCGCAAAAAGAAGAGTTTTTGCGTTATACACGATATGTCGTTCGTTCATTCTCCAATACCTCCCGTGCATCTGCGCTACATCGAGACACGCACGTGTCACTGAAACCAGCATAGCATCGACACGCGGTTCTTCAACTGGAAAAATCGCGGGCCAACCCTTCGTCCGTCACTACAGAAACGAACGAACAAAGCGGTGGTTCCCAACATCTCAAAGCGACGACCGCCAGGCCGACGGCCCAACAGCGAGACTCTTTGCGTTATCACCACACCAAAGGTAATCTGGGCCTTATTGAGACGCCTTGCACAGTCTCACCTTACCGGTAAATGTCGGCACAATAGTATGGAGGTTTGCATGAGTGGCACACCCGTTCTTTCTGCCGTTGTGACGTGTCTGTGGATGTCGGTGGCGCTCATGCACGCGGCGCAGGCCCAGCTCGCGCCTCCAACGCAGGAGCGCGATCTCGTGGCGTTCATTGCCAAAGAGCAGCCGCCCTTGTACCGCCTGGTCGGTCGCAAGCCGGTTCCATCAACGCCCGCATCGACGGCGACCGGCCGGGTCAGGCCGTGCTGAGCGTCACCACCAACGTCTTTACCAAGACCGAACGCCTCAAAGCCACCTTCGAACAAACGATGCCGCTGCAAGGCAACTGAGAAAGGAGCCGGGCAAAATTTCTGCTTTTTTTGCGGTAACAGATGTGCGACCCCGAGCGTCTCTATAGTAGGATCGTTCCACCCTTTCATATAGCGGAGGGATGGACTTTACAAACTCATTTTGTTTGGGAGGCAGTCCAATGCGAGTGAAGCGGAACCTGGAAATCCTGACGTTTGCCGTGGCGTGCGCCGTCCTTCTGGGGGCATCCAGCCGCACGGCGGCACGAACCATCTACGTCGACGACGACGCCTCGGGGCCCCACGAGGGCTCGTCCTGGAACACCGCGCACAAGCACCTCCAGGACGCCCTGGCCGGCGCCTCGGCCGGAGACGAGATCCGGGTCGCACAAGGCCTGTATCGGCCCGATCAGGGCGGCGGCAACACCGCCGGCGACCACAATGCCACGTTTCGAGTGCCCGACGGCGTTACGATCGAGGGTGGCTTTGCCGGCGTGGGGGCGGCAGACCCCAATCTACGGGATAACACGCTGTTTGCCACCATCCTGACGGGCGATCTCGCCGACAACGACGACCCCAACGATCAGAGCACTTTGGGCGACAACAGCTTCCACGTCGTCACAGCCGAGGGGGCGAGCAGCGACACCGTACTGCTCGACGGCTTGACGATCGCCCATGGCGGGGGCGACGCCGGGGGCGGCCTGCGCAACATCGGCGCCAGCCCCATCGTGCGAGATTGTACATTCTTCCGCAATCGCGCCAACGAGGGCGGGGGCGGCGTGATGAACACCGACAGCAACGCCGTCTTTGTCGGCTGCACGTTTCTGGAGAACTGGTGCGGCGACGGCGAAGGGGGCGGAATGAAGAATCAACGAAGCCATATCCGGATTGAGGACTGCCGGTTCATTCGCAATTACGCCGACGACGATGGAGGCGGATTATCCAACGTCGACGGTTCGTCGGAGGTGATCAACTGTGAGTTTCTCGAAAACAGCGCCGCCGAATGCGGCGGGGGCGTGAGCACGGGCCACGCCACGTTCTTCAATTGTGTATTCCGCGCCAATACCAGTGGTGAGGGGGCGGGGGCCATCAGCGGGGGCGACCTACGTCTGATCCTGTGCAAGTTCGTTGACAACGTCGGCTGGGAACGTGTGGGCGGCGTCGCGTGTGGCGACATGGTTGCCGTCAACTGCACGTTCGCCAACAACTCCGGAGAAGAAGGGGGAGCCATCCTCGCAAGAAGCGGATACGTGTCTCTGAAACACTGTACGTTCTGGGGCAATGCCGCGACTGTTGAACCCGCAGGAGGTATCTACTGTCAACCGGATTGCTCGCTCATTGCCAACAGTTGTATCTTCTGGGCAAATCGCGGCGCAGCCGGAGGCGGAGGGGCGATAGCCGGGTACCGGGCTCAAGTCTACGGCAATCCCACGGCCACGACCCTTGAGTACTGTTGTCTCGAGGGGTGGGTGCCTGATCGCGACGGCACAAGCAATATCGGCGATGACCCGCTCTTGGTCGCGCCGGAGGCGGGCGATTTTCACCTGAAATCCCAGGCGGGACGCTGGGACGCCGTGCTGCAAGCGTGGGTGCAGGACGAGGTCACCAGTCCCTGCATCGATGCCGGCGATCCCAATCTTACGCTCGAACAGGAGCCGTTCCCGAACGGGGGCCTTGTGAACATGGGCGTCTACGGCCGCACCAGCGAAGCAAGCAAGTCGTACTTCGGGCAGCCCGCCTGCCAGAGCATCAACGCCGCCGATATCAACGGCGATTGCCGGATCGACGCCGAGGACTATCGCCTGATGACCCTTCGCTGCTTCCCCGACGAAACGCCACAGTAGGCCCCAGACGAACGCCGGTTATCGTCGCTCACCCGGATTCGAGGGCCCGCTCCCGATACGCCGCATTTGACTTTGGGACCGCCCGGGCGTATGATGCCGCGCATTGTGAACGGTCGAGGGTACGTTTTGGATTTGGATTAGAGCTTCATGGACAATCTCAACTACGGCGTGATTGGCAACTGCAAGAGCGCCGCACTGATCAGCGATAAGGGGAGCATCGACTGGTGCTGCCTGCCGGATTTCGATTCGTCTTCGGTTTTCGCCAAGCTGCTGGATGACAAGAAAGGCGGTTCCTTCGCCGTCGCACCCGAGGACGGGTACGAGACGACGCAGCAGTACCTGCGTCGCACCAATATCCTGGTCACCACGTTTCGGCGGGGCAACGACGCGTTCGAGCTGATCGATTTCATGCCCCGCTACAAGACCGACAGCGGCGCCTACCACTGCCCGCCGGACGTGATCCGGTACATCCGCCACCTTTCGGGCAAACCGCAGGTCCGCATCGTCTACGACCCCCGGCCGGCCTACGCCCGCAATCCCGCCCGCACCACCGTCACCGGCGAATTCATCAAGCATTCCACCGCACGCGGCGCCTACGAGTCCGTCTACCTCTACGCCGACCTGCCGCTGAAAAAGATCGCCGCAGGCAAACCCGTCCGCATCGAGCGCGACCACTTCCTGCTACTCAGCTACAATCAAAAACTCGTGCGTCCGGAGATCGACTGGGCCCTGCTGGAGCTGGAACGCACCAAGGTCTACTGGATGGGCTGGCTGGCTCGCACGACCGTGATCTCGCAGTACCGCGAGGCCGTGGAGCGCAGCGCCCTGGTGCTGAAGCTGCTGGCCTACCAGGAGACCGGCGCGATTCTGGCGGCCGTGACGACCAGCCTGCCCGAAACCATCGGCGACGTGCGCAACTGGGACTATCGCTACTGCTGGATTCGCGACGCCTCCATGACGATCAGCGTCCTGACCAAGCTGGGACACTACAACGTCGCCAAACGCTTCCTCCAGTTCGTCCTGGATATGGTCCCGTTCAAGGACGAGAAGATTCAGATCATGTACGGGATCCACCGCCAGAAGGTCCTGGCCGAGCGCGAGCTGGACTGGCTCAGCGGCTACGAAAACTCGCGCCCCGTGCGGGCGGGCAACGCCGCCTACCGGCAGAAGCAGAACGACATCTACGGCATCGTGATGGACCTCATTTACCAGAGCCTCCGCGTGTTCGGCCAGACGCTGAACAACAAGGAGGAGCTCTGGACGGTCGTGCGCTCGCTGGCGCGGCACGTCTACTACCACTGGCACAATCTCGACTCGGGCATCTGGGAATTCCGCACCCGGCGCCACCATTTCACCTTCTCCAAGATCCTCTGCTGGGTCGCCGTGGATCGAGCCATGCGCATCGCCGGCTTCTTCGACAAAACGCAGGACGCCCGCTACTATGGCAAGCTGCGGGACCGGATCAAAGCCGACGTGCTGGCCAAGGGTCGGGACCCGGAGACCGGAGCGCTCGTCCAGTTCTACGGCAGCCGCAGCCTCGACTCGGCCAACCTCCTCGCCGAGCACTACGGCTTCCTCCGCGCCAAAGACTCCGTGTACGTCAGCACCGTCACCGAGACCTACGAGCGCCTGTGCGTCGACGGGCTCACGTACCGCTACCTCGGACGCGATGACTTCGGCACCCCGCACTCGTCCTTCACCGTCTGTACCTTCTGGATGATCAAAGCGCTGTACCGCGTCGGCAAGAAGGACCTGGCGCGCGAGCTCTTCGAAAAAACGCTGGCCTACAGCAACCATCTCGGCCTGTTCAGCGAAGACATCGACATCAAGACCAAGCGCCTCCTGGGCAACTTCCCCCAGGGCTACAGCCACCTGGCCCTGATCGACACCGCCATGACCCTGTGCGAGACCCCCGACTGGTTCGACCGGGAAGACTCGTTCGAGACGTAGCGGACCCCGTCAGGACGAAACGCGCCGGGCCGCGCGGCGGCGGTCCCCGTCCTTGAGCAAACGCTTGCGAATCCGAATCGACCGGGGGCAGACCTCGACCAACTCGTCCTGCTGGATGTACTCCAGGCACACTTCCAGACTCATGACACGCGGGGGACGCACCCGGGCGGCATCGTCCTTGCTGGCGGCGCGAACGTTGGTCAGTTGCTTGGCCTTCGCGGCGTTGACGGCGATATCCTTATCCTTGGGGCTTTCTCCGACGATCTGGCCTTCATATACGGCGTCGCCCGGACGGACGAAGAAGACGCCGCGATCGTAGAGGGCGTCCAGCGCATAGGCGGTAACAGTGCCGGCCTCGGTGGCGATCATCACGCCGGCCTGCCGCTCGGGAATCGACCCTCGCATCGGCTCGTAGCGTTCGAACGTATGGTGCATCACCGCGCGGCCCTGGGTAGCAGTGAGGATGCGGGCGTTGAGGCCGAACAGGCCTCGCGAGGGAATCATGAACTCCATGTGAACGTAGTCGGCGGTGCCGCTCTTGGCGTCCATGCTAACCATCTCGCTGCGCCGGTTGCCGATGAGACTCATCACGGCGTTCTGGCAGTCGGCGGGACAATCAATCACCAGGCGCTCGATCGGCTCCTGGCGACGCCCGTCCACCTCGTGGATGATCACCTGCGGCTTGCCCACGCAAACCTCGTAGCCCTCCCGCCGCATGTTCTCCAGCAGGATGCCCAAATGCATCAGACCCCGCCCCGAAACGACGTATTCGTCGGCGCCTTGCCCGGGCTCCACGCGCAGAGCCACGTTCGTTTGCAGCTCCTTCTGCAGACGGCCCTTGAGCTGAAGCGAGGTCACGAATTTGCCCTCCCTCCCGGCGAACGGCCCGTTGTTGACGTGAAACGTCATGCTCATGGTCGGCTCGTCGATGGCCACGATGGGCAAGGCGTTCGGCTGGTCCGGGCAGGCGATCGTGTCGCCGATATCGACCGGATCCAGACCCGCTACCGCGCAGATGTCGCCGGCCCGGACGTCCGGAGCCGGCTTCTTGCTCAGGCCCTCGAACCGGTACAACTGGACGACCTTCTGCTGGGTGTGGCGCCCCTGCTTGTCGATGACCGTCACGCCCTGGCTCTGCGCCAGGCTACCGGCGAAGACCTTGCCGATGGCCACCCGCCCCACGTAGTCGGAATACTCCAGCGTCGTGACCAGCATTTGCAGCGGGCTGTCCGGATCGGCCTTCGGGGGCGGCACGTGCCGAATGATCGCGTCGTAGACCGGTTTGAGATTGTCGTTGGGCTCCGCCAGATCGGCCGTGGCCCAGCCCTCCTTGGCCGAGGCGAACAAAACCGGAAAGTCCAGCGAGTCGTCGTTGGCCTCCAGGTCGACAAACAGGTCGAAGACCTCGTTGACGACGTCATCGGGCCGGGAGTCCTCCCGGTCGGCCTTGTTCACGACCAGGATGGGCTTGAGCCCGTGCTGGAGGGCCTTGCTCAGCACGAACCGCGTCTGCGGCATGGGGCCCTCGAAGGCATCGACGATCAGCAGGACGCCGTCGGTCATCTTCAGGACCCGCTCGACCTCGCCGCCGAAATCGGCGTGGCCCGGGGTATCGACGATGTTGATCTTGTAGTCGTTGCCATTGGCATCGGCGTACTGAATCGCGCAGTTCTTGCTCAGGATCGTAATCCCGCGCTCGCGCTC
>Ga0272441_10005149_pt1 | contig 23024 bp, 17 predicted proteins | sample SSMProp6N_FD_193582 | JGI IMG/M metagenome (GOLD analysis project Ga0272441, IMG submission 193582) | Marine sediment archaeal communities from Little Sippewissett salt marsh, Falmouth, MA, United States - SSM-Prop-6N | ecosystem: Environmental > Aquatic > Marine > Wetlands > Sediment ...
ACCCATCTGCTGACCTGTGCTAGGGAAATAGAGTGGAAATATTGAGTTGTTGATCGAAGTGGGTCGAGCCCAGTGACTCGCTGGAGGAGAAGCGAAAATGAAGTTCAGATTTGCATTGGTAGCTGTGTGTGCGGGGGTCCTGCTGTCCTGTGGACCCGTGACCTCGGACCCGGTGGGCAACAACAACAACACCGCCGGACCTTGCAGCAATGGGGACACGCGGTGCAACGGTCTGTCCATCGAGACGTGCCAGGGCGGCGCGTGGGTCCTCTCCATCACCTGCCTGTCTCCGAACCCCTACTGCACCGAGACGTCCTTCGGCCCGACCTGCACACCGTGCCAGCCGGATATCAACGTCTGCCAGAACGGCGACGTCTACAGCTGCACCCCCGAGGGCCAGATCGGCAGCCTGGTGCAGGAGTGCACCGGCGACACCGAGTGCATTGGCGGCACCTGCACGAGCCCTTGCCTGGTGGCCGCCCAGCAGAAGTCCTACATCGGCTGCGACTACTGGCCCACGCCCACGGCCAACCTCGTGGACGCCGCCTTTGACAGCAACTTCGGCTTGGTGGTGCACAACGCCTACGACAAGGTCGCCCACGTGGTCATCACCCTGGGATCGGCCACCGTGGAAGAGCGCGACGTGCAGCCCGGGACCCTGGAGACCTTCACCTTGAGCCTCGACACGGGCCTCAAGAGCGTGGACGTCATGGGTGAAATAGTGACCGACTCCCTCAAGGTGACCAACGGGGCGTACCACCTCACGTCCACCATGCCGGTGACCGTCTATCAGTTCAACCCGCTGGATTACGAGATCGGTGCCAACAACTCCTACTCTAACGACGCATCCTTGGTGCTACCCACCCCAACGCTGTCGAACAACTACATCATCATGGCGCGGCAGACCTTTGGTGTGGGTGATTTTTTGGGCTTTTCGTTCATTCCGGGCTTCGCCGCCGTCGTGGGCACCGAGGACAACACCACGGTGACCGTGACGCTCACGTCGCACACCTCGGCGGGCACGGGTATCACCGCCGGCAACCCGGGCACCGTGCAGCAGTTCTCGTTGAACCAGGGTGAGGTGCTGCAGCTTCTGTCGGGCGTGCCTGGTAGCTGCACCGGAACCCAGACATCCGACGCACAGGCCGACTACTGTGACCAAGGGGTGGCCTATGACCTCACCGGCACCCTCGTGGAGACGGACAAGCCCGTGGCGGTGTACTCTGGTCACCTGTGCAGCTTCGTGCCCTTCGACACCTGGGCCTGCGACCACCTCGAGGAGATGATGTTGCCCCTGGAGACCTGGGGGAAGGACTTCGTGGTGGGCCGCACCGAGCCCCAGGAGGCCGACCCCGGTGATCCGGACGAGCCCAACGTGATCCGCATCGTCTCGGGGGCCGACAGCAACGTGATTCGCTTTACCCCTGACCAGCCCACCGTGGGTGGTCAGACCACCCTGAACAAGGGCCAGTGGGTGGAGTTTTTGGCCACGACCGACTTCCACGTCAACGCGGACTATGCGATCATGGTGGGCCAGTTCCTGGTGGGTCAGAACTACTACACCGAGGACCTCGAATACCATGGGGACCCTGCCTACTCGCTCATGGTCCCCACCGAGCAGTTCCGGGACAGCTACACGTTCCTGGCGCCGGAGACCATCACCTACAACTTCGTGAACGTGACCAAGCGGGTCAACGAGGGCGGCCCCACTGTCATGCTGGACGGTGCGCCCATCCCGGACGCGTCTTTCTCTCAGCCCATCGGCACCACCGGCTACGGCGTGGCCCGGGTGTCGATCACCGGCACCCACCACACCATCACCTCCACCGAGCCCTTCGGCATCGTGGTCTACGGCTTTGCCACCTACACCAGCTACAGCTACCCCGGCGGCCTCGACCTCAACTACATCAACCCCGTCGACTGATCGCGCAGGAGCGCGGCTGGCCAGCCGACACCGGGCCAGGGACTTGCCCTGCCCCGGGGATGTAGGGTAATGTAGGTGTATGGACCTGGATAGGAGCATCGATCTGTTCCTGATGTACATCAAGGTCGAGCGCGGCCTCGCGCCCAACACCGTGGCGGCCTACGCTGGGGACCTGCAGGTATTTGGGGACTACGCGGTGAAACACGGGGTCTCGGAGGTGGAGCAGGTCACCCCGCGCTGGGTGGTGGACTATCTGCTCTGGCTCAGCCGCCAGGGGCTCTCGAGCCGCACCCAGGCCCGGCGCCTGGTGGCCCTCCGGGGGCTGTTCAAGTACCTGTGTGGACAGCACCACCTCGCCCAGGATCCCACCGCTGCTGTGGAGCTGCCCCGCCTGGGCCGACGGCTGCCCTCGGTCCTGTCCACCGACGAGGTGGAGCGCCTCCTGGCGGTCCCGGACCGCCGCACCCTGCGCGGCCTCAGGGACGCGGCCATGTTGGAGACGCTCTATGCCACTGGAATCCGTGTGTCGGAGCTGGTGCACCTCCGCCTGTCGGATCTGAACCTGGAGCGGGGCTACGTCATGGTCATGGGCAAGGGGTCCAAGCAGCGGCTCGTGCCTCTGGGGGAGACCGCCATGGAGCTCATCGAGGAGTACCTCGCCGATGTCCGCCCCACCTGGGATCAAGGCCACCCCGGGCTATTTCTCACCTACCTTCGCCGCACCATGACCCGACAGGGATTCTGGAAGGTGATCAAGGGCCATGCCCGGCAGGCCAACATCTCCCATCCCATCAGCCCGCACAAGCTCCGTCACTCCTTCGCCACCCACCTGCTCGACCACGGCGCCGACCTCAGGGCGGTCCAGGAGATGCTGGGTCACGCCGACATCTCCACCACCCAGATCTACACCCACGTCTCCCAAGCCCGTCTCCGCAAGATGTACGACGAGCACCACCCCCGAGCGTAGAGCCCTTTCTGTGACGCTCCGGCAGGGGGCTGGTCGAGGGGTCGCCGTGCTTCGAACAGCCGTCCGCTCACTTTGTTCGCTCCCGTCAAACGGCGCTCGTCGATCCCCTCGACCAGCCCCCTGCCTCCGCTTCCTAGCCGCGGCGTGAGGGCTGGGCGAGCGGAACCCGGTCAGAGCGGCCTGGGGCAACCTCCGGAGCGTGGGCTGCGCGAGCGGAGAAGAGGCTCGGCGAGCGGAACCCGGTCAGAGCGGCCTGGGGCAACCTCCGGCGCGAGGGCTGCGCGAGCGGAGCCCGGTCAGAGCGGCCTGGGGCAACCTCCGGCGCGAGGGCTGCGCGAGCGGAGAAGAGGCTGGGCGAGCGGAGCCCGGTCAGACGCCGATGAGCTCGGCGAGGCGGGGGATCACGTCGGTGGCGCCGGCGTCCATCTTGACGGCGGCCACGCCGTCGAGGGGCGTTTCTCCCACGTTCACGATGATCACCTGGCCGCCGTGCTCCAAGGTCAGGACAGGGAGACCGGCGGCGGGCTGGACCACCAGGGAGCTGCCCACCACCAACATGACGTCCGCCGACCGCGCCGCCTCAACGGCCTGCCGGAGCACCGCCTCGGGGAGCATCTCCCCGAAGAGCACCACGTCGGGTCGCAGCCCCCCGCCGCAGTCGGGGCAGGTCGGGGGAAGGGCCGAGGTCAGGCGCTCCCACACGACCCCGAGGCCCCAAACGGCGGCGCATCGCCCGCAGAGGAAGCGGCGCGTGTTGCCGTGCAGCTCCAGCACCCGCTCGGAACCAGCCTCCTGGTGCAGGCCATCGATGTTCTGGGTGATCACTGCGCCCAGTCGGCCCGTCCGCTCCAGGTCGGCGAGGGCACCATGGGCCGTGTTGGGGTGCGCGGCGGCCAGGGCCGGGTACCGCACGTCGCGGAAGAACCGCCAGTAGTAGGCCGGGTCCTTGTTGAAGTAGTTGATGTTGGCATACTTGTCCGGATCGTACTTCGTCCACAGCCCACCGGCGCCCCGGTAGGTGGGGATGCCACTGTCGGCGGAGATGCCGGCTCCGGTGAAGGCCACCGGTCGCCGGGCCTCCCTCAGGATCCCGGCGGCCTGGTCGATCTGATTGTGCAGGGCCGCGGCTGTCATGTCTCGGACCTCCGGTGGATCAGCATCGTACGAAAGGCGGGCCCTGGCAAGGCGCCGGATTGGGTTTGATCCCCAGGTCGGGAAACGTTACCCTGCGGGTCACCCCGGAGGCCCCATGCGCTTTCTGATCACCGGCGGCGCCGGTTTCATTGGTTCTCATCTGGCGGACCACCTGCTCGTCGGTGGTCACGAGGTGTTCGTGATCGATGATCTGTCCACTGGCGCCATGGACAACATCCGGCACCTCAAGGGCAACCCCCGGTTCCACTACGAGATCGACACCATCGCCAACGCGCCGCTGCTCCATGAGCTCGTCGATTCGGTCGACAGTGTCTTCCATCTGGCCGCGGCCGTGGGGGTGAAGCTGGTGGTGGAGAGCCCGGTGCGGACCATCGAGACCAACATCCACGGCACGGGCTGGGTCCTGGCGGCGGCCGCCATGAAGAAGAAGCCCGTGGTGGTGGCCTCCTCCTCCGAGGTCTACGGCAAGTCCTCCCGGGTGCCCTTCCGAGAGGACGACGACATGGTGCTCGGCCCCTCCTCCAAGGCCCGGTGGAGCTACGCCTGCTCCAAGGCCATCGATGAGTTTCTCGGACTGGCCTACTTCCGGGAGCGTGGCCTGCCGACCGTAGTGGTCAGGTTGTTCAACACGGTGGGGCCCCGCCAGACGGATCGATACGGCATGGTCGTGCCCACCTTCGTGCGTCAGGCCCTCGCCCAGGAGCCTCTCACCGTGTTCGGCGACGGCAAGCAGACGCGCTGCTTCACCCACGTGCAGGACGTGGTGTCGGCCCTGTGCGACATCGTCTGCAATGCCGAGGCCTACGGGCAGGTGTTCAACGTGGGCGGCGTGCGGGAGATCTCCATCGAGGACCTGGCCCGGCAGGTGATCAGCGCCACCGCCAGCCGTTCCGAGATCACCTATGTGCCCTACGACCGCGCCTATGCCGAGGGATTCGAGGACATGCAGCGGCGGATGCCCTCCATCGAGAAGATCCAGGGGCTGGTCGGCTGGTCCCCCCATGCCGGATTGGACAAGATAATCTCCGACGTCGTTGCCTTCGAGCAGGCGGCCGCCGAATAGACATGGGCTGGCGCGATTCTGCCCTTCTGCCCGGTCTTGTGGCCCTCGGCGTGGCCGCCGGTCTCACGCCGTTGGTGCGCGCGGGCGCCCGTCGATGGGGCGCGGTGGCGCGCCCACGCACAGACCGCTGGCACCGCAGGCCCACCGCCCTCATGGGGGGGATCGCCGTCTTCTGTGGCTTTGCCGCGGCCTACGCCATCCTCTGGCCCTCGCCCCTGCCGCAGCTGCCCCTGCTCGGCCTGTGTGGCCTGGGGATGTTCACCCTGGGCCTCGTGGACGACCTGGTGTCCCTACGGCCCGCCGCCAAGCTCGCCGGCCAGATCGTAGTGGCCTCGGTGTTCACCTTCGCCGGCGTGCGGCTGGTCTACGCCTTCGTACCGGTCATCGACTTCGGCATCACCGTGTTGTGGTTGGTGGGCATCACCAACGCCATCAACCTGCTGGACAACCTGGACGGCCAGGCGGCGGGCGTCACCGTCATCGCGGCGGGGTTTCTGACCTACTTCTTCTGGGCGGCGGGCCAGCCCGTGGAGGCCAGCCTGGCCGCGGCCCTGGCCGGCGCGGCCTTGGGCTTTCTGCTGTACAACTGGAGCCCGGCGTCCATCTTCATGGGAGACTCGGGCAGCCTCTTTCTGGGGTTCATGCTGGCAGGTGTGACCCTGCTCAACCAGTCCCACCGCACCCGGAATCTGCTGGCCACCCTGGCCGTACCCCTGCTGCTTCTGTTGGTGCCCATCCTGGACACCACCCTGGTCACGCTGGCCCGCAAGGCCCATGGTCGCGCCGTCAGCCAGGGCGGCACGGATCACATCTCACACCGCCTGGTGGCCCTGGGCCTGTCGGAGCGGGCGACGGTGATGGTGGTCTACGCGGTTGCCCTGGTGTCGGGGCTCATGGCCATCTTCGTGCGGACCCTCCCCATGGCCCTCGCCATTGCCCTGGTGCCGGTTTTTCTCTTTTTGCTGTGGTTCGGTCTGATGGTGGTGGCGCGGGTGCGGGTCTACAAGCTCCAGGGTCGCGTCGACACGTCCGTCGATGGTGCGTCCGAGCCCAGCCAGTCGATTCACCGAGACGCACCGGAGGAACCCACTTTGGCGGCGCGCCATCACACGGTCTTCGCCGCCATCAACCTGGCTCACCGCCACCAGATCCTGCTGGTGCTGTTCGATCTGTTGGCCGTGGTTTTTTGCTACTATGTGGCCTTCGTCCTGCGTTTCGGCAGCAACACGGCGCCCTTCCTCAAGTCCTTCATGGCCTCGCTGCCCCTGGTGATCGCCGTGCAGATGGGAGCGCTGTGGCTGACCGGCCTCTACCGTACCGTGTGGCGCCATGGCGGGATGATGGACCTCGGCCGCCTCGGGGTGGGCGTGGTGGTGGGCGTGGCGGGTGCTGTCGCCATATCGACCTTCCTGTTCCGCTTCGAGCTGCTGTCCAGGGCGGTGTTCGCCGTCGACGCGGTGGTGCTCTTCATCGCGCTGGCCATTGGGCGGTTGATGGGCCGGGCCTCGGCGCTTCTGTCCGGCCAGCAGGATCGGACCGCCCATCGGCGCGCGTTGATCTACGGCGCCGGAGGCCTGGGGAGCACCGCCATCCGGGAGCTGAGGGAGTCGGCGCGGTGGACCCTCACGCCCGTGGCGCTGTTGGACGACGACCCGAGCCTCCAGGGACGGCTGGTCCAAGGCGTTCGGGTGGTGGGACGCCTCGGAGATCTGGCGGCCGTGGCGAAAACCCGTCGGGCCGAGGTGCTGCTCGTGGCGATCCGGAGCCTGTCGGGTGCGCGGTGGACCGAGGCCCGGCAGCGGTGCGCCGAGGCGGGGATCGAGATCCAACGGCTGGTCCTCCGAATCGAGACCGCCGAGGACGAGCACGGGGACGACCAGGAGCAGGAGCGCGACCAGGTGCAGGAGCGCGACCAGGTGCAGGAGCGCGACCAGGTGCAGGAGCGCGACCAGGTGCAGGAGCGCGACCAGGTGCAGGAGCGCGACCAGGTGCAGGAGCGCGCGGTCGGCCCAAAGGGGGATCCGGATGTAGATCCGGATGTAGATCCGGAGGGAGACGCGACACCGGGTGGCAGTGGAGAGTCGAATGACCCTGACTCCGCTGATTGAAAAGGCCCGGGTGATCATCGCGCTGGGCCCGGGTGGCGTGGGCAAGACCACCACGGCCGCGGCCCTCGCCCTCAAGGCGGCCCAGGCCGGGCGGCGGACCCTGGTCTGCACCATCGATCCGGCCCGACGCCTGGCCACCTCCCTCGGGGTGACCCTCGGGGATGAGCCTTCGCTCGTGTCGCCCGCGCGGTTCGAGGCGGCGGGGCTGGCGCCGTCGTCGAACCTGTATGCCATGATGTTGGATCCGGCTACGGCCCTGGACCGGTTGCTCCTGTCGGCGGGTCGCGATGCCGACACGGCCAGGAGACTTGGGCGCCACCCCCTGTACCGCACCATGGCCCGGGACCTGCCGGGCATGAACGAGTATGCCGCGGTGGCGCGGCTGCACGAGCTGTACCAGGCCGGCGAGTGGGACCTGGTGGCGCTGGACACCCCGCCCACGACCCACGCCCTGGACTTCCTCGACGCGCCGGTGAAGATGCTGCGGGCCCTGAAGAGCCCGGCGGTCCAGTGGCTGGTCAGGCCCTACCTCAAGGCCGGACGGCTGAGCCTGAAGCTCCTTGGCGGCGCCAAGGCCTACGTGCTCCGGCGTCTGGCCCGCATCGTGGGCATTGGTCTGCTCGAGCAGATGGCGGAGTTCCTCGTGCTGTTCGAGACCGTGCTCGACGGCGTGGCCGAACGCATTGATCTGGTGAGCCATCTGCTGTCGGGCGCCCAGGTGCGCTATGTGGTGGTGACTTCCCCTACGCCGGCCAGCGTGCAGGAGACCTGGGCGCTCGCCCGGCAGCTGGAGCGGCGGCGCCTGCGGGTTGACGGGCTCGTGATGAACCGCATGCACGGGCTGGCCGAGCTCCACCGGGTGGATCCCGAAGACATCGCCACAGACCTTGCCCGGCGTCCCCTGGTGGACAGGATGCCCGCGCCGGACCAGCTTCGGCTGCTGGAGTGGCTGAGCGCTACCCACCGGCGGTTTCACCTCCTGGCCCGGGCAGATCAGCGGCAGCTCGATTGGTTGGAGGGACAGTTCGACAGCCCGCCGCTCACCGCCACCGTGCCGCTCATGGGCGAGGACGTACACGACCTCGGCGGCCTCAGTCGCCTGGCCGTGCATCTCTAAGGGCCCGCCGATCAGAAGCGCAGCGCGAGACCGGAGCTGAGCCCCAGGTGGAAGGTGGACTGCTTGGGGAAGACCCCGCCAGGGTCCACTTCGAGGAACCAGGCCACCATCCGGGTGCCGACCTGGATGCCCACCAGGCCGCCCACCAACGCGTAGCCGTGCTCGAAGGTGTCGCGCAGGTTGCCCTCGGTGGTTTGCACCACCAGGGAGTGGTAGATCATGGCGCCGCCCACCTCGGCCCCGATGTACAGGGAGAAGAGGCTCTTGGCGCCGCCGCCCAGCAGGTAGAAGCGGTAGCGGACCAGGGCCTGCCAGGCGATGACCGGAGTGTCCGACGTCTCCGACAGGGCCATGCCGAACCGACCTGCGACGCTGACCAGGTGGGATCGAGCGAGGAAGTAGCCGAACTCAGCCTGGCCACCCAGGGGGCCCACGGCCATCCCGGCGGTGTAGGGCGTGGCCTCCATGAAGCTCACCGCGCTCGTGGAGAGGTAGCCGAATCCCGTGGTGAAGCCAAAGTTGAGATAGAACCGAGGAAAGGCGGATTTGGAACCGGGCTTCGGATCGGGTCCCTTGCGCCTGCAACAATCATGGTCCTTGTTGGACTCGCAGAAGTCCGGGGGCAGGTTCAGACAAGGGTCCCCTTTGACCATGATGATCTCCGGCGCCCCGGCCGTGGCCTGGGTGGGCTTGCACACCACGGTGCTGCCCCTGCCGATGACCTCGATGTAGTAGGCCAGGCGTGTGCCGTGCACGTCCTTGCCGGGGATGGAGCCGGTCCAGGACGTCCCCGCCGAAGGCTTGGCCAACAGTAGCTTGACAAAGGAAGCGGTGCCGTGGGGCCGGTAGCGCACCACCACCTTGTTGGCCCCCACGTCGGGCTGGACATTGACCACCATGGTCACGGGCTTGCCGGCAGTGGCGTCCTCCACCGTGGAGTGGCTGCAGGGCTTGCCCGCAGGACGATCGGGGGGAGTGGGGTCCACCTCGCGCACGGGCTTGCCTCTGCACTTGAGGTGCCGGAGCTGTCGGCGGAGCTTCCTCCAGACCTTGCTCACGTTGGGGGGCTGTCCCGGCTCCAGCTTTACGCAGGCGTTGGCCTTGATTGCTTTTTTGAGATAGAGCTCGCCCCGGGTCTGGTCCTGCTGCCCCGCCAGGTGGATGATCCCGCGCACCATCAGGGCGCGGGCGTGGGCGAGCTTCTCGTCACAGTCGTTGTCGATGCCGTGGTCGACGGCGCGGACGATCCGCTTGAGCGCCGACTTGATCTCCAGCATTTGGTAGTCTTCCAGAGCCTTCTTGGTGAGCTTCTCGATCTTGCGGATGTTCTTGGCGCCACACTTGGCATCGGCCGGCTGGGCGTGCACCCCGAGGGTGCCGACGCTCACCCCGAGCAACAGCAATGAGACGACCAGGCGGCGCTCTCTCAGTCGACCAGGCATCTTCATCTCCATGCCGATATTGTACCAGGATGCCCCGCTGGGGCCAGATTTGTCGTCGGTCAGAACCGCAGCGCCACCCCGGTGGAGATGCCCAGGTGGAAGGTGGACTGGGAGGGGAACACCACGCAGGGATCGAACTCGAGGTACCAGCCCACCTTCTGGGTGCCGATCTGTACGCCCACCAAGGCGCCCAGCAGCACGAAGCCGGACTGGAAGGTGTCGTTCTTGTTCTCCTCGCCCACCTTGAGGGAGTGGAAGACCATGGAGCCGCCCACCTCGGGTCCCAAATAGAAGGCGAAGAGATCCTTCTTGCCGCCGCCCAGCACGAAGAAGCGGTACCGCGCCATCGCCGACCAGGAGATGACCGCGCTCTCCGAGAAGTCGGAGAAGCTCACGCCGAATCGCCCCGCCACCGACAGAAGATGCTTGGCTCCGATGAAGTAGCCGGCCTCGACCTGTCCGCCCACGGGGCCCAGGGCGAACCCAGCGACGTGCGGCGAGTAGCCCTGGAAGCTCTTCATGGACGTGGAAAGGTATCCGGTGCCCATGGCAAAGCCGGCGTTTACGTAGAATCGGGGATAGGCGCTGGGGTCCTTGATGATGGGAGGCTTGGGGCCGCCACCGCCACCGCCGCCGCCACCACCGCCGCCATCGGTGACCTTTTTGCAACACGGGTGGTCTGGGTTGGCCTTGCACATCTCCTCGGGCATCTCGGTGGTGCAGCCCTTGGGCAGTATGCGCTTGCCCGCCTTGACCATGATGATCTCCGGCTGGCTGGAGGTGGCCCGGATGGGTGAGCAGATGGCCTTGCCTCCGGCGTTCTGCACCTCGATGAAGTAGGCCAGGCGCTGGCCGTGCACGTCCACCGATGGGATCAGCCCGGTCCAGGCCCAGCCGTTGTCGGCTTTTTTCAGCCTGAGCTTCTTGTAGGAGGCCTCGCCCTGGGGCTTGTAGAACACGACGACCTTGCCCGCGTTGAGGTTGGTCTTGACCTTGACGACGACACGGACCGCGTTGCCTGCGGTCACCTCATCGATGGCGTTGTGCTCGCAGGCCTTGGCCGGGGGATCGCCGTAGTTCACGACGGGGGTGCCACCGCCACCGCCACCACCACCGCCGCCGCCACCGCCACCGCCGCCGCCACCGCCACCGCCACCGCCGCCGCCACCGCCACCGCCGCCGCCGCCACTGCACTTGTAGCGTGACAGGCTGCGGCGGATTTGTTTCCAGACGCGCAGCACCTTGGGCGGCATGTTCCCGGGCAGCTTCACGCAGGCGTTGGCCTTGATCGCCTTGCGCATGTACAGCTTGCCCCGGGTGGCGTCCTGCTCGCCGCGCATGTGTACGATGCCCTTTTTCATCAGGGCGTCGGCGTACTCGATGGTCTCGTCACAGTCGTTGTCCTCGGCGTGATCGATGGCGCGGGTCAGCTTTTTGAGGGCGGACTTGATCTCGAGCAGATCGAAGTCGTCCATGGCCGCCTTGGTGTAGCGCTTGATCTTGGCCTTGTTTTTGGCTCGGCACCTGGCATGCGCGACGGCAGGCAAGGCGATCAGCAAGCCCGCCCCAAGGACCAGGGCTAGGCCGACGACCGAGGTACGGCTGAACCGGTTGGGCTGCAGCATGATTCGCGTTCCTATTGGTGCGTGATGAAAAATTCGACGCGGCGATTTTTTTCGCGTCCAGCGCGGTAGCGGTTGTTGGCGATGGGCTTGTCCTCGCCGTATCCCACGGCGCTCATGCGGGTGGCGGGGATGCCCTCCCGGATGAGGAACTTCCGCACGGATCGGGCGCGCCGTCTGGAGAGGCGGCGATTGTAGCCAGCGCCACCGCGGCTGTCGGTGTGGCCCTCGATGCGAACGGTCATGGACGGCCGGTCCTTCATGACGGTCGCCACGTCCCGGAGCAGCTGGTAGCTACGCCGCTTGATCCGCGCCCTGTTGTAGGCGAAGTACACCTTCTGGGTCAGCTCGATCTTGGTCTTGGTGACCTTGACCAGCAGCTTCTTGTCCGGGCAGCCGTCGTCGTCCTCGTAGCCGTTGACGGTCTCGGGCTTGAGGGGGCACTTGTCGAGCCCCTTGCAGATCTTGGCGTAGTCCGCCACCTTGCCCTGGATCGTCGCGTTCTTGTCGCAGATCTTGTCCTTGTCGTTGTCGGGGTCCGGGCACCCGTCGTCATCCTCGAAGTTGTCCTTGTCCTCGGGCTTGTTGGGGCACTTGTCGATGACGTCGGCGATACCGTCCTTGTCGTTGTCGGGGTCCGGGCACCCGTCGCCGTCCTCGAAGCCGTCCTTGTCCTCTTTGGTGTCCTTGAAGGCGGTTTTCTTGTCGGCGTCTTTGCCGGGACACTTGTCGACCTTGTCCCGCACGCCGTCCACGTCGTTGTCGAGGTCGGGACAGCCGTCTGCGTCCTCGAAGCCGTCCTTGTCCTCGGGGTCGTTGGGACACTTGTCCTTGGTGTCGGGGATGCCGTCGCCGTCGGTGTCGAGCACCTTGACCACGATGCGCGGCCGGAGCCGCGGACGGGGCGCGATGACCACCCGTTGGGCACATCGCTCGGGCGGGCTGCCGTCATAGGCCGCCTTGGCGTGCTTCTGGGAGATGACCAGGAGCGCCTTGGCCTCGTGGTAGAAGCCCTGGCTCAGCCGATCCCGGCCGAAGCGCAGGTTGGCCTCGGCCAAGGTGAGGTGCTTGGGTTGGCATTTGTAGGCGCCGTTCTTCCAGGCCTGCTTGACGAGCTTGTCGATGCCGGAGGCCTTGCCCTCCAGCTCGGATCCACAGGCCGGGTTCGCCAGTGCCGTGAGCAGAACGATCAGGGGTGCATATCGTGCGCGAATCATGGCTATGGCCTCGGCGGCGTGGGCCGCGCCTTGTCGGATTTGTCGCCTACGTCGCTCTCCTCTTCGCGGCGGAGCTTGGTGAGCTTCACCGCCTTGTTGGCGAGCTTCTCGGCCTTGACTCCGTACCGGTAGGAGGTCTGGAAATCTCCGAACCCCGCGCGGTGCTTTGCCTGCTCGAGGAAGGCCTCGGCACCGTAGTACTCGTATTTCGCGTAGATGTGCGCCTTGTGCAGCTTGGCCGTCGACACCGCCTTCTCGGCGCGGATGGTCACCTGGGACACGAATTGGATGGGGCCACAGGCGACCAGACCGGCCGCGATCAGCACGCCACAAACCCCGAAAAACAGGCGGCGATTCACGTCACTCCCTCCTTCGGCGACAAGCAAAAAGCTTGTGAAATCTCGGGTCAGAAAGGTACCAGAGCAATGCTACTTGGGTCAAGCATGGTCGGTAGCCTTTGCCCATATGTCACCCTTTTTACTCTATGGATTATGTCCCTGGACTGGTCTGAGGTCCAGAATCCGGTTTCTGGCCCACGCGCTTGCCCTGGGGGTCGGTGTCTGGATGCGGCTCCTCGACCTCGCTGCCGAGGAGCTCTCCAGCGGCGACGAACTCGGGATCGGTCGTGCTGTCGGGCAACGAGCGGGAGATCCCCGGGTCTGTGCTGGTGTCTGGAGAGAGCATGACCCAGGGCTCCCCGGCCTTGGGGGGGCTCCCCAGGGCTCGGATGCCGCCCGACGGGGTCACGGTCACGTTGAAGGCCCCGTCGGTGTAAGGCATGGTGTCATGGAATCGATCGCTTCCGGTCTGGGACGTGTGGGTGCTGCTGGCCGGACGTTGGAGCACACCTTCGTGCCCCCAGAGGTTGGTGCCGCTGGGGTAGAGCTTCTCGTAGGCTGTCAGCAGCGCCCGGCGGGCGGCAGAGGCGCTGAACTGGGTCCGTACGAGGGCGTAGCCGTCCTCGGCCAGGCGGCGATTGGCCTTGTCGTCTGCCAACAGCTGCAGCACGGCCGAGGCCAGGTCTGAGGCGTTCTCCGGGGCCACGAGCTTGACCGGGGGTCTGGGCCCGAGCAGCTCCCGGATCGCCGGCTCATCCACGGCCACCACCGCTCGCCGACAGGCCATGTACTCCAGGAGCTTGACAGGGCAGCCATATAGCGCGTGGTCCGCGGTGGGAGACCAGGGGCACACGCACACGTCTGCCATGGAGAGAACTCTTGGGATTTCCTCGTGATCGACCTCACCCAGCAGGCTGACGTGGGGGCTCAGCCCGAGTCGGGCGAGGGCATCATCGAGGTAGGCGGAGAAGATCTCGTCTACAGGCCCCACGAGGGTCAGGTTGGCCTCTGAGTACTCGAGCAGCTCCCGGAAGGCCTCCAGGAGGTTGCGGATCCCCCGCCCTGGTCCGATCCGGCCCACGTGCACGATGCGGTGGGAGGACTGCGGAGCGCTCGGTTCCCAATCGAAGGTGTCGATGTCCACCCCCGGAGGCACCACCTCCACCGGGCAGGAGACGCCTCTGGCCTTGAGGGTGTCGGCCGCGGACTGGGTGCGCACGATGAGCAGATCTGCCTGGGAGAGGCAGTATTCCTCGTCTGCCTCGAGTCCTTCGACCACGGCCTGGGACACCCGACCGCGCTCGGTCGAGCTGGAGATGGCCACCTCGTAGACCAGCTTGGAGTCGAGGTACTCCTTGAGGTTGCAGATCGGGACGCCCCCATAGGCCGACCGGAAGTGGATCAGGTCGTACTCCGCGCCCTCGAGTTGGCGCCGGACCGCGCGACGGAAGGCCTCCACCTGCTCTACCCGGGCGCCGCTGCCCACGGGCACCCGCAGCATCCGCGTGCGGCGGTACCGCTCCACGTACCCCATGTCGGCGATTCGGATCGTGAGCACGTCTACCTGGAACCGGGGAGCGAGGGCCTTTAGCACCGTCTCGATCTCGACGCCTTGACGACTGGGGTCGGGAACCACCGAGAAGGAGACCACGAGAACGCGTTGGATGGGGCTGGACGTCATTGCGACCGGTCATCGCTCCGAGCCCGGGAGGCGACGTGGAGCAGCGGAGCCTTTGCGACGGGTGTGTCGCGATCGGGGTTTTTGGTTGCGCTGTGTGAAAAAGTATAATAGTACCCAAGCGTTTTCTACGAAAAACCACACACCTGTTCCACAAAACAGGGTTGGCGTCTCCAAGGGGAGTACGCCCAAGCGAATGGAGCACACCGTGAATCAGCTCATCTCCTACCTTCTGGACAATCTGATTCTCGACTTCCAGGGTGAGCTGGATTTGGAAATGGCCCGAGCCTATCTCAAGGGCGACGAGTCGAAGGACGCCAGGTCACTCTATGCCCGGCTGGTGGCCGACGGTGGCGTGGACGACCTGCTCCTGGTCCTGGCCGACTGCCTGAAGGACTACATCCGGGACGGTATCACCGAGGACACCGTGCACGAGCAGGTGCGCACGTACATCGAGAGCTGACGTCCCGCGGCCGGCTCGGGCCGGCATTCGACCTGAGCTCGACACCCTGTGGCGGCGCTACCGGCGCTGTCTGGCGTTGAAGTCGTTGGCTGCCTTTGCGATGCCGTGGTCCACGATGGCCCGGGTCGCCGCTCCGGCTCGGGACACCACCTCCGCCAGGGCGTCTCGCTGGTCGGACGGTAGGTCCCCCAGCACCCAGGCGACGACGTCTCCGTCCGGAGGGCGCCCGATGCCCAGGCGCACCCGTAGAAATCCCGGGTCGCCGAGGTCGGCGACGATGGATCGCAGGCCGTTGTGCCCGCCGTGCCCGCCGCCGGCCTTGAGACGCAGGGCTCCAAAGGGCAGGTCCACGTCGTCGTGCACCACGAGGGTTCGGGCGGCCGGGATCTCATGGTCGGCAGCGAGCCGGGCCACGGCCTGGCCACAGCGGTTCATGAAGGTGTGGGGCTTGCACACCAGGGTCGGCGTGCCGGCCAGGGAGAGACGGCACCAGACCGAGTCGGGGGCCGTGCGCCAGCGCGCCCGGGCGTCGTCGGCCAACCAGTCGGCGACCCGGAACCCCATGTTGTGCCGGTTGCGACGGTATGTTGGGCCTGGGTTTCCCAGGCCGACGACGAGCCACATTGTGCCCGACAGGGTCTACTTGGCCGGCTTGGCGTCGGCGCCCGCGGGCGAATCTTCGGTCTTCTTCTCGCCGTCGGCGTCGCCTTCCTCGGCGCCCTCCGCGGCCTCCAGCTCCTCCTCGGGCGTCTCCTCTTCCTCCTCCCGTCCTTCGACGATGGAGGCGAGGGTCTGCTTGTCGTCGAGCTGAAGGGTGACCCCTGGTGGCAGGTCCAGATCACTGACCCGGAACAGGTCGTTGATCTGCCAGGTGGAGCAGTCCATCTCGATCTTCGCCGGGATGGAGTCAGCCCGCGCCAGGATGGGCAGCATGCGGAAGACCTGCTGGAGCACGCCGCCGAGCCTTACTCCCTCGGCGCGCCCGGTGAGGATCAGCGGCACCCTGACCTCGATCTCCTGGTCCTCTCGGGTGCGGATCAGGTCCACGTGCAAAAGTTCGTCGCGCAGGGGATCGAGCTGGGCGTCCTTGACCATGACGAGACAGCCCCGCTCGGCACCGCCGTCGATCTGCAGATCGAACAGGGTGTTGCGTTTGAGCTCCGGGTCCAGGGCGCCGACCAGCACCGTGGGATCGATGGCGAGGGCGACGGGTTCTTCTCCGGCACCGTACAGCACGGCGGGGATCTTGCCCTCGGCCCGCAAGCGCCGGGCCGGGCCCTTGCCGGTTTCGTGTCGGGTCAAGGCGTTGACGATTGCTCTAGACATAAGAAAACTCTTTCTCGGCCCCTTGGGCAGCAGCCCACGTGGGCGTTGACGGTTAGACGAACAGCGAGCTGATCGAATCTCCGTGGTGGATGCGTTTGATGGCCTCACCGAGCAGTCGGGCCACGCTGAGCTGAGAGATTTTGGTGCACTGCTTGGCCGCCTCGTTGAGAGGGACGGTGTTGGTGACGATCACCGATTCCAACGGTGACTCCTCGATGCGCCCGACCGCTGGGCCCGAGAGGACGCCATGGGAGGCGGCTGCGCTCACGCTGCGGGCGCCCGCCTCGATCACGGCGTCACCGGCCTTGGTCAGGGTGCCGGCGGTGTCGATCATGTCGTCGAGCAAGATGGCGTGCATGCCCTTGACGTCACCGATGACGTTCATCACCTCGGCCCGGTTGGCCTCGGGGCGGCGCTTGTCGATGATGGCCAGCGAGGCGCCCAGCCGCTTGGAGTACGCGCGGGCGCGCTCCACGCCGCCGGCGTCGGGAGACACCACCACCACGTCCTCCCCGCGGTAGCGCTTGTCGAGCTCCTGCAGGATGACCGGCATGGCGAAGAGGTGATCGAAGGGCGTGTTGAAGAAGCCCTGGATCTGCCCGGCGTGCAGGTCCATGGACAGGACGCGATCCGCGCCGGCGGCGCTGATCAGATCCGCCACCAGCTTCGCGGAGATGGGCGTGCGGGGCTTGGTCTTGCGGTCCTGCCGGGCGTAGCCGAAGTAGGGGATGATCGCGATGATCGAGCCCGCGCTGGAGCGGCGCAGGGCGTCGATGGCGATGAGGAGCTCCATGAGGTTCTCGTTTACGGGCTGGCTCGTGGGCTGGACCACGAAGCAGTTCACGCCCCGCACGTTCTCCTGGATCTCGACGTAGGTCTCCCCATCCGAGAAGTGTGAGAACTTGGCTCGTCCCATGGGGACCTCCAGGTAATCGCACATCTCCTCGCATAGCTGAGGGTTCGCGCTTCCGGAAAAGATGGACAGTGATTTCAACATGTCATGTCGCTCCTGGTGCGCTTTTCTGACCGCGACTCCTACCATCGCGCCGGAAGTCCGGTGCCCCGACGCTCGTTTGGGGCGGGAGGACTCGAACCTCCGAATGCGGGTACCAAAAACCCGTGACTTACCACTTGTCGACGCCCCAATAGGTGATCGACCCCCTGCCGGGTCTGTCGGCAGGGTCCGCCCTTGGGTCGCGTGCGGCACGCGAGACCGGGTGCGCGGAAGTCGGCGGGAGTATATATGAATCGCACGGTTCTGTGTCAAGCATAGAAGCGCAGCGCCCGCGGGTTGGCGTCGATTTGACGGATTTCCAGCGGTTGCGGCCGGAGCACGCCCTGGTCAAAGGGCCGGCCGGGGAGGCCTATCGGAAGATCAGGGGGAAGATGAAGGACTGGGAGGCGTTGCTGAACTTGGTGAACCGTGCCCTCCGGAAGGCCCTGGCCACACAGCGCCCAGTGGGTGTGCCCCGGAAGGAGCCGAGGACGGAGACCCCAGACACCCGGCCGGTGGAGCCGCGGATGACCACCCGCACGCGGCACGTGCCCGGGACCTTGTAGCGGTGGCCACAGGCGCGCGCCGAACCCATGATGCGACCCACGCCGCTGCGGATCTTGCCGGGGCTCAAACGCTTGGGCAGGTTCGAGGCGCCCGCGGACGAGGCGCCCGAGCTGGACATGGAGCCCCCGGCCCTCCGCAGCAGGTCCTGCAGGGAGCTGGAGCCCGAGCTCATGGAGGCAGAGCCCGAGCTCATGGAGGCAGAGCCCGAGCTCATGGTGCGTCCCGAGCTCATGGTGCGCCCCGAGCTCATGACGCGGCCGGCAGAGGATCCCCGTCGGCGACGTCTGCGGCGACCGGCGGTGGACATGGCCTCGCTGCCCATGGCGTTGGATCCGCTGCCCATGGCGTCCATGGCGTCCATGGCGTCCATGGCGTCCATGGCGTCCATGGCGTCCATGGCGTCCATGGCGTCCATGGCGTCCATGGCGTCCATGGCCGCAGCCATGTTGTCCATGGCGTCCATGTTGTCCATGGCGTCCATGCCGTCCATGTCGTCCATGGTGCTGCCCATGGCATCTGCGGTCGCGGCGCCCTTGGAGGGACCAGGCGGCTGCTTGGAGGTCAAGACCACCACCAAGAGCACCACCACCGCCAAGAGCAGGACGATGCCGCCGATGACGGCAGGGAGCAGCCACTTCGGTCGCCCACTGTCGGCCACGGGCATGAGCACCGGCGCGGCGGAGATGGGCGCCGCCAGTGACGGAGAGGCAAAGGAGAAGCCCTCGCTGGAGTCAGCTCCCTTGGAGGCCGAAGTGGTCGCCGCCATGGCGCGGATGTCCACCAGACCCGAGCCTCCACCCTTGGCCGAGGCAAAGCCGGCCTTTGCCGGAGCCGCCGCCGCCGGCTTGGCGCCGCCCCCCGCTGCCAAAGACTGCAGGTTGGACAGGGAGAAGAGCACGGAGTTCTCGTTGCGCTGCCCGGTCATCGCCGGGGTCCCTGCCTCGCCTTCGTCAGGCTCGTCGGGGAAGAGCGAGCCCTTGTCCCCCGCCGGGGCCGCTGCAGCTGCGGGCGAGGAAAACAGGCCGCCACCGCCACCCGCGTCTGCCGCCGATGGAGCGCCGAACATGTCCTTGCCGGCCGGGGAAGCCGCCGGCGCAGAGGGCTCTGGCTCCGGGGGCAGCCCGCCGAAGAGGTCACTCTTCTTCTCCTCGGCCGGCTCGTCCACCGCGCCGAAGAGCCCACCCGCCGGTGCGGGCGTGGGCTTGGCCGCAGGCGTGGATCTCGCCGCAGGCGTGGCACTTGCCGCAGGCTGAGGCGCCGGTGTGCCGGACTTCTCCGCCACGGAGCTGAACATCGCCGCGGCCTGCTCCTGGGAGACCACCTCGGTGGCGGCCTCGGCGTCGCTTGCCAGGCTGGCGAAGTCCTCGATGTCGAAGAGCCGCAGCCAGTCCTTGAATCCCTCGCGCCAGGTATACGTGTCGCCGTCGACCTCGCCGGCGTCGTACTTGGCCTTCACCTGCTCGGCCGACAGAGGGCCCACCTGGCCGCCATCGATGACCAGGTGCCACACGGCCTGGCTGGACATGGAGTCGGCAAATCCCGAGTAGTCGAACACCCGGGTCTCCTTGTCTTCTCCGAACTGTCCCGCCGCCGGCTCCGGTGCGTCCGCCGGGGCCCCGCCGGTCCCCTTGACCACGATGATGTGGCCGCATTTTTTGCACCGGATTTTGAATACTTTCCCGCGGACCTTTTCATCCGCGATGGAGTATTTCGTGGAGCAGTTCTCGCAGACGATCTTCATCAGAACCCCTTTACTCCTGTGGGAGCCCGTCGCTTCGCCTCGATCCACTGTGGATCAAGGGAGAATCATTATAGTCTCTTCGACGAATTGATTCAACTCGTAACCGCGTCATCAGTACCTTGGACAACCCATGGGCGGTCGGCTTTGGATCTTTTTTACCGTTGTCCCTCTCCGCCCGGTACCACCCTGCGTGGACCAGGGCCCCTCAACATCTAGTCCTATCGTTGTCCAAAGGGATTTTCCAGCACTATTGTCTCCTGCCGGCGTGGGCCCACCGACACCAGTCCCACGGGCACCCCCACCAGGGACTCCACCCGACGGAGGTACCTCCGGGCGTTTTCCGGCAGCCCTTCGACCGTGCGCGTCGAGGTGATGTCTTCGTCGAATCCATCCAGGTCCTCGTAGATGGGCACCAGTCGCTGGGTGTCCTTTGCCGAGGCCGGCAGATCGTCCAGCGGTTGTCCATCGAGCGAATAACCGGTGCACAGCCGCAGCGTGGGGATGGAGCCGAGGACGTCGAGCTTGGTCACTGCCATGGAGGTCAGCCCGTTGATGCGCGCGGCCCGGCGGAGGGTGACCACATCGAGCCAGCCGCAGCGGCGGGGCCTGCCGGTGGTGGCGCCGAACTCCTGACCGCGCTTGCGCAGGGTGGCGTCGAGATCGCCTGACACCTCGGAGGGGAACGGCCCGTTGCCCACGCGGGTCTGGTAGGCCTTGACGATGCCCACCACCGCGTCGATGCGCGTGGGCCCCACCCCGGCGCCGGTGCAGGCGCCTCCGGCGATGGTGTTCGATGATGTCACGAAGGGGTAGGTGCCGTAGTCGATGTCCAGCAGGGAGCCCTGGGCCCCTTCGAACAGCACGTTGGCGCCGGCGTCCATGGCGTCGGCGACGGCCCGGGACGTGTCGCACAGGTAGGGTGCCAGGATGGCGCCAATGGTGGTGTAGCGCTCCAGGAGCGCGTTCCTGTCGACGGGCTCACCGCCCAGGTGGCCGAGGTGCGCGTTCACCGAGGGCAGGGCGCTGTCCAGCGCCTCTGCGAGGTCATCCGGCCGAGCGAGCTGCCACATTCGGATGCCCCTGCGAGCCATCTTGTGCTCGTAGCAGGGACCGATGCCTCGCCGGGTGGTGCCGATGGCGCCTGAGCCCTGGTCCTTCAGTCCATCGATCACCTTGTGGTAGGGCAGGATCACATGGGCGTGGTCGCTGATCTGCACCCGATCCGAGTCGATGGCCACGCCCATGTCCCGGCAGGTCTGGATCTCCTCGAGCAGACCCTCGGGGTCGATGACCATGCCCGCCCCCAGCATGCAGCGCTTGTCGGGGTGCGCCACGCCGCTTGGCAGCAGATGTAGCACCAGGCGCTGGTCGCCGACGACCAAGGTGTGTCCCGCGTTGGCCCCGCCGCCGTAGCGGAACACCAGGTCGGCAGACCCTGTCAGGTGGTCTACGACCTTGCCCTTGCCTTCGTCTCCCCACTGTGCGCCTACGACAACGACGTTCGCCATCCGTATCTCCAGGTGTTCGCGTGGACGTCTTGGAGCCCTGCGATACCGGTAGAATTTTTCAGGGACAATGACTCAACGGATTGGAGATGTCAACGATCAGTAGGGCTGCGATATCGAGTACAATGGGCGCCGATGGCGTCCTTTGTACTCGATAGAGACGGTCGGGGCTGGCCCTGGCGAGCCCTGGTCTTGGGGAGCCTGGCGGTCCTGTTGTCGACGGGGTGCGGCAGCGGAGAAAAAGGGGCCGAGGGAGACCTCCTCGGCTCCGGTAGGGCCGCCCTGGCCAAGGGAGAAAACAACCGCGCTGCGGCCCTGCTCAGAAGGGCAGTGGCCCAGAGCCCCCGGAACGTCAGGGCCCGTTTGGCCCTGGCGGTGGCCCTCGAGCGGACCCTCGGGCTCCGGGAGGCCGAGCGGATCCTGCGGGAGGGGTTGGCGCTGCGGCCGGGCCAGGCGGCCCTGTGGGGAGCCTTGGGGCGGATCTTGCGGCGCCGGGGCAAGTACGACCAAGCAGTCAAGGCACTGGACAGGGCCCGGAACCTCGATCCGTCCGATCCCGAGCCCGCGCTCCAGCTGGGGGAGATCTATGAGCGGTACCGGAAGTGGGAGGTCGCCCGATCCCACTATCGGGCAGTCCTGGCGTCGGCGGACCGCCCGGCACATCGCGTGTTGGCGCACCGCCGCCTGGCCCGGTTGGCCGGTCGGGAGAACAAGCTCATCGAGGCCATTGCGCACCTCCGACAGGCCCTTCGCATCGTGCCCCGGCGGGCATCGCTGCTCGGTGAGCTGGGGAAGGCCCTGCGCTTGGCCGGGCGACCCTCCGAGGCGCTCGGGCCCCTCCGCCTGCGGGTGAACCTGGAGCCCGACAGCGGCCCGGCCCACCTCGGGCTCGGGCTGGCCCTGCGAGACCTGGGCAGCCACGCCCAGGCCGCGCGATCCCTTCGTCTCGCCGCCAGTCTTCGCCCGAAGCTGGTCGCGCCCCTGCCTCCCCTGGCCCAGAGCCTCCTGGCGCTGGATCGCCGCGAGGAGGCCTACGCCGTAGGGGTGAAAGCCCTGGCCTTGGCGCCGCAGGATCCAGCGGTGATGTGGCTGATGGCGCCCCTGTACCTCGCCCGGAAGCTATACATTCCGGCAGCGGCATTGGTCGATCAGCTGGTGGCCACGCGGTCCCACGACGCCAGGTACTGGCACCTCGCAGGAGACGTACACTCCGCGCTGGGGCGCCACCCCGAAGCGAGGCAGGACTACGCGCGGGCACTGACCCTGCGTCCTCGGGATCGGCGGCTGGTGCGCCTGTTCGCCATTGCGGCCCGAAGGGCTGGTGACTACAAGGCCGCTCGTCGCCACCTCCTGGCCGTGATCAAGGTGGAGCCCTCGGACTACGAGGCGGGCGTGAACCTGGCCATCTCGGAGGAGCACCTGGGCCGGCGGGCGGCGGCCCGGGCCCGGCTGATCCGGCTGACGCGGGCCCATCCGAAGCGCCCGGGGGCCCACATCTACCTCGGCTGGCTGGCCCTGCGTCGGGGAGCCTTGGCAGAGGCGGTCCGTCGGGTCCGGCTGGCGGATCGACTGGCAGGCGGCAAGAGCGCCCATGCCCTGGACGTCTTGGCCCAGGCACTGGTGCGACGCAAGGAGATGGCCGCGGCGCGGAAGGTGGTGGCCCGCGCCCTGGCGTTGCCCCTCACCCCCGACGATCGGGCCTACTTCGAGAAGCTGGTGGACCAGCGCCCGGCCGGCGCCCCGCCGCGCGCCCCGCCGCGCGCCCCGCCGCGCGCCCCGCCGCGCGCCCCGCCGCGC
>Ga0272441_10005150_pt1 | contig 23021 bp, 23 predicted proteins | sample SSMProp6N_FD_193582 | JGI IMG/M metagenome (GOLD analysis project Ga0272441, IMG submission 193582) | Marine sediment archaeal communities from Little Sippewissett salt marsh, Falmouth, MA, United States - SSM-Prop-6N | ecosystem: Environmental > Aquatic > Marine > Wetlands > Sediment ...
AAGGCTCTCCTGGCTGATCAACTGAAGATCGGTAAGGACCAGCCCCGGCATGCGTACGCCATCGCTCCCTGCAACAAGCCCCACGATCACAATCGCCGCGGCCGCCAACAGCACTCGTCGCTTCATCGACATCTCCTCCTTGCTCGCATGCGCTTCGGGGGGCAAGCGATCGGGTAACGATTCCTCCGGCGGCCGGTGGTCGGTGTCGTGCTTCGACGTCGCTTCTGCCCCGCCCCACGATCAAATCATATAAAAGCTCCGCTTTTCCTCCACCCTTGTAACGGAGAGCTTCGCTCGGGGCACCCGCGCGGCTAGACTGGGCCGGAGGACGAGCCGGCCGCCGCGTGAACGGGAAGTACCTGGGTGTCGCTTGGCGGCGGGATGGACGGTCGTGGCGGACGCCTTCAACGTGCCCCATGGCCCCAAGCAGCGCGGGGGACTGCCGTCGCCGTGGGCGGCGCTCGACCGCGCCAGCGGAAGCGTTCGAGGAGAACCGCAGGAGCGGGAAGAGGCAAGATCTGCCCGAAGGCAAGGAGGTGCGACATGGCAGGCGTTTACGAGACGGTCCTCGGCCAGTTCGAGCGCGCCGCGGATCTTGTGGAGCTCGACCCGTCGGTCCGCAAGATCCTACGCCACACGATGAACGAGGTGGTCATCCACTTCCCCGTGCGGATGGACGACGGGCGGATCGAGATCTTCACCGGCTACCGCGTGCAGCACAACGACGTCCTCGGCCCGTTCAAGGGCGGCCTCCGCTTCCACCCCGCGGTCGACATCGATGAGGTTCGCGCCCTCGCCGCGTGGATGACGTGGAAGACCGCCGTCGTCGACGTTCCGTTCGGTGGCGCCAAGGGGGGGATCCAGTGTGCCCCTGCGGCATTCTCTCGCACCGAGATCGAGCGGATCACGCGCCGGTTCGCGTTTTCCCTCGGATGCACGATCGGCCCGGAGTACGACATCCCCGCTCCCGACGTCAACACCAACGCGCAGACCATGGCGTGGATCCTGGACACCTACCTGTCGACCATGCCGCCGCAGGAGAGGAACCGCGCCATCCATGTGGTCACCGGCAAGCCGATCGAGGCCGGCGGGAGCCAGGGGCGCGACAAGGCGACGGGCCAGGGGATCGCGTACTGCATCGAGCAGTGGGCAAGCGATCGCGGGGTGGATCTCGGGCAGGCAACCTACACGGTCCAGGGGTTCGGCAACGTCGGCTCGTGGGCGGCGCGACTGCTTGAGCCCCTGGGCGCAACGCTTCTCGCCGTGGAGGATCACACCGGCGCCGTGGCCAACGCCGACGGGATAGATCCCGAAGCCCTCGCCGAACACGTCGCCGCGACCGGGGGCGTCGCCCGCTACCCGGACGCCGACGCGGTGGATCATCGGGCGTTCCTGTCGACCGAAGCGACGGTGTTCGTCCCCGCGGCGCTGGAGAACCAACTCACTGCCCGGACGGCGCCGCTTCTCGATGTGCGGCTCGTTGCCGAAGGCGCCAACGGCCCCACGGACCTCGACGGCGATCGCATCCTCGCCGAGAAGGGAATCGACCTTCTCCCTGATATCCTCTGCAACGCCGGCGGGGTGATCGTCAGCTACTTCGAGTGGCTGCAGAACAAGCGAAGCGAGTTCTGGGACCTGTCAGAGGTCGACGGCAAGCTGCGCCGCCGCATCCTCGCGGGCTACGACCGCGTTCGCGATGCCGCCGATACGTACGACGTCGACTGGCGCACCGCCGCCTACATCGTCGCCCTCAAGCGCCTGGAGAAGGTGTATAAGCGCCGCGGCATCTTCCCGTAGCCGCGAACGCTCGGCGCACGGTGCCCGTGCGCCTCTAGCCCCCACCTCCACACGGAGGAAGCGTTGGTTGGTAAACGCACAGCCGATCCGCAGGTCGTAGTAGCCGGGCGCCAGCTCGGCGGTCTCGATCTCGAAGCAGAGCCGGCCCATCCCACTCCCCCCGGAACGCCAAGAAGCTGGAGGACGCCGCGGTACGCTTTGCTAGAGGAGTTTGCGCATCGGCTGGTAGCGGAATCCGTCACCGTCGAAGCAACGACCCGAACGGACACCGGTGGAGCGCGCGTAGCCGAGCCGCTGGTAGAACGGCACCGCGAGAAGCGTCGATTGCAGGGTGATCTTCTCGCATCCCGCCGCCCGCAGCCGTGCCTCGAACGCCTCCACAAGGCGGCGGCCGATCCCACGACCGTGGAAGCCGTCCTCCACGAACAGGCTGTGGAGCCTCCCGTGGCGACCGCGAAGCACCCCCACGATCCGCCCCTCGGCCTCGGCGACGAGCACGATCGGCGCGCGAATGAGCTCGGCGATCCGCAGCCGGTGCTCGTACCGAGTGGATTCGGCGTGGCGAAACGGCCCGAGCAGCTTCTCTTGCTCGGCGGGCGAAGCGTAGGAGAGGTTGTAGCGTCGGAACACGCGTGCGATGAGTCGCCCGACCTCGACCGGGTCGCCCGTCCGGACGTCTCGGATCACGATCTCCACGGCCCTCGCCCTCCGTCGTCGGTTGTCACGCGATTCTACCCATCGTGCCGCGCCTGCACGAGCCGAAACGCCCCCCCCGGATCAGACGACCTGACGGAAACGCGTGCAGGGCGCCCGGAGTGGCGCCCTGCACGCCCGCTTCTGCTCCCACTACACGACCAGCTGTCCCTGTACTCGCCCTCGATCTACCCGCCTCCGCTGGGAAGGTTTCGCAACCGCGAAGCGCAAGAGGGCTTGATCGGATCCTCCAGAGATCGCAACTCACGTCGTATCATGGCTTCCTGCGCACCGTTACCCCGGCCAGAGCCTCCGCTTTGGCTACCCCGGCGACCGCCGGCGGGTACGAGGTCCAATGGCAGACCGAACGAGAAGCACCCGGAACGCGCTACGCGGACCCGTGAGCCCAGCCATCTCTCTTTCCCACGACAATCTCGTCCTCCTCCGCAAACCGTTCCTAATGGTGAGCTTCGCTGCCTTACGGTTCTACTCCCATCCGTTCTGTGTGTACCGCCGGCGACGCTGTCCTCTCCTGTCCTCGGCCCTCGTTCAGGCGCTCTGCATCTCCTACGATCGCCTCGCGCGGGCGCCTCGTGGCCACGCGCCGTCCGTCTACAGCCCCCCGGCGTCGAACGGTTTGTCCGGAGGATCTTTGCTGCCTACAGAGGGGAAAAGTGAGACTCGGCGCCGGCCATGCGTTGCGGTTGGGCCCGGGGCTTCGAAGCCGCCGTGAGGAGTCCGACGGCGGGGTCGTTATCAGAAGCGGAAGCCCCCTCCACATCGGAGGCTGCGCGGCGTCTTGGCTCTGCGATCAGCACGGCACTCGGCGGAAGCTCGCCCCTTACGGGGCTGCCGCCTGCGGCGAGCGGGTTCCATCCCACCGCGCGCGCAGGCTCGCCGCGAGCTCGGCGTAGGAGATCCTGGTTTGAACAGAGAACCGGGCGATCCGGTACGGATCACGCCACACGAGCACCCACGGTCCGCAGCCCTGCCGCCGCCACACGCGTTGCCCCCAGAGGGTGTACTCCGCGGTGAGGCGAAGCTCGATACCGAACCCCAGAGGAACCATCCGGTGCGCCAGCAGGGAGAGCGCCCATCGATCGAGGCGGTCCTCCGTCGCGCCGCCAAGCGTTGCAGCACCGAGGCGGAACCCTGCGAGCGCCGCAAGATCCAACCTCAGATCGTCGGTCTCGAAGATCGACCACTCGCACTGGATGCGCGGCGAAGCCAGCGCTCCGGTCAGGTCGACCGTCCATCCCGCCGGGTCATCCAGCCGCCCAAGATACGTTACGAGCCCTGTCCCCACGCGGACACGTCCCCACGCCAACCACACACTCCCCAGAGCGTACAGCGGGTAGGCGGACGTCGATGTGCCGGCGGAGTTGTGAAGCACGGGCGAGACTATCAACGACAACGAAGCGCCCGAGGAACCCGGTCCGGCGGCGACCCCTCCGCCAAGGGCTCCAAGAAGCACAAGACATACGGTCCAGAAAGCGGCCAAACGTCGCATGAACACACCCCCGATTTTGCTAGGAACAGAGGCAGTATAGCCGCTCCCCCATGGCGCTGGGGTCTGCGCGCGGCAGAATCCGGCGGCGGACTCCACTCCCCGACGAGGATGTATCCCGCCAGGGCGATCCCCTCACAAGCCGGAGCGCCGGGCACTCCCCGCTGGCCGTCAGGCTCCCAGGCGCTTGCTCGACTGGGACAACTCGGACGAGCCGGGGAGCAGTAGCCGCCAAGGAGCTCCCCCCGGAGACGGCGCTGCTAGGAGCCCTCCTCCGCGGCCCTCTCCAGGAGCATCGTCGCGAGCAGATACTGGTAGACGTGGAGCCGGCCCAGGTCCCACCCGGTGGCGGCGATGATCCCGTCCCGGAGCTCCTGTTCACTCAGCTCCGCGCCGTAGTCCGACTCGCCGATCGCGATGTAGGTGACCAGGGCGATTCCTCCCGCCAGCCTCAGGCCTGGGGTCGCGCCGTTCCCCATCAGATCGATGGCCTCCTGTTCGGTGATCGGGTTGAACGAGCCCGGCGAGTAGTAGCCCCCGAGAAGCTCCCCGGCGGCCACGGCGAGCTGGCCGATCTCGGTGTTCGCCGCATCGGCCTCGAGCTGCTCAATGGTGATCTCGCCGCGGATGCAGAAGTAGTACATCCGCGCCTCATTCAGCTCCGCAACCCCCGCCGCCCTGAGCTCCTCTAGATCGCAATCGCCGCAGTCGTGGCAAACGTCCGATTCGACCGGCGGGATGAAGATGCGGTACAGCTTCAGCGCCTCGATCGCGGTGAAACGGACGCAGGGTGTTGGCCCGTGTCTCGCAAGGTCGTTCAGCTCATCCTTCGTGTAGTTCTCGAAGAAGTAGCCCACGAGCACGCGGCTGTAGCAGAGCCCGAGCTCCGGGACCACCTCCGAGAAGCAGTAACCGAACAGGTCGTCCATCGTGTACGCGGCCGCCCCCAGCGACGCCCACACCAGCGCGATCCCCAGAACCGCTCCGAGCATCGTCAGACGATGTCGTCTCATCCCGCCCTCCTCTCGCCCCGATCCGTTGACGCTGCAGGTCACGGACCCGAGCCCGCCAGCATACCCCACGTTCCCCATCGATGACCAGCACTCTCCCCAAACACCCGCCGCTTCCACGATCTCCACAGAGGAGTGCGTCGCCGCGCGCCGTGACTTCCGCTGTGATCGCCTACAGCAACGCGAGAAGAAGGGAGACGGTGACAACACTCCCGAGAGTGGAGAGCGCCAGCACGCCGGCAACCAGATCCGGACGCGCGCCGAACTCCCGAGCGAACAGCAGGCTGTTGACCGCCGTGGGGGTGCTCGACTGCACCAGCAGCGCCTTGAACCACAAGCCGTCGAACCGCAGGGCAACGAGAAGGCCGAGGGCGAGCAGTGGAGCCAGCGTCAGCTTCGCCGCAGCGAGAACCACCCCTCGCCAGGCGACTCCCCGCAGATCGACCTCCCCCAACTCCATCCCAAGGATCAGAAGAAGCGTCGGAATCCACGCCTGTCCGAGCAGCTCGAGCGGCCGCTCCACGAGCGTCGGAAGAGAGACGTCGTAGGCGCGCACGAGCGCCCCAACGAGCACCGCGGCGATGAACGGGATCGCCGGTCCCATCCGCAGCCGGCCGCGCCGGCCCGACGAGGCAACGGCCGCCGCCGGCACTCCGAGGATCATGTGCACCGTCGTGTGCGCTGCCACGAACGCGACACCGATCGGAAGCGCCGCCGGCCCGAAGCCGTAGAGCACGAGCGGGAGGCCGTAGTTGCCGCAGTTGGTCGCAGCCAGGGCAAGCACCGAGGCGATCGCCGCGTCGCGCCGGAACCGCAACGCCACGGCGACCACCACACCGACCACCGCCAGCCCCCCGTACATCCCCAGGGCGAACACCAGGGTCCGACCGAGATCTACGAGTCGCGCGTCCGCCGTGGCCAGGGTGTGGACAATGAACGGTGGGCCGAACACGTAGATCGCCAGCCGTTGCAGCGTCGGGCGGCCGCCGGCGCCCGTTCGCGCGACAACGAAGCCAACGCCGGCGACAAGCGCTATGGGGACAAGCACCTCGGCGATCCGAAGCGCCGCCTCGCCGATCACGGCGTCTCCGGATCCGGCGCGGCGACAAGGTCGCCGTGCGGCCGCACCGCACGAAACCGCCGGAACGTTCCCAGCAGCAGCGCTGCCGTGAGAAGCGCCGCCCCCCCGTCGGCCGCCGGGAACGCCATCCACACCCCGCGAAGACCGAAGAAGCGGGGGAGGATCACCACCAGCGGTAGCAGGAGGATGACCTGGCGTAGGAGGGCAAGAACCAGCGCCGGCACCACGCGCCCCAACGCCTGGTACATGCCCGCGGCAACGACCTGGAACCCAATGAGCGGGAACACGAGGACAACCACGCGGATCGCCGGCGTGCCCATGGCGAGCAGCTCCGGATCGCGGCTGAACACCCCGAGGATCGCCGCGGGGATCGACATCATCAGCGCGAACGAGAGGGTCGAGACGGCCGTTGTCGTCACGTTCGCCAGGAAGACGGTGCGGCGCACACGATCGATCCGACCGCTGCCGAAGTTGTAGCCGACGATCGGCTGAAGCCCCTGCACGATCCCGAACATCGGAAGCAGCAGGAACGTGAACAGGCGGTTCAGCACCCCGAACGCGGCGATCGCAAGGCCGCCTCCCGTGCCCCGCAGCACGTTGTTCAGCACGATCATCATCAGGCTGCCGGCGACCATGCGCGCAAACGACCCGGCGCCGATGGCGAACATCGATGCGGCGATACGCCAGTCGACAACGAGATTCCGCACCCGCACGCGGAGCCCTCCCCACCCTTTCAGGAAGTAGAACACCAGGTACACCACGGTCGTCGCCTGAGCGATCACCGTGGCCAGCGCGGCGCCGCGGATCCCCATGCGGAGGCCGAAGATGAAGACAGGATCAAGGACGATGTTCAACCCCCCGGCGATGAGCATCGTCCCCATGGCGATCTTCGCTTGACCCTCGGCGCGGATGATGGCGTTGGTGGACATCGCGAACATGAAGAACACAGTCCCGATGAGGATCACCTGCAGGTAGTCCGCGGCAAACGGCGCGATCTCCTCGGTCGCACCGAACACCCGCAGAAGCGGACCGAGAAACACGCTGCCGCCCACGGCGACAACGATGCTGATCCCCACGGTGAGCGACAGCAGCACCCCGAGCGTGCGTTCGGCCCGCTCCCGGTTCCCCCTGCCGAGGGCGCGCGACACGATGGACGCCCCGCCGATGCCCAAGGTCTGAGCGATCGCCATCACAAGAAGCTGCACCGGGAAGCAGACGGCGATCCCCGCGATGCCCAGGGTCCCGACGCCGCGCCCCACGAAGATGGTGTCCGTCAGGTTGTACAGCGCCTGGACGAGAAGACCGACGGCCGCGGGGGCGGACATGCGCCAGAGCAGGCGGCCGATCGGGTCCTCTCCCAGTCGTCGGCTCGCTGCGTCCTCCATCGCGTCCCCCTTCACGTCCGATGATCCGCGATCCGCCCGAGGAGTTCGAGGGCCCGGCGTGTGTCGGCTCCGCCGCCAGGCGGCGCACCGCGCGAACGGGAAGTGCCGGGGGGCGTCGCCGTCGGTAGACTGAAGCCCCACAGACGATGCAGGGAGGGATCCACCATGCGAAGCGTTCCGGAGACCCACACCATCTTCGCGTTCGACGCAGAGATGGCGCCCGCGATGACCGTAGAGACCCCACAGACCGTCGTGTTCGAGACGCTCGATGCGCTCGGCGGCCAGGTGCGCCACGAACGCGACACGCTGGAGACGCTCGACTTCTCGCGGGTGAATCCGGCCACGGGCCCCGTGGAGGTCGCCGGCGCCGAACCCGGGGATGTCCTTGCGGTGGACGTCCGCTCCGTTGACCTGCCGACTCAGGGCGCGATCATCACCGGGCCGGGGTTGGGCGTGCTCGGCGACGACGTCCACCGCCCGGTATCGAAGATCCTCCCGATCGAGGACGGTCACGTGCTGTTCAACGGGCTCCGCCTGCGGACAGCCCCGATGATCGGCGTGATCGGCGTTGCCCCGGGAAGCGGCAGCTTCGCGACCGGAACCGCCCACCGCCACGGCGGCAACATGGACGCAAAGGAGATCGGTCCCGGGGCCACGGTGTACCTCCCGGTGTTCCGCCCCGGGGCGCTGCTCGCCCTGGGGGACGTCCACGCCCTGATGGCCGACGGGGAGGTCTGCGTGTCCGCGTGTGAGGTGTCCGCCGTGGTGACGGTCGGGCTGCGACTGCTCAAGGCCGTTCCGCTTCGCTGGCCACTGGTGGAAGCCAACGAGGCGTTGAGCGTCCACGTCTCGCTTCCGGCGATCGGCGACGCGCTGCGGGAGGCGACACGCGAGGCGGTCGCCCTCATGGAGCGAGCGCTCGGGCTCCCGTTCGACCAAGCGTACCTGCTGGCCAGCCTCACCGCCGACGTCGGGATCAGCCAACTCGTTGACCCGAACAAGACCGCCAAGGCGACACTCCGAACAAGCCTCGTGGGGCCGTTCGAGTCGTTCTGCCACGGACGCTGACGGCGGCGCCCCGCAGCTGGCAACACGCTCAACGCCGCCGTACCCTGCCTCGTGGCGGGAGCCACCCGCCGCGCTACGAAAGGGGGCGCCAGGAACGTGCTAGCGATCAGGGGAGGAACGGTTCTCACGTCGGGAGGCAAGCTCAGCAACGCCGTGGTGCTGATCGACGGCGGCAAGATCGTCAAGGTCGGGACAGACGTCTCGGTGCCTCGGGAAGCGGAGGAGATCGACGCGAGCGGACGGTGGGTGTACCCCGGCCTGATCGACGCTCACTGCCACACCGGGGTGTTCCCCGACGGGATCGGGGCGACCCACTCCGACGGCAACGAGCGCACCGATCCGGTGACCCCCCACCTGAGGGCAATCGACGCCATCCATCCAGAGGATCAGGCGTTCGCCGATCTGCGCTCCGCGGGCGTGACAACGATCAACACCAGCCCCGGCAGCGCCAACCTCGTGGGCGGGCAAACCGCGGTGATCAAGACCACGGGGAACACCGTCGACGACATGCTTGTCCGCGCCCCCGGGGGGATGAAGATGGCGCTCGGAGAGAACCCCAAGCGCGTCTACGGCGAGAACAAGAAGACGCCGTCAACCCGAATGGGAAATGCAGGTCTGCTGCGCGAGTGGCTCATGAAGGCGCGCCACTACACGGCATCGAAGCTCGATCACGCGCGCCGCCAGGGGGAGTTCGACGCGGGAATGGCCGGCGCCAAGCGGCCGTACCCGTTCGCCGTTGACCTGAAGCTGGAAGAGCTTTCCCGGGTCCTCACGCACGAGCTGCCGGTACACATCCACGCCCACCGCGCCGACGACATCCTGACCGCTGTGCGTATCGCCGAGGAGTTCGACCTGCGCCTCATCCTCATCCACGCAACGGAGGGCTACAAGGTCGCCCGCGTCCTCGCAGAGCGATCGATCCCGTGCATCGTCGGACCGATCCTGTTCTCGCGCATGAAAGTGGAGCTTCGCGGGATGACTCCGCGCAACCCTGCGCTGCTCGCCGCCGCAGGGGTGCCTATCGCGATTCAGACTGACGGGATGTCGTCCGTCCGCTACCTGTCCCTTGACGCCGCCGTGGCAATACAGAACGGCCTCGCCGAAGACGCCGCACTGCGCGCGGTGACGGAGACTCCGGCGCAGCTGCTCGGCGTCTCCGATCGTCTGGGAACTATCGAGGCGGGCAAGGACGCCGATCTTGTGATCTCCACAGCCCCCCCGTTCGACATCGCCCACTGCCGCGTCGAGCGGGTGCTGATCGACGGCAACACGGTGTTCGCCTCCCCCGCCACGTGAACCGCTGGTGGGGCGGCCGTCCCGTGGCCGCCCCACCGTCCCAGCGATCTCCCCGCCTTCGACCTAGCGTCGACGAGGTGGCTGTGGGCTCGGCTCGAAGTACCGCGCGATGAACGCATCCAGTCGGCGCACCAGCTCCTGGACGCGAGCGAGCAGGATCTCAAGCGCCGTGGGCTCCTCGTGCCGATCGATCACTCCGCCCACCAGGCGGGCTACCTGCGCGGCGACCGCGTCGAGCAGCCCTTGGGCGAGCCGGCGGAACTCCTGTGCCTGCTCGGGACGCATCCCCTGCAGCATCCCTGCGATGTACCCTGTGGCCCAGCTGCGCAGTCCCGCAAGCGCCTCTCTGGCGCGGACCTCCTCGGGACTCGGCGGCGACGCCTGCTCCTGGCGCGCCACCAGCCGCTCGAGCGTCGCCACCAGCTCCCGCATCATCAGATCCAGCCGCAGGACCTGCCGACGAAGCGACGGCTCCCCTTCCTCCGCCTCCGCGGCCTCGAGACGCTCGACCAAGCCTTCGAGCAGCTCGACGATCGCCGTGAGCTGCTGTTGGAGGATCGGAAGCTCCTCCCCGTCAAGGTGGGACAGTGCTTCTGCCACACGATCGAGGATCCCCTGCAAAACATCCGCTGCCGCCTCGCGCGGCGCCGGCGCCTCTTCCTGGGCCACGCCCCCCACTACGGGGGTCGCCGCGAACGCGACCAGCGCCGCCAGCAGGACCACAGCCGTCCTTCGTGCCGAGTTTGTGATGCCACCCATGGTTCCTCCTTCAAGGTTCGATTGGTGTTCGGCGATCCGCGGCCGCAGATCCCCAGCCGGCCGCGCCCGACGTCGATTGCACGGTAGAACGGTCCCCATCGCATTCGAACCGCATCGCGGTCACAAACGGGTCAACCGCCGCGATCCCGCCGCCCGCAAGTTGCCGAAACCGGCTGCGCCGCCTACCGTGTGGGGGTGAGAGAGCAACAACGCCGTCTCCCCTGCCGCATCGCCCTCGCCGCCCTGATCGGCCTGACCGTTCTCGTCGGTGTCGTCGCCGCAACGATCGTCCACACCCAGCAAAGCCTGGTGATCGAGGCGTTCCGTGAGCGCGGCCTGGCCTACGGCAGGGCGTTCGCTGACTCGGTGGAGTCGTGGATCGTCCGCGACCAGAACGGGATGGTCGCCACCGGAGCGCGTCTGCTGAAGGTCGCAGGGATCGCCTACGTGCGCGTGGTTCACGCAGGGACGGTGCTGTACGAGGAGGAGACGGCGCCACGTGTCGGCTCGGTGACGCTCACGCCGGACGGAGCGATCACCGATGCGAGCGCGCGGATCGTCGTGCTGCCTGGAGGTGCTCACACGCTTGACACCGTCGTCCCGCTCCGCGGGATCTGGGATCCGTCGATCGACGGCCACGTGCGCCTGGGCATCGACGCCAGCGCCCCGATCGCAAGGGCGGCAGCGATCGCATGGATCGTCTCCGGTGCCGCGGCAGCGCTTCTCGCAGTGGCATGGGGGACGGGGGCGGCGCTCGTCCTTCGCCGCCGCTTACCGTTGATGCAGCCCGCAGACCACCGCCGGCCCACCCCGCCCATCGCGGGCTCCTTCGTCATCGATGAGCGGCGCAAGCTCGTGCGGTACCACGGCCGCCCGCTCCGGCTCACCCCCAAGCAGTTCGCTTTGCTTCGCCTCCTCGCTTCGGATCCCGACGCCGTCTTCTCCGACGAGGAGATCCTCGCTGCGGTGTGGCCTGAGTCGACGTATGCCGACGGCAAGGACGTGAAGCAGTGCGTCTATCTGCTGCGGCGGCGGCTCGCCAAGCTCGGCGCGCCGTCGGGAGAGATCATCGTCAACGTCCCTGGCTTCGGCTACCGCATAGGCGTTCCCGGAGATGATGACCTGGATGTGACTTGACGTTGGTGCCAACAGAGGACGTCAACAGCGTACCCTGGACCGCCCGGAGGAGGCGACTGTGAGAAGCCGATGGATCGTGTGTGTTGTGCTGGTGGCTACGCTCGTCGCGACCTCGGTCGCCCAGACGACGTCCGTCCAACCTACGGAACCCTCCGTCCGAGATCATCTCCAGCGGATGGCGGAGAACCTGGCGACCTCGCTGTTCCTTGTGAAGCTGGCCGTGGACGCTGTGGACATGCCCATGCAGCAGTGGCATCTGAGCCAGCTGGAGTCTCTGCTTACGGGAGCCGACGAGGAAACGGCGGCGCGCTTCGGCTGGCCGCGAACGGTGATGCCGGGGCTGGTCGACGACGCCCGCGAGCTTGCGGCGCTGCTCTCGCGTCTCCCGATCGACCGCCAGAGACGAAGCGAGGTCGTTGCGCTCGCCCAGAACGTCCAATCCCTGCTGGGCCTGGCCGCCGACGAGATCGCGACCATCCGGCGCCAGCGCCCGACGTCACTCGAGCGCGAAGCGCTTCTGCGCACGTCTGCGTTTCTCGTGGCCGCGTTCGGTCTACCGATCAACCCGTATCCCGGCGGCCTCTATTCGATCGCATGGCGGCTGGGGTGGTCAGCGCTCCTCGAGGACGTGCGCCCGCTTGTCAACCTGACCGGGGAGCCCCCCACTCGGTAGCGCGCGAGGCGCCGTGGGCGCGGCGGCTCGCTTCACGCTAGATCAGCCCACCGTCCGATCCGCCCGCCGCCTCCTCGTCGCGGCAGGACACAAGCGGGGTGCCACACCGCGAGCACTGTGTGTCGTACCAGCTTGCCGCCCAGCCGCAACCGGGGCAGTTCCAGCGGGCGTGCTGCTCCGCCAACCATGCCGTCCGGCCCACCGACTTCATGCGGCGGAAGGCGCGCATCACGCCGGCGTGATGCGCGGCCTGCGCACGAAACCCCGTCAACCGTTCGCAGGGCAACGCCGGACACTCGCCACAGCCGGCGACGCCCCGCTCCATCGCACAGCGGCGGATCGCGCAATCGGCACAGAACACCGCCCGTTCCGCAGAGCGGCACCCACGGCAGACAAGCTCCTCTGCCGGCCGGCCCCACGCTTCCGCCAGGGCCTCGGTGGTGCCTCGCACGGTCGCGAGGTACACGTTGCACGCCCCGCAGTAGAGGCCGCAAGACGCGTCGAGGCGCTGTGCCTCCTTGCCCCCGCCGCTCATCGTCTCCTTCTCCTCGCCCCTGCCGCCGTCATCCCGGGATGCCAACGTTTCCTCCGCTAAGGATCACCCCGACGCGCCGACCGCTGATGTCGATCGCACCATCGAGAAGCGGCGCCACCGCCACGGCACTCGACGGCTCGATCACCAGCTTCAGCCGCTCCCAAACCGTGCGCATCGCCTCTTGGATGTCGCTCTCCTCCACGCGGAGCACACGGCGAACGTGGCGGCGCATGATCTCGAAAGTCATCATCCCAAGAGGCGTCCGCAGGCCGTCGGCGATGGTCCGCGGCACGAACTCCGTGATCCGCCGCCCCTCGGCGAGGGAGCGGAACGCGTCGTCGGCGCCCGCCGGCTCGCAGCCGATCACCTCGCAGCGCGGCGCAAGCTGCGACAGGGCGATCACCGTGCCCGCGATGAGCCCGCCTCCCCCCACGGGAACAAGGACGATCTCGAGATCCGCGACCTCCAGCGCGAGCTCCAGCGCCGCCGTTGCCTGACCGGCGATCACCCAGGGGTCGTCGTGAGAGTCGACGAACGCCGCGCCGGTCTCCGCGAGCAACGCCGCCGCGACCTCCTCTCTGGCCGCGAAGTCCGGAGCGCATGTGGTCAGCTGGGCCCCGTGGTCGAGAACCGCCCTTATCTTGCTCGGGGCCGCGTCGGAGGGCATCACCACCCACGCCGGAAGATCGTGCGCCGCCGCGGCGATCGCCAGCGCCGCCGCATGATTGCCGCTCGAATGGGTGAGCACACCCGTCACGTTTGGCATCTCGCGGAGGTGCGACACCGCGTTGGTCGCCCCCCGCAGCTTGAACGACCCGCCACGCTGGAGGTTCTCGCACTTGAAGTGCACCCCCCCTCGACACTGTCGGTCGATCGCGTCGTTGGTCAGCACCGGCGTGCGCCGAACCGTTCCCGCGATGCGGCGGGCTGCGTCCTCCACGTCGTGGAAGCGCGGCACGCGGTCAGGCGCCGAAGAAGCTCTTGCGGTAGTGAATGAGCTCATCGAGGGACTCGTGGATGTCGCTTGACGCGCGGTGGCGCGACGCCTTCTCCGGCGCTCGCCGGTTAGGCACCCAGCGCGCCACCAGCTCCTTGATGCTCGTCACATCAACGTTGCGATAGTGCAGATGCGCGTTCAGCGCCGGCATGTGACGGATGAGGAACCGCCGATCGAAGCAGATCGAGTTACCGCAGAGCGGACACCGCTGCGGCGGACAGTGAGCGGCAACGAACGCGAGCGTCTGCGCCTCGGCCGACGCTAGATCAACCGTCGACCGCCGCACCTCGTCGAGCAGTCCGGACCGGCCGTGCTGCTTGCTGCACCAAGGATCCATCGACGCCAGGGCCGCGTCGGATTGATGGATCACAAGGGACGGCCCCTCGACAATCGCCGAGAGCGTCTTGTCGGTGACAAGGGTGGCGATCTCGAGGATGACTGCGCTCTCCGGATCGAGCCCGGTGGTTTCCAAGTCGAGCCACACGAGGTGAGTCGGATCCCTGGATGCCATGGGGGTCACCCTCCGTTCGCCAGGCCCCGCGGTCGCTGGCGCGCCGCGGGGCCTCGCCGCTTCCGACTACTTCCTTTCGCCCAAAGGAAGAATCGTCCGCCCGTGAACTGTGTTGATGAGGATCCCGGCCGAGGTGTACCACGCGATGAGCGCACAGAGGATCCCCTCGTAGCCAGCGATCCGCTGCATCACCGGGCTGAACTCCCCGGCAACGAGCAGGAAGAACAGGATCGTCAGGGTGATGAACACCCAGGTCACCGCGCGCGGCAGCTTGAGCGATGCGACCGTGGCGTACGCAGTGAACAGACCCCACGCCCCCAGCACGATGGCCACGCCCTCCGCCGGCACGTCGACGAACCCGGTGACCCCGGCGAGCTTGAGGAAGAAGAACGCCGCGACACCCATCCAGAACGCCCCGAATGAGGAGAAGCAGGTCGCACCGAACGTGTCGCCGCGACGGACCTCCCACATACCGGCCATGAACTGCGCCAGTCCGCCGTAGAACAGCGCGACGGGCATGACGATTCCCAACGCCTCAGGAGCGACGATCTGCGCGTTCACCAGGTTCAAGATGAACGTCGACAGAGCGAATCCACCAAGGCCCAACGCCGCCGGATTGGCGAGCGGCTTCGCACCCGTTTCCGACATCAGCCCTCCTCACCTTCGTAGCCCACAACGTCCTTGAGGCGCTCGACGCACCCCGGGTTCTGCAACGTCGTCAGATCTCCCACCGGCTCGTCGCGCACGAGCGCCTTCAGCACGCGCCGCATGATCTTGCCGCTGCGCGTCTTCGGCACGTCGTTCACGAAGATGATCTCCTGTGGCCGCGCGGTCGGGCCGATGACCTGGTCTACTGTCTTGATCAGCTCGCGACGGATCTCGTCGGAGTGTTGCACGCCTTCCTTGGTGAGCACGAACGCGATCGGCACCTCGCCCTTCAGGTCGTCCGGACGTGACACAACGGCCACCTCGCTGACCTTGGCGTTCTGCCCGAGCGCGCTCTCCACCTCTGCTGTAGCCAGGCGGTGGCCGGCGACGTTCATCACGTCATCGACGCGGCCCGTGATGCGGATGTTCCCCGCCTCGTCCTTACGCGCCCCGTCGCTTGTGTAGTAGCGCTCGTCGCCGTACTCGCCGAAGTACTGGCTCTGGAACCGCTCCATGTCCTTGTAGATCCCGCGGGTAAGCGCCGGCGGGAACGGACTGCTGATGGCGAGATAGCCTCCCTCGCCCGGGGCGAGCGGCGTGCCGCCGGCGTCGTAGATGTCCCCGAGAACACCGGGGAACGGCCGGCCCGCCACCGTGGGCACAAACGGACCGATCCCGGGAAGGCTGTTCACCATGTTGGCGCCGGTCTCGGTCTGCCACCACGTGTCCACGATCGGGCAACGGCCGCCGCCGATCTTCTCGAAGTACCATTTCCACGCGTCCACGTTGATCGGCTCACCGACCGTCCCGAGAAGCCTGAGCGAAGAGAGATCATGCTTCGCCGGCCACTCGTCGCCCCACTTCACAAACATGCGAATCGCCGTCGGTGCGGTGTACAGCTGGGTGACTTTGTGCTTGGCGATGATCGCCCACATCCGCCCGTAGTCGGGAGCATCCGGCGAGCCCTCGTAGATGACCGTCGTGACGCCGTTGAGCAGCGGGCCGTAGTTGATGTAGGTGTGGCCGGTGATCCATCCCACATCCGCGGTGCACCAGTAGACGTCACCGTCGTGGAGGTCGAAGTTCCACTTCGCCGTGAGGTACGACTGGACGGCGTATCCTCCGGTGGTGTGCATGATCCCCTTGGGCTGTCCCGTCGTGCCCGACGTGTAGAGGAGGAACGCCAGGTCCTCGGAGTCGAGCTGCTCCGCAGGGCAATCGGCGGAGGCATCGCGCGTCAGCTCGTCGTAGAAGCTGTCGCGCCCCGGGGTCATCGAGACGTCCTTCCCCAGCCGCCGCACGACAACCACGTGCTCCACGTTCGTGCCTTCGATGCCACGGTCGGCGTTCGACTTGAGATCGATCGCCTTGCCGCGACGGTAGTAGCCGTCAGCGGTGATCAGCACCTTGGCCTCGGCGTCCACGAGCCGGTCCCGAAGAGAGTCCGGCGAGAACGCCGAAAACACGACGCTGTGGGGCGCTCCGATGCGAGCGCAGGCCTGCATCGCAACAACGGCCTCGGGGATCATCGGCAGGTAAATCCCCACGCGATCGCCCTTCTTGACGCCCAGCGCCTTGAGGGCGTTGGCAAACCGCGACACCTCTTCCAGGAGCTCGCCATAGGTCATCTTGCGCGCCGGCTCGTCGATCGGTTCCGGCTCCCAGATCAGCGCCACACGATCGCCGAGACCGGCCTCTACCTGACGATCCAGGCAGTTGTCCGACAGGTTCAGCTTCCCGCCGGCGAACCATTTGTACTGCTGCGGCGCGAACTGGTACACGGCGTCCCAGCGACGGCTCCAGCGCAACGCCTCGGCGTGCTTGGCCCAGAACGCCTCCGGATCGGCATTCGCTTCCCGGTAGATCGACTCGTCCGAGACCCAGGCGTGCTCCTTGAGCGCCTCGCTCGGCCAGAAAACATCCTCTCGTTTCGGGTCCTTGACGACCCATTGCGTAAGCTGCGACACGGCTCACCCTCCCAATCCTGCGGTTAGAACAGCACTGGCCGGAATACTAGCCAACGGTGCGATCCCAAGCAACGCCGAGGACCCACACCATCAGAGCGGAACTGCCCGCAGCAGCGTGCCGAGAACCGGCGCGGTGTACCAGAAGCGGTACCGGCAGCGGCTCCCGAGCACGCGATCCACATAGCGGCGCGTCTCCTCGGGAAGCGCCCCCTCCCCATCGCGCCACCGGTCCACCGCCGTGGGGCCCGCGTTGTATGCCGCAAGAGCGAGACGTTCGTTCCCTTGATAGCGCCCCAGGACGTACCGCAGGTACCACACCCCCAACCGCAGGTTCGTCTCCGGATCATTGAGCGCGTCGGCAGCGAGGGGGGCAAGATCGAGCTCGGCGGCGACCCAGGCCGCGGTGTTCGGCATCAGCTGCATCAGCCCCACCGCGCCCACGCGGGACACCGCGTCGGGGCGGAAGCGGCTCTCCGCAGAGACCACGGCGATCACAAGAAACGGGTCGAGCGCGTTGGCCTGGCTCTCGCGAACGATGGCCGCCTCGTGCCGCAGCGGATAGGCAACGCGGACCACGGCAAGCATCCCCGCCAACGCGACCAGCGCAACGGCGCACGCCGCGCCCCATCGCCGCACTGCATCCCCGCGCATGATCGCCTATAATACGTGACTGCCTTCGCACGTGCGGTTCGTCGCGTCGGGTGATGACCCCATGAAACGACTCCTCCGTCAGCTTCGAGACACGTTCATCAGCGGCCTACTGGCAATCCTGCCCGTGGGGGCCACGGCGTACATCGTGTGGCTCCTCTACCGCCTGGTGGACGGCCTGGTCGGTAAGGCCACACCGTTTGGCACCATGGTGGAGCGCGCCCTCGGGCGCTGGATTCCCGGTATGGGGATCTACGTCACGGTGCTACTGGTTCTCATCATCGGCGTCCTCACGCGCAACTTCCTCGGCAGAACGCTCCACTACTACTTCGAACGCGTGATGTTCTCCGTGCCCGGGGTGCGCAAGATGTACTCCACACTGCGCCAGTTCACCAACGCGCTGCTCAACCGCGAGGGTCGGAGCTCGTTCCAAAAGGTCGTCATCTTCGAGTTCCCACGGCCGGGGATCCACGCCCTCGGTCTGATCACCAACGAGGACCCGGGCAAACTGGCCGACGCGGTCGGAGAGGAGTGCGTGCTGGTCTACGTCCCCACCGCTCCCAACCCGCTGTCTGGCTACATGCTGATCGTTCCCAAGCGAAGCGTCACCTACATCGACGTCCCCGTGGAGGACGCGTTGGCCATGGTGGTGTCCAGCGGGTCGGCGCTGCCCGAGAGCCTCCAGGGCGACGGGCAGCCACAGCTGTCCCGTCCCCGCTTTCATCCGTTCCGGCGCCACAAAGAGGAGGACTAGACCCCGTGCCCATCTTCAGGGAGAGAGAGTACCTGCGCGTCAACCTCGGCGAGCAGCGCGACGAAAGCCTGTGGATGCAGTGCAAGGCGTGCGGCGAACTGGTGTTCCGCCGCCGCGTGCGCGAGAACAACAACATCTGCCCAAGCTGCGGGGAGTACTTCTTCCTCACGGCTACCGAGCGGCTGGAGTCGCTGATCGACGCGCACAGCTTCGAGGACATCTCACGGCCGATCGTCGCCGACGACCCGCTCGGCTTCCACGACACAAAGCCGTACGCGCAGCGCATCACGGAAGCCCAAGAGAAGACCGGGCTCCCCGGCGCGATCATCATCGCCACGGCGCGGATCGCCGAGGTCCCGGTGATCATGGGCGTGATGGACTTCCGGTTCATCGGCGGCAGCATGGGGGCGGTCATGGGCGAGCAGATCTGCTACGGCATGGAGGAGGCGGTCCGCCGGCGGCGGCCGTTCATCCTCGTCACCTCTTCCGGCGGGGCGCGCATCCAAGAGGGGATGTTCTCTTTGTTGCAGATGGCCAAGACCTCCTCCGTGCGGTCTCGCCTCGCCGACGAGCGTCTTCCGTTCGTCTCGGTGATGACCTACCCCACAACCGGCGGGGTCCAGGCGTCGATCGCCAGCCTCGGCGACATCATCGTCGCCGAGAAGGGCGCGGTCATCGGATTCGCCGGGAGGCGGGTCATCCGCAGCACGATCGCCGAGGAGCTGCCGGGCAACTACCAGACGGACTCTTTCGCCTTGGAGCACGGACTGATCGACCGCGTTGCCGCGCGGGAGTCGCTCCGCGACGAGCTCGCGTCCATCCTGAGGTTCTTCCACGATGACCATGAGTGACGAACGAACGCTGGACCTGCTCGAAGCGAAGATCGCTGAGCTACGCGAGCTTGACAAGCTCGACGGCATGGATCTCACGGCCGAGATCGAGCGGCTGGAGGGTAAGCTCCAGTCCCTCCGCATCGACCACTACGCGGAGCTCTCCGACTGGGATCGCGTCAAGCTGGCGCGCCACGCGAAGCGCCCGACAGCATTGGACTTCATCCAGCGCATGCTCCCTGATTTCTTCGAACTGCACGGCGATCGCCTCGCAGGCGACGATCCCGCCCTGGTGGCCGGCCTCGCCCGCCTCGAGGGCCGCTCGGTGGCCGTGCTCGCTCACCAGAAGGGACGCACCACCGATGAGAACAAGGAACGCCTCTTCGGGATGGCGCGTCCTCAGGGCTACCGAAAGGCGCGACGCGTGATGCGGCTCGCCGAGCGGTTCGGGTTTCCGCTCGTCTCCCTCATCGACACGCCCGGCGCCTATCCCGGCCTCGAGTCCGAGTCGCTCAACATCGGCGGGGCGATCGCCGAGTGCCTGGAGACGATGATGGCGCTCTCGGTCCCCACGGTCGCAGCGGTCATCGGCGAAGGCGGCTCGGGAGGGGCGATCGCGATCGCCGCCGCCGATCGCGTGCTCATGCTGGAGAACGCGATCTACACCGTGATCAGTCCCGAAGGAGCGGCCGCCGTGCTGTGGAAGGACAGGGACCGTGTTCGCGAGGCGGCCCAGGCGCTCGGCCTCACCGCCCCGCGGTTGGCCGAGCTCGGCTTGATCGACGAGGTCATCCCCGAGCCCCTCGGCGGAGCGCACAAGGAGCCCGACACCACCGCCGACGCCCTTCGCAACGCGCTGTCTCGCCATCTGGAGGAACTCAGCAAGCAGGACCCCGAAGCGCGTCGCGAGACGCGGCGACAGCGCTACCGCGACATCGGCCGGTTCCACACCCTGGCCGAGGGCTCATGAAGCGTCTTCTCCTCGGGATAGGCAACGTCGCCTGCGGCGACGACGGCGCCGGCCCCGAGGTCGCCCGCCGGCTCGCCGGCGGTGCGTGGTCCACCATCGACGCGGGAACCTCCCCGGAGAACGTCACCGGCGTTGTTGCCCGCGAGTCGCCGGACGTGCTCGTCCTCGTGGACGCCGCGAGGATGGGTCTTCCCCCGGGCAGCGTCCGCCGGCTACCCGATCGCGCCGCAGACCGCATGCTCGCCTCCACGCACGGCCTGCCGCTGACGTTCCTCATCGACAGGATGCGCTCCGCGGCGTCACACGTTGTGCTCATCGGCATCGAACCCGAGCGGGTCGCCCTGGGTGAAGGCCTTTCCCCACCGGCAGAGGCCGCGGTGTCCACCGTTATCGCCGCGCTCCTCAGCGGCAACATCGACCAGCTCCCGGCGCTCCCAGTGCCCGACTAGCCCCTCGGTCGCCACGCGCTAGCGCGTTCGCTCCAGCTGCTCGCGACCGCGTGCGACCACTTCGTCTTCGGTGATCCCGTAGCGTCGCAGGACCTCGGGGCCGGGTGCGCTCGCCCCGAACCGATCGACACCGACAACGGACCCCGCGGCACCCACGAACCGTTCCCACCCGAGCGAGATCCCCGCTTCCACAGCGACCCGAGCGCACACGCTCTCCGGCAGGACACGGCGGCGGTACGCCTCCGGCTGAGCGGCAAACAGCTCGAAGCTGGGAAGCGACACCACCCGCACCCGCACCCCCTCGGTCGCCAACCGCCGACCGGCGGACAGGGCGACGTGGATCTCCGCCCCCGTGCCGATCAGAAGAAGTTCCGGGGACCGGTCCGGCGAGGCGTCCCACAGCACATACCCGCCGCGGGCCAGCCCGTCCGCGGTCGCCAACTCCCCGCCCCGATCGAGAACCGGGAGCGCCTGGCGGCTGAACACCAGCGCCGTGGGTCCGTCACGCCGCTCGACGGCCACGCGCCACGCCACCGCCGTCTCGTTGGCGTCGCCGGGACGAACGACCACCAGCTCCGGCACGCTGCGCAGCCCCATCAGCTGCTCCACCGGCTGGTGCGTCGGCCCGTCCTCCCCGACGGCGACGCTGTCGTGGGTGAACACGAAGATCGCAGGATAGCCGCCAAGCGCTGCGAGGCGAATCGCCGGGCGCATGTAGTCTGAGAACACGAGGAACGTCCCGGTGAACGGGATCACGCCGCCGTGGATCGCCATCCCGTTGGCCATTGCGCCCATCGCATGCTCGCGGACCCCGAAGTGGAGGTTGCGGCCGTCGTACCCCCACCCCTCGCCGACCGCGCCGTCGGTCGCCACCGCCGACTCGCCGTCGACCGGCGCCTGGAAGTCCCCCTTGCCCTTCAGCCACGTGAAGGTCGACGGGTTGAGATCCGCCGATCCGCCGATCATCTCGGGGACCGCATCCGCCAGCCGTTGGAGGACCGCTTCGGAGGCACGACGCGTGGCAACGCCCTTTTCGTCGGGGGGGAACGCCGGAAGATCGCTCGCCCAGCCTTGCGGCAGATCGCCTCGGAGACGACGTTCCAGCTCCGCGGCCGCCGCGGGATGAGCCGCTCGGTACGCGACCAGCGCCTCGCTCCACTCTCGCGCCCTCGAAGCACCCGCGGCCGCCACGGCGGCGTACCGCGCCCGGACCTCCTCGGGAACGTAGAACGACGGCTCAGCCGGCCAGCCGAGCTCTGCTTTGGCCGCAGCCACCGCCGCCGCGCCGAGCGGTGCCCCGTGGGCGTTGTGGGTCCCTTGAACGTTCCGCGCCCCGTAGCCGAGCACCGTACGAACGGCAAGAAGCGACGGGCGGTCCGTCGCCGCCGCCCGCGACAGCGCTTCGTCGACGGCATCGAGGTCGTTTCCGTCCTCCACCGTTGTCACGTCCCATCCGCACGCGTCGAACCGCGCGGCAACCCGCTCCGAGCTGGAGAGCCGCCAGGAACCCGCAAGCGTCACGTCGTTGGCGTCGTAGAGGACAATGAGTTTCCCAAGACGCAGATGGCCGGCGAGGGCACTCGCTTCGTAGGCGACCCCTTCCATCAGGTCGCCGTCGCTCACAAGAGCGTACGTCCGGTGGTCGACCAGCTCGTGCCCCGGACGGTTGAAGCGCGCCGCGAGGTGAGCTTCTGCCGTCGCCATCCCCACGGCCATCGCCAATCCCTGGCCGAGCGGCCCGGTGGTCACCTCAACGCCACGGGTCACGTTACTCTCCGGGTGTCCGGGGGTGACGCTCCCCCACTGGCGGAACGCCTGCAGGTCCTCGAGGGTGACCTCGTAGCCGGCGAGGTGCAGCAGCCCGTAGAGAAGGGCCGAACCGTGTCCCGCGGACAGCACGAACCGATCGCGGTTCGCCCACGCAGGATCCCCGGGGTGATGCCGCAGGTGACGCGTCCACAATACGTGCGCCATCGCCGCCGCGCCCATCGGCAGCCCCGGATGCCCGGAATGGGCCCTTTCCACCGCATCCACCGCGAGGAACCGCAGCGCGTTGACGCACCGCTCCTCGAGCTTCCGACCGCCGTCTGTCGTCACAGCCACTCCCTTTCCCAGAAACCCCGCAAACGTCCTCACAAGCCCCTGTTGCGTCGCTTCGCGGAAGCGAGTATAAGCGGCGCGGACGGTGATGCGGAATGGGGTTCACAGACGGCGAAGGGCTGCGGGCGGCGTACCGGCTCGCAGAAAAACGGGGGTTCGCGTTCACCGCGAACAACATCACGGAACCCAACGTGCTGATCGGCCTG
>Ga0272441_10005151_pt1 | contig 23008 bp, 15 predicted proteins | sample SSMProp6N_FD_193582 | JGI IMG/M metagenome (GOLD analysis project Ga0272441, IMG submission 193582) | Marine sediment archaeal communities from Little Sippewissett salt marsh, Falmouth, MA, United States - SSM-Prop-6N | ecosystem: Environmental > Aquatic > Marine > Wetlands > Sediment ...
TCATAGATTTGAACAAACAACATTAGATACTACTACAGACGTCGGTTTAACCTGAGCAAATAGGAAGCTCAGGCATTCATGCCTGAGAGGATGTCACTTATAAATGGTCTGATGATTAGAAGAGAAAAACATTTTGTGCTTGCAAAGATTAATATTCTTGTTGGTATCTTTTTTAGTGAGGTGGGAACAAGTTTAGTAGAATATTTTTCAGATAATGACCCATATCTTGAGAAGATTCAAGAAAAGTTGACAATAACTAAGAATTGGGATGAAACAACCTTTCTAGAAGCAAGTAATTTCCTAAAAAAACATGATTATACTGTAGAATTCAAAAAGGTAAATCTAGCATCCCTTAGAAAATTTTTAATTGAAAAAAGAAGTTTTTTAGTTCGTTTATTAGAAAACCCAAATTTATTAGAAAGGGAAGCATTCACAGATATGTTACATGCAATATTTCATCTCACAGAAGAATTAGAAGGGAGAAAAAAAATAAAAGAAATCACAGAAATTGATAACAAACATATATTAGTAGACATAAAAAGAGCGTATAGGTTACTTGCGTTTGAATGGCTTGCCTATATGAAATATCAAAAAGATAATTACCCATATATTTTTTCCCATGCAATGAGAACAAATCCATTTGATACTAATGCATCTATAGAAATAAAGGAATAGATGTTCTTTAATTAATAATATATATTCTTTGAAAAAACCTATCACATTTTCCATATCTTATTTATTTATCCGTTATAATCGAATTTTCCAATGGTATTAATATGGAAGAATGAATTTGATTTGGAAAAATCCAAACGATTTATGAATATTTAAATAAGAGCATGTATTCAATAGGTAATGGTGAAAAGGAAATGAACATGAAATATATTGGAGGAATTCTTTGCGTTGCAATCATTATTTCATTAACCGCTATATTTTTTACATTAAATCAATCAAATGTATCTGATGAAAATGAACAGGATTTAGATATATCAGGAAATATTATTTTTGGTAATGAAACCTTGTTTCATGAATCAGCAAACGGTTTTGCTTTTGAATTATTACGTCAATTTAAAAATAATCCTACTTATAGTGAGAACCCATTTTTTTCACCATACAGTATTTTTACGGCTCTTGCTATGACCTATGAAGGTGCAGTCGAAAACACTGCTGATGAAATGGCCGCTGTTTTACATATACAACAAGATAATGAGTCATTTCATCATTATGTAAATGCTCTTTATCATTTTTTAAATAATACTAGTGAATATAATATCAGTACTGCTAATGCTGCATGGATAAAGCAAAATTATTCCATTTTAGATCAATATCTTAATACTATTGAAGATTTCTACAATGCCCATGCTGCTTATATTGATTTTTCAAATCCTGAAACGGCTGCAGATATCATTAATCGATGGGTTGAAAATGAAACAAATGATCTTATTCATGAGTTACTGACATCAGATGATATCGATCCAGTTTTAACTCGTTTGATATTAACAAATGCGATATATTTTAAAAGTACTTGGAAAGTGCAATTTGATAGAGAAAATACCACAAATAGACCTTTTACCCTATTGTCCGGGGAAACCATTGATGTTTCAACAATGAGTCTGATTGAAACTGAAGATGCTTTTAATTATACTGAAACAGAGGAATTTCAAATGCTAGAACTTCCCTATACTGGCAATGATTTGTCCATGATTATTTTATTACCAAAAGAAGATGATGAATTATCTATATTGGTTGATTCTATAACTGAGGAGTCTTATACACAATGGTTGGAATCAATGACAGAAGAGGAGGTGGATATATATCTTCCGAAATTCAATATTACAACACCTCAATATTCATTAAAAGATATGTTATGGAATCTTGGCATACATGATGCTTTTACTTTTGATGCGGATCTTTCAGGAATTTCTGGTTTTAAGGATTTGTATATTAAAGATGTTTTTCATAAAGGATTTATTGAAATAAATGAGGAAGGAACAGAAGCTGCAGCAGCTACTGCTGTTGTTATCTATTTGAAATCAAATGGCGGAGGCCATAGTAGAATTGTATTTAATTGCGATCACCCGTTCCTATATCTAATTCAACATAAAGAAACAGGAACCATTTTATTCATGGGAACCATGAATAATCCTATACAATAATATCAAAATATTCTCTTTCTTTTTCATTTAATGTTTATTTATAAAAAATAATTATTTTCATCTATGCAACATGCATAGACTATTGCTTTTGTAAAATTATATTTTATAAAGAAATATTATTAACTTTCTAATTATTATAGTTATGAATTATAATAAATATTGAAAATTATGTCAAAATACAAATTTATAGTGTTAAATATTGTATAATGACTATAATTTTAATGAATATTTATTTATTAATATTTTTTGATTGTTGATGTGAGGTCAAAAAAATGATGAAAAAAATGGAAGGAAAACTCATATCAATGTGTGTATTAACGCTAGTGCTTATGCCTGTGATTACAGTTTGTGGAAGTCAAGATATTGTCAAAGAAATGAACTTTGCTGAAATGAAAGATGATAAAGAAATTACCAATATTGATTTAGTAGATGCGGTAAAAAATGAAGACCTTGCGATTAATTCAGAAACCCCGTCGGTACCAACAATTACTGGATCAACAATTGCAAATTTTCATAAGAAGTTTACATATGTAATCTCCTCAAAAGATCAACAAAATGATGAAATACAATATAAAATTATTTTTTCAGATATGCCTGCAATATATCTCACTGATTTTTATCAATCTGGTGAGTCTATCTCATTTCAGCATACCTGGTCAACATTCTATCAAACATCAGGTCCATATTATATTTATGCTAAAGCAATAGATGCTGAGGGTCATGAAAGCAATTGGGCAAAATTTGAAGTAAATATTCCTGAAAATGAATTCAAGGAACGAACATGTCTTGTTTGTGTTTTCCTAGAAAAATTACTAGAAAGATACCCTATATTGGAAACAATGTTAGGATTCTAAAGCCAATATGCATAGATTTCCAAAATTACGACTGCTACTATTATATGAAATTCCATAGATCAAGTACGCGAGGGAGTGGAGGAAAGCAGTGGAGGAAGGAGGTATCTGGTTAACCCCCCAGGGTTACTCACTTCCTCCTCTCATTTTGTTTTTTTTTAAAGTTCAGTTTTACTATATAATAAAATCAAATAAGATACATATTAACGAATAAGAATTTTTTCTTAATAAATTGTACATATAACGTTAATAAGTTAAAATTTATGATTTTTGAACAATATTTTATTAATAACTTTATTATATGAAATAAATACTTTATAAATTGGTGATTTTAGATGAAAGTAAAAATCATTTGTATGGCAATAAGCATACTTTTTATCTGTGGTGCAATTCCTGCTACATTAGGCCATGAGAATGATGTAAAACAGGAATATATTGAAAACTCTCAAATTGAAGGTTATTTCATATTTGGCTTTATGAAACTTATTGATCCTGATGAAAGTATCAGTGAATTTGAAGTGGTATCATTTGTAATGCTTATTGGTAATGGGGAGAAAATTCGATTAGATGAAGGTGAAATGGTAAAAATATATGAGCCAATAATTGGTGTTATTTATAACAATCTTTTTATTGGACTTATTGGCGATTATTCAATAATAGGATAAATAGAACCAATCTCATAATCGGATACTAATATCTAGATATTACAAATTTAGTTAATAAAAAACCGTTTAGTACCGGGATTAATAAGGATGCAAATCAATTCTTTTTATGAGCAATTATTTCTAATTTAATACCTTTACGAATAAAAAAAAAGAAAGAAAAATATTATTTTGCTGTGTTAAACATCATCTTTCTCATAATAAGTGCAATCACACAGAGTGATAATGCTACCAAACCAGTAATAAATAAAACTGTGAACATATGGTAATAATCTCTCATTTCAGCATCACCAACTATTGTGCCATGCAACATATTAAATGATACAGAGGATGTATTTGAATAGGTGGGATTCATTCCGTTCATGTATAATAACCGTAGTTCAAGGTGATGTTCTCCATTATCCAATAAAAGATCATCAATATTCAAAGCCCATAATTTTGTTCCATTGATGACTGTCCAGGAGCCTTCATTATCAATTTGATATTGAACCTCGATGATGTCCCCATTTCTTTCAAGATTAATTCCCCATATGTGATGTTCACTTATTAGAATATGAAAATCATCCTTTTTATGGATGGATATTGGATTTTCAGGACTAATTAAAGGGAATATCGTAAACACTGCATCATCAGTTAAATCATTTAAAAATCCTTGATAGGTTAAGCGGGATACATACTCTGCTTTTTCAGTAGAAAAATAGTGTGCTAATTGTTCTTTTAACTCTTGGGTGATAAATTTACATGCATCTAGTTTCATAACATTATTCATATCAATGATTGGATGTTCGGCTACTACATACACCTCAATCAAACCATAACCTGAATTAAGACTTGATATAACCAAGGGGTAATAAGGATCTATTGGGGTGAATTCAAATTGAAGAGGAGTGGCTATTCCTTTTTTTATCTTATCAATCATTTCTTTATATTCATAAATAGGGTTAAAATGATCTGAGAGTGCTTCATATATTGCAGAATATTTCTGCATGGTTTCATTATCTTGTATGATTTCATTAATATCGTCATAAATTAATGAATCGGTAGAAATAAGATGTAAGGGATTTTTTTTATCAACTGAGAAATGATCAACTAGGTATTGATACTGAATCTGGGAAAAGCCTACATCAAAAAGATAGTTATGGTTCCAGTATTTTAGATACCAAAAGTTATGATCAATCATCTCTTTATTGAGAAGAATTTGTAGGGTCTGAATTTTTAAGAATTTTTCAAAATACCACTCATTTCTCAACCAACTTTCTGATTCGTATTTTCTATTTAGATCTATAGTTATGGAACCATTTTCAATGAGGTTACTGACTGAGCTATATTTATTGGTAAGATCAATTTTATTTACAATAAAATAACAGTTATCATTACTGACATATTTGTCTAATACTAATGAGGTTTCTTCTGAGACTAAAAAGTCATTTTCTAACAGCCAAAAAATAAGATCTGATGCATTTGTTGCTTTTAAAATAATAATATCATAGATAGCAACTTCTTTTACTTCAAGAACCGTAACATTACTTGTACCATAACTTAGCTTTGTAAACCAATGAAGATCATTATAGATTGGATATGGGGCCCTGCCAAAATAATCAACTAGGTCTTCAAAAACAGATATATTTCCCTCAGTTACTTTAGGCTGAGTCGTGGATATAATCGGTATCACCCATGCCATATTTGTTAAATTTTCAGCTTGACCTGCGGAAGCAAGAATCATTGTTTCTACGGTTCCATTCCAATAAATCACTGCTTTTTGATATGGTTCATACAGGTGATAATATACATCTGAAAAATGGGCACCATCAGAGGATATCGCCGGGAAAGATGAAAGAACTAGAATGAATACACCAGCCATCATTACTATTTTTTTTCCTTTATTCATTTCTTATCACAATAAAAGATACTTAAATTGAATGTTATAATACATTGGAAAATGTTTGATAAAAACCAAACAAAACAGCCTTATTTCTAGAAGAAAAAAATAAAAAAAAAGAAAGATATTAAAAATAATCTTAATAAATTCTTGTTAATTTAAAAAAATTTTTAATTAAAATCTTCTTGGTTTTCGTTTTTGATAGCAATCTTTACAATAAACTGGTCTGGTACCATCTGGCTTGAAGGGAACTTCTGTTTCCTTACCACATTCTGCACAAGTTACTTTGTGCATTTCTCTATTTTCATCATACATTTTTACTAATTCCTTTTCTTTCAATTAGAATTTTTAAAAGCTAAGATTTAAAGCCAGTATATAAGGTTTTCTGATAACCTATTTCCCCCTGATGTAGGATTTACATCCCTGATGAAGAACAAGTACTTTTTACATTTTTCAATGAATTATCTTAATACAAATATACCACTTATGATTAAACTTTAAAAGGGATTTAATGCAAGTACGATAGGGAATCTCGTAACATTAGTAGTTTTTAATATGGTAACTTAACATTTACTGGATATACTAGAAATATATGATTACTATTTACGTTTCTTCAAACTATGTACCTTATATTAGAACATTTTATCGTGGTGTTCTTTTATTCTTCTATTTACCTGTTTTACAAATACATATGACATGGTTATATCCTATCAAATTAATAATTATAAATGGCTTTCAAAAAGTTGTTTTGATAAGAAGTGTTGCCTAGAGGAAGGTTTCTCGACGAATACCAAATATTCCTCGATATTCTTCATTAAGAACTTCAGAAAGATATTGCTATCTCCTTCTGTTCTCTCTAAGCCTCTATATATTTGTAACTCATTTTATATATAATTTACTATAAAAGTACTGAAAATTAACCAATTTTATCAGAAACACAATAAGTTTTGTAGAAAAATACTAAGATTTTTTTTATCAATTTTCTTTTTTTGTTCAATTTTTTTTCTAATATAACAGGAAGAATAATCAAAAAAATTACAATTCTAGAATTCTTAGCCTATTAAAAAATCTAAAAGTATTATCAAAACCGCTATTTAAGAGGACCAGTAACTTTTTTGTTATATCTTAATATTAACCTTAATTTTAAGCTCTTGCATGAAGATCAAAATAAAAAAATAGAAAAGAGGATTATTGCTTTATGTACAATGAATCTGAACTATCTGTTGAGATAACCAATTCATTGCTATTCACAAGCTCATATGAATTTATAGAATACCAGTCACTGATTTCTGATCCATCTGTTCCCCAGTATAATTGTCCATCTTTTGCTTGCCAGGTTCCATTTTGTATCGTTATTGTATAACCATAATCATATGCATACATCCAAGTCCCATTTTTTTTGAAATTAACCCATCCACTACTTATATGCGTCACCGGTTCCCCATTACTTGTGCCACAGGTCCATGTCCAATTTCCAACTAAGTTCTTGTCGACATTTACAGCGTAATCACTAGCATCATCATTACTATCAGAACTACTTCCATTATTATCACTTGCATTTTGGTTATCGTCGCCCTCATTAGTAGATGTACAACCTGCGAACAGTAATATTAAAAATAGCGTTATTCCGAGAATTATTAGTTGTTTTATTTCAAATTTCTTTTTCATATTATCAGCAAACTCCGTAGTTTTTCTTTCAAATCTCAATGTACGTTCAAATTTTAACGTTGATTTTTTTCCTAGAATGATAAAACATATTTATATACTAACCGGAATAATTTCTTTTTTCATTTTTCAAAATCCTTATAATTTAAGTACATAAAATAGACGTACAATGGTTCGATGAAAAATCACATTCAGATGTAATGCAGCAGTATTTTAAAAAACTAAAGACGCAGCATCGTCTTTCATTTTAGGTAAACAATCCTAATAAACCTAAAAGTCTCATACTACTATTTTGTAATATTGATCGTATCAATTTTCCCAACCATATTTGAAAACCCACTCAGTGAACTGTTGTCCGGATTCAACTTCAACATTACCTGCATTTATTTCATTTTTTCCATCATTGTCGCAATCACCTATGCAGACAACGGCCATCCAACCAAAGGTAGGTAACAAAGCTTCTTCGACATAGGTTATTCCATTCCACTGTAAGATATGCGTCTGCCCAGCTCCCACTGCAACTTCATTGAGTCCATCATTATCAGTATCACCAACATCGATTCCTTCTATCACTGGTTCACCATCTTCCCATGTCTTATCATATTGGACTTGATAGCTTCCTTCATCCCATTTAAAGATGGTTATACGAGGATCATAATAACTTAATAGAATCTCATCAATGCCATCATTGTCACAGTCTTTACATACGATACCAAAAGGATAATCGGATGTTGGGGTGGGTCGTTGAACATGTGTGGGAACAAAGGTGTTGCTGGACTTATCCCAATCTAAAACCATTACTTTTTGATTATATGCACAGACTATCTCATTTTCACCATCATCATCCACATCTCCTAGACCTGCCATGTACACATATCCATCTCCATCAGGATCGTTCCATTCCGCAATTCGTTGTAGATAAACTCCATTCCATTTAAAAACTGTAATTTCACCAACGGGACTTTGCCTTCTAAAAGGCCCCCCACTTAAAATTAATTCATTTTCCCCATCGTTATTACAATCTCCGATAAGGCAGTCTGGATTACCACCATTATTCCAAAAAATATAAGGATTTAACCCAATAATCCGATATGAGGAAGCTTTGTATTTATAAAGCGTAGTATACCAGGTTGCTGCAATCTCATTATCTCCATCGTTTGTAACATCTCCGATTGCCATCCCACCAGCATCACAAGTTATAAAAGGATAAAATGGTGGACGTAAGGTATGTGTCTGTGTATAAGTCTGTTCGTTTTCGTTCCATTCCATGACTCGTATCGCACAATCTCTTCCGCTAATTAATAGCTCGTTCTTGCCATCATTGTCGCTATCTCCAATTGGTTGAGGTCCTTGATATCGTGCGTCTGACCAAGGACTGTTCCCATATTCTTTAATCCATTGAATACCATAACCATTGCTTATATCTTGAGTTGATTCTTTTGTATTATTATTGGAATAGCTGAAAGCAGCAGTAAGCCCAATACTATTTGTTAATAATATTAAAACCATTAAAATAATTAAATTTAATTTCTTCATAATACCCCTAAATAAGTATTATTTTTCAATGATATATATTTATCTATGTCTGACTTGGTAATATTTTAGATTTTATTCCAAAATTATTATTATTTTGATGTACGTACAATAGACATACGTTTATGTTGGCGATTAAAGGCACCTAGTAATTTTTTAATATATTTGATCAACCATTTTCCATAATGCTTTTTCAATCAATAATAATGCTATTTTTCCTTGAATTTCATTGCTAATTGCCCTATTAATAAAAAATATTATTCCACTATCTTTAGATGATCTGAATTTCATTTTTGAATTGTAACCATATAATGCTCCATCATGTCCTATATGATCTGTTTCAGTAATTTTTGGCCATATTTGAAACCCAAGACCATACTGAGATTTTACATGTGGTTTAGGTGTTTGTAAAAGATGCATTAGCTCAGTAGTTGTTTCATTTAGTACTCTGATTCCTTTATATTCTCCATTGTTCATATGCATTATTAAAAAATGTGAAAGATCCTCAATTGAACTCATCATATTACCAGCGGGATACATCCTCCAACTATAATATTCTAATGGGAAGAAATATTTGCATCTCATAGAACCATCCTCCAACATGTATGGTATTGCAGTTTTATTTCTATCTATATTAGATAATAAAAAACTTGAGTTATTCATAAGAAGAGGCTGGAATATCGTTTCTTTACAATATTGATTGAATGTTTTATTAGTCATTTGCTCAATGAGATAACCTATTAAGCAGTAATCGATACTATTGTATTGATATTGATTACCAGGTTTTATATGGTTCCAGTTACTTGTTTTCAATGTGCCATTTTCATAAAAATAATCCTTAATCCAGTTATTCAAAGGATCAGGATCTTTATCATATTCTACATAATGATAATAATCTGGTTCGGGACCTAAACTCGAAGTATGAGAAAGAAGCATTCTAAAAGTTATATTTACATTAGGAAAATATGGATTTTTAATTTCAAAAGGTAAATATGAGTTAATATCCTCATCAAGATCAAAAAAATCTTGCTCATACAACTTCATTAATGCTGTTGCAGTAATTGATTTTGAAATCGATGCTATCATATAGATAGTGTTTATATCTGGTTTAGTCTGTTTTTCTATATTACATAAACCATATCCCTTATACCAAACAATTTCGTTATTATTAAGTATACATGTTGAGACAGAGGGTATTTTACCAAGCTTCATTGAAAAATTTATAATTTTATCAACATTATACTCATTTGAATTAATTGTAATCACATTGTTGGCTATATTATCCTCATAGATTTTTAAAACAACAATACTGCTTAAATTTATATTAATAATAAATATAAAAAATATTGCCAATATCTTGTTTTTTGTATATGTCACAGAACGTAATTAACTCGTAAAGAATATATAAAATTTATTTATGTAAGACCATTTAATATAAGCAGAAAAACTTTTTTTTCATAGGTTAATAAAAAATATTAATTTTGATTATTGTGCCTTGGATTAGTATTAAAAAGTTGAGAAGAAATGATATTATAAATGTGATTCATTTTTTTTCATCTATTTAATGTGTTTAATTTTATTTTAAACGGAACATTTATATTTATAAATTCTATTTGAATTAATTAATCTGTATATTGAGGAGGCAGATTGGAAGGAGGCAAAAGAATGAAATATAAAATATTAGGTATTTTAATGGTGTCATTAGTTTTTATGGCATTTAATATTGTACCAATCATACAAGGATCTGAAATACATCAAATAATGAAACACAGAAATGAAAATTATCTTGATTTTAAAAGTTTTAATCTTATTGATTTTTTGGAAAAAATCAATGATCAAGGTAAAACAAACGAGGATAACGTTTTTATTGAATTACAGAAATATTCAAGTAATAATAATTTTAAATTATCATCGTTACTTTTTGTATCTATTTGCAATAGAATTAAAAGAAATTTTGGTGAAGAGGGTTATAATGAGTTCATGATTTTTTTTGAAAAATTATTACGATATTCAAATTCTAATAATTTGACTTTACAAAACATCTATCGTTCATTTCATATTAATTTAAAGCAAATTCAAAAGCAAATTCAATTATTTAATAATGGTTTGAAAACTGACCTTGAATATTCTGGATTCCTTAAAGATTTACTTGATATAACGAAACCTGATATAAGAAATCAAGAAGCATCCTCATTTGAAGCATATTGGGAAAAATATGGGCAAGCAAAATGTTATTGGGATGGATATATGCCCAGTTTAAATTCGCCAGAACCGAATAAAGCAAGAAATGTATATGAGCGACTTGGAATATGGAGAGGAGATAATTATTATGATTGGTCAGAAAATGCTGCTAAATATATTCTTGGAACAGAAGATTCACCACAAGCATCATTTTATATTTTAAATGTCTTTGGTGTGGGTATATCTGCACTGGTAATTTCAATAGGACTTCCTCTTTTTTTAATGGGGCTATTTTCTGGGGGTAATGATAGCATCGGCAAGCTTACTTTAGGTGGTGGATTATCACTTATTGGTGTTATCATTGTTAGTGGATTATTATGGTACGATTGGAATGTTCTTAACTACTTTTTGTTTGGAACAAATGCATATTTGGAATGTCTTAGATTTGGAAATGTTGACTTTATGGTTCATGTTATTAATGAGACCGGTTATGATATAAACACCTCTTGTACCGTAATTGCTAGAAGTACTGAAGCATTCGATAAGGAAAATCAACCAGTTTACCCTGGTTTTTATGATGTCAATTGGAGTACTGATGAGTTTGAGTATTCTCTAGAAAAGGTAGCGAATTACAATGCTAATGAACATAGTATTTTTAGTTTACATTCTGCTCAAGAATCACCAGAAAAGTGGAAAAAAGCAGTTCCACCACCAGGTATATGGAGTTTTACTGTGAATGCGGGAGGATACCAAGAAGAGGTATTTACTCTAACAGAAGAGATTGGACCAGGTGAATGTTTTAATATAACCATTCAACTTAAAAAAGAGTGATAATGAAATATCAATGATATACCTATTCCTTCCTATTTTCATTTTTTTCCATTATTTATTAATTCGATAACTTGGGAGAACATCAAATTAATTTAGTCTTTAAAATCACGCCAATTTCAAAATCATTAAATGAGTAGTGTATGTCCAATAAATGAATAATTGTTCGACGAAAAGTAATCCTTCGATTAGATGATGTAGTGGTATAAAAAGCCAAAGATGCTGGGATGAACCTACGCTATTTTTTATCTTTATTTCGTTTTTTATTTTGCTCAATAATATGTTCAGGTGTCCCACCAAAATAAGCTCCTTGATTTAATTCTACATCTTTTTCAATAAGATCTTTCCATGTTTTCTTTTTTTCTATAAAATCCTCTACTCCAACTACCATATGATCAAATTCTATTATTCTGTTGAATATAAAATTTTTGGAATAACTAATGATAGAATTTTAAAATCCGTGACAATTATTTGTACAATAGAATTATAAAAATTTTTGACATAAATTTTAAATTATTAAATTAGATACATTTATTTATTCTGTTTGAAAAAAACAGGATGGAAGGAGGTATGATAATGAATAGTTTTAGAAGACAAAGCGTAATATTAATCATAATTCTTTTTTTTGGAATTTGTTTGTTACCACTAACTTTAACAGAATCGTCTATAAATTGTGTTAATAGGGAATCAGTGAAACATAATGTTGAATTGGATCCACTACCAGATACTTTCAGTTGGAAAGAGTATAATGGAAAAGATTGGACAACGCCAGTAAAAGATCAATCAGAATTTAGTAAATGTGGATCTTGTTGGGCTTTTGCCCCAATTGCCATATTAGAAAGTGTGATAAAGATTAGAGAAGGTTACGCAGATTTCAACCCGGATTTATCTGAGCAGTATATAATTTCTTGTCATGGTGCGGGTAATATAAAAGGATGTGGTTGTTTTGGAGGATATCCAACTGATGTGTTTCAATTTATTATTGATACAACTCAGGAGGGTAACAATTGTAATGGTGTCGTTTTAGAGTCTTATTTTCCATATAGTGCGAGACGTTTTCATTATGTTCCTTGCTCTAAGTTAATTGATGGATGGGCGGAGCATATTATTCCTATTGCAGATTGGGGTTATAAAATTTTAAATAAAAGTAATGGAGAAAGAGATTGGATAAAAAGGACTATTATAGAAAAGGGACCTGTTGTTGCTGATATAATTGTTCCATTGTTTTTATATTCTCCCAATGTACCATTGATAGATCCATTACATAGATGGGGCTATAATAATCATGATTCAGATGCATATTTTCCATCTGGTAGAACCTGTAGTATTGCAGGTCATGTGGTTTGTATAGTTGGATGGAAAGATGATGATTCAATTCCAAATGGTGGTTATTGGATATGTAAAAATAGTTGGGGAAAAGATTGGGGTTATAATGGATTTGCTAATATTGAATATGGGAGTATGAGCATTGATAAATCCAGATATCCATTTGATGGTTTTATTCTATGGGTAGATTATAATCCAGAAGATTATGCATGGCCTTTTGAGAAATAAAATCAAAATCCTTTTCAATTCCAAAATCCCCAATATATGATCTTAGTAAAATTCTGATATTTTTTATTTTACTAAAACTCTTAATAATAAAAAGCTGTAAAGCCGCTTTGCATTGGTTGCAATACGTTTTTTGATTAACCCTAATTAACTATTAAATCTAAGATTAAACTCTTGTATAATCGGTAAATAAAAGGAAAAGAAAAATAGAGGTGGTTAGTTGTTTATTAATTATAAACAATGTAACCATTTTCAAATCCACTATCGATTGCATCTGATTTTTTACTCTTTGGAACACATATCTGAAAAGATTCATGAGCAGTATTTTCAAAGAAATCTGCGACTTTGAAATTAATCGTATACACTCGGCCATCACTGTTTCCTTTCCGCTCTGATCTTAACATCAATGTTTGATTATCAATTATTACAATATCATCAACGGTATTTCCATCTCCATTGCTTTTTTCTGGTTCGTCACTACTGACATTCATGATAATAATATTATCAATATCTACATCAATATCATTTTCATCATAAACATCAAGAACAAAATCAGATACTGAGATAGTATGATATTTGTGGTTTGGTGGCCATAATATAATGGGGTCATCAATAACACTTATTTCTGGTGGGGTATAATCAATAATTGGTTTTACTAAGGAAATAAACCATTGTTCTCCAATATTTTCTTTTACAATAAGTTCATCATATCCATCGTTATCTACATCACATGATGGTGCTCTTTCACTAAATTTTTGAAATATGCTCCCATTATTTAATAGGGTGCCAAGTGGAATGAAATTACTTCCACTTTTTAATACTTCATATATTATACTTTCTTTTTCAAATATTATTTCATCCTCACCATCGAGATCAATGTCATAGAGTACTAGGGGCATATGACGAAGTAAATCACCTATACAGTCTATTTCCCATAGCAATATTCCATTATTGTCAAATGCTTTTACTTTGTTTTCAACAGTCAAAATGACATCTTTATTTCCATCATCAGAAACATCTATTAGAACATGCATTGTTGCTAAATCATCAAATGTACGGGTAAATGGAACAGACCATAGCAATGTACCCAGATTATCTAATGCATATAACACATTTGCCACAGTACTTTCTTGATTAGCAGATATTACAACAATATCGTTAATATCATCTTCTGTAATATCACCGGATCTTACATGCTGACCACAATAACTTAATCCATACCAATTTGCATAATATTTCCATAATAAGTTACCATCGGTATCTAATACAATGATTCCTTTATCAGCACCATTACTTGCCCCAAATATTATTTCCTTATAATCATCGCCAGTAAGGTCACTAAGATATATTTGTTGATTTGGCCAATTTGCATTATATGTCCATGTAACTGTTCCATCTCCATCAAACCCAGAAACATTATGACTTGCCCATCCACAGCAAAACGCTACAATCTCTATTTCTGGATCCCTATCCATGTTTAAAACTCCGAGAGGTCCACCATTTTGTTCATTATTGACTTTTTCCCATAAAAAATCTCCATTATCATCATATGCGCGAGTGGTAACCTTTTTAGATGGATTCGTTGCTTGATCAATATGAAGAATTACCTCACCTTTACCATCACCATCAATATCTGCTACTTTAACATCAGCAGTTCCCTCTCTATGAATAGATTTTGACCATAACTCATTACCTTTATTATCAAAAATAATCAATGAATGTGATCCTTTTTGATTATAATAACCTGTAAGAACAGCAATATCATCAATTCCATCACCATTTATATCGCCTGTATCAATTCCATAATGAGGATCATAAGTAGCAGGTAATGGTTGAGACCACAAGGTATAAAATTCTAATGAGTTTGGTTCTAACATTGTTGCATTTGATTCTTCAACCATTAAGGGGATTCCATTTATTAGAAATAGACCAATTATAATCATAGATATAGCTTTTAATTTTATCAGTTTCATATTTTTCCTCCAAACATCAACCTTCCTCCCTTTTCGAACTTGGATAATGATATTAAATATTATGAAAATTTATTTTAAAAATATATCGAATTTTATTAATAGAGAATCCTTCCATTTCCAAAATCCTTATAACTCAGGTGTACGTCTAATGTACGTATAATGCCTCGAAGATAAGTAACCCTTCGATTAGATGATGAAGTGGTGCTACATGCTAAAGATGCAGGGGTGATTATAAGCTATATGTAAAACTGAACTTAGGCATTATAAGTACGCTTGATAATTGGAACTACCGTTTTAAAAATGAACTCCTTTTTTTTGATATAATATTTAATTAGTGTATACTATTGACAATAAAATGAAAAATTATAATTTTATTTTGACATTATTTTATATTTATGAACAATATCGCATTATTATATTTTAAAGGATAAATATTTATCCTTATATTACATTTATATCATAAGGAAGAACCCTGTAAACTATGGATTCAGGATCTTGGAGGAGGCAAAATATAAATGCTTATGTTTAAAAAAAAGATATTAAGTTTTATGATAATAATATTATTAATTATGGTAGTAAATTTACCAATTATTAGGTGCGATACATTGGCGGATAAGGGTATTATTTTTGTTGATGATAATGCGGATATAGAGTGGTATGACGCGACACATGTTAGAACTATAAATGAAGGAGTAAATAATGCATCTTCTGGAGATACAGTGTTTGTATATAGTGGTGAATATAACGAGAGTATTACCGTAAATAAACCTTTAAATATTACGGGTGAGAGTAAACATACAACATCTGTAGGAAATGTTGGATATGAGGATATATTTTATATTTCATCTGATAATGTAGCTATTAATAATTTTACACTTGAAAATTCGAATTATGATGGGATTAGAATTTGGGAATCTGATTTTGTATCAATACATAATATTATCTCTAAAAATAATTATAGGGGTATTTATTGCAGGTCTTCATCAAACTGTATGATAGAAAATAATGAATGTTATAATAACAATGTAGGGGTGGATATAGAAGGTTCATCTAGCATTCAGATAAAAAATAATATTATTCAATCAAATATAAATTATAGTTTTGGAATAATATTAGTTCAATCTTATGAAAATATATGCATTATATCCAATAATATAAGTAATACTACTTTTGGCCTATGGGCCCCAAGCTGTGAGTTAATTGAAATCACAAATAACATATTTATTAATAATTCTGAATATGGTATAAAATTTGAAGAAGTATTCAATTGTACTATAACAAAAAATGTTATCAAAGAAAATCATCAATTTGGCATTATAATAGAAGAATATTCTAACGATAACAAAATATATCATAACAATTTTGTAAACAATACAATAAATGCTGTTGATTACGGTGAAAATATATGGGATAATGGATATCCTAGTGGGGGTAATTATTGGTCTGATTTTGATGAGGAAATCGAAGGAGCATATGATGAATATAATGGGCCGAATCAAGATATTCCAGATGAAGATGGGTTCGTCGATGATCCATACCAAATAGGAAGTAATAATCAAGATAATTATCCTTTTATATCGCTATTGAATTTCTCATTAATTAAACATCAAATTGTTTTTGTTGATGATGACTATGACCAGAATACTTCAGGATGGCAAGAAGATCATTTTAATTTGATTCAAGAGGGGATTGATAATGTTGATAATAATGGTATTATTTATGTGTTTAATGGATCTTATTCAGAGAATATATTTATTGATGTTCCAGTTAGTATTTTTGGAGAAAATGAAAATTCTACAATATTAAATGGAAATAATGATAATTTTATTGTATCTCTTTCTGGAAAAGCAATATCGATGTATAATTTTACATTGGCCAATGCTAATAGTACTCAAAATGAATTTGGGGGGATATTACTAAACAACTCATCTATGATTTCTTTTAGAAATATTAACTTAATAAATAATTATAATGGTTTTGATATTAAAAGTTCTGATAATATCTCAATAGATACATGCAATATTAAATATAATGAGGGAAATGGTTTAATTATCCGCAATTCTGGTCATCTTGAATTATTAAATAATAATATTTCATATAATAATTTGAATGGGATATATTATTTATCTGAAAACCAGTCTAAGAATTTCTATTTAAAAAATAATGAAATAGCAAACAATGGTATTAATGGAATTCTCATTAGAAATAATTCGCTGATTACAATTGCTAATAACAATTTTCAAAATAATATTAAAATTGAAACATGTGATTCTATAAAAATATTTGAAAATAATATCAATCCCCACAATTTAAAATTAGAAGAATCCTTGTTATATGTAAATAATTCAAGTAATACTGAAATTTCAAAAAATACATTTTCCAATAATTATAATAATTCAATTTTTTTCTTTAAATCAGCTAATTCAAGTATAATTCAAAATGAAATAAATAATACAAAAATTGGCATTAAATTAATTAACTCTTCAAACATCATTATTAAAGATAATGCAATTAAAGAATGCTTAATCGAAGGTATAAATCTATCACAATTTTCAACAAATAATAAAATATTTCATAACAATTTTATAAATAATACAATAAATGCTGTTGATTACGGTGAAAATATATGGGATAATGGATATCCTAGTGGGGGTAATTATTGGTCTGATTTTGATGAGGAAATCGAAGGAGCATATGATGAATATAATGGGCCGAATCAAGATATACCTGGAGAAGATGAAATAATTGATACTATTTATACAATAAGTGGAACCAATTATGATTCTTATCCATTACAATATAAATATGGCCCAGTTGTCAATATAAACACACATGAATCTTTTTTTGCAATTCAAGAATCTATCGATGATATAGATACATTGAATGATCATTGGATAATGGTGAAAAATGGTACATATTATGAAAATTTAATAATTTATAAATCAATCAATTTAATTGGTGAAAAGAAGGAAAAAACGATTATTAATGGGATGGGCAAAGGACATGTCATTTTTATTGGTTGTGACCATGTAAACATAAGTAAATTCACAATAACAAATGGTTCTGATAGTGGAATAAAAATAAGCTCGGATTACAATAACATTTCCCAAACAATACTGATTGAAAATGGAGATGAAGGGATTGATATCAGCTATCATCATTATAATACAATTATGAATAATTATATTGAACAGTGTTCTGTTGGAATAAGATCTACGTATTCTACCAATAATCTATTTTTACATAATACCTTGTATGATACCTTTTGGCTGCATCATTCATGTAATAATCTATTAATTAACAATACAATCTCTGCAAATAGAGGCTTAGATTTATATGATTCAAATAATAACACTATTATGCATAATCTTTTTACATTATCAATAAAATATTCAGGAGCTGAATTACGACAGTCATCTTATAATACTTTTTCAAACAATACATTCTCATATAACTATTTTGGATTGAACTGTCATCAATCAAGTAATTATAATCAAATATATTCAAATAGATTCAAATATAATATCCTTCAAGCTTTCGATGATGGCACTAACACCTGGAATAAAACATATCCATCAGGTGGTAATATTTGGTCAGATTACTATGGTTCTGATATTTTTTATGGTCCAGGTCAAAATATATCCGGAAGTGATTCAATTGGTGATACTCCTTATATTATTCAAGGAGGAACAAATCAGGATTCATATCCAAAAATTGAATTTTCAAGCAATTCACCAATAATTTTTATAAGCAAGGAGTATACCTCTTCAACTCCAGGTTGGCAATATGACCGTTTCAGTTCAATACAGGCGGGTATAGAAAATGTTGCATATAATGGTACGGTATATGTTTATAATGGCACATATTATGAGCACCTTGGTATTAATAAACCAGTAAACCTTGTTGGGGAGGATAAAAATAATACAATACTAAATGGGGAAAATAAAGGATTTGTTAGTTATGTGCATTATAATTATGTAAACATTTCTGGATTTTTAATTTGTAATAGTGGCACTGATGGATCTGCAACAGCAGGGTTACTTGTTAATTCAAGTCATAATACTTTTCATAACAACATAATTAGAGATACAAGTTATAATATTCGCATAAATTACGATTCTCAAAATTGTTCAATTTATAATAATGAACTTCTATATTCAAATCATGCGGGTGGAGTATATATAACGGGGCTTGAAATGAACAATAATCACGCTATATATGAAAATATAATATCAAATAATATGGGATATGGCATTTATCTAGCTAATACAAATAATTGTACAATCTATGATAATGAAATCTTTAATAATACTCAATATGGAATATATTTACATGATTTTACAAATGATATTTCGATACACAATAATACAATCTACAACAACACATATGGTGGAATTAAAACTGATCAGTCATTAAAAAATAACAACAATAAAGAATATAAAATTTTTAATAATGATTTTATAAATAATGGCCTCTTCTTAAATGGTGATTCATTAGACGATTATACGCTTGAGATAAAAAACAACATGGTTAATGGACTGCCCTTACATTATTTCAAAGATAACAATAACATTATTTTAAATGGTAATGAATCTGGTCAAATCTTTTTAATAAATTGTACTAATTGTGTCATAAAAAAAATCAATCTTAGTCATTCAGATGTTGGTATACAAATAGCATATGGGCAAAATAATACTATTAAAAATTGTAATTTCATCGATAATAGAATTGGAATCTATATTGCCTCAAATTCTAACAATAATCATATTTATCATAATAATTTCAAAAATAATTCAATTTATAATGCATATGATGATTGTGACAATACATGGGATAATGGCTATCAATCTGGCGGCAATTATTGGTCAGATTACGAAGGAAACGATGATAATGCGGATGGAATTGGTGATACGTATTATTTCATCCCTGGTTTAAATAATATTGACCATTATCCATTTATAGAACCAAATAGCTGGGATGAAAGTGAAATAGACATAAATCAATCAATATATAACCGTGGTTTTCCGATTCGCCATACCTGGGATGGTGACTGGGGTGCCGCACAGAACTATATAGCAACACTCAGTACTCAAACAAAATGTGAAATTTATCTACGGAAATTTGGTACCCCTGAGTTTAATCTCACCGTTGAACTCAGAATTGATCATCCAGAAGGAATTCTTCTTGATACACTTTCATTCACCCCTGAAGAACTCTTATCATCCTGGCAATGGTTAGAATTAGACTTTGATGACATAACAATTGAACCAGATACGGATCTCTTCATCGTCCTTCCTCCGGCACCAAGCACCGTGACAACCTCTTTTGGTTATGAATGGGGTTATGCCTTTGGTAACCAATACGATGATGGTAGTTTCTGGTTCACTAGAGATGGAGGCGACCTATGGAGAGATTTGCCGACTAGGTATGAGTTTGTGTTTAGAACGTATGGATACAATTAGAGGTATCCCTTCTTCTTTTTTTTAAAATTTTTGATAAAGATTTAATTAATATGAGTATTAATTTGTTTTACATGTGCTCAGGATATTTAGATAATTTAGAGTGATATGATAAACTGAAACTAGTACTAATCACGCTTTTTTTTTGAATTTTCTTTATAATCATCTATTTTTGGTTTAATACCATAGATGCTGTTTATTTAGCAATTTTATTATCAATAGGATATGTTATTGGGGTTTTGATTAGAAATTTTTTGAGAAAAAGAAAGGATAAAGGCTAATTAACTAATGTTTTATATTCCTCTTTCCAAAACCCTCTTGCACCTGTCTTAACGCTACTTAACCTAATAATTAATCCTTAACCCTTAAAAGACGGGGCTAAAACATCATCTATATCGGTTCCAATGAGTTTCGTCATGGTTAAAATTGTTGTTTGGACTTATAAGCAATTTGAACGATTAAACGCACTAAAAATATTTAGTAAAAAAGTAATAAAAAATTATTAATATAACGGCGTTTTCTATATGCTGAAATAACGTTTCTAATACTGTTTCATATTAGTATTAGTTATTATTTTAGTTTTATAATATTTAATTCTCCAACAAAATCATCTTGCATATTTGGATTATTTTCAACATTCATTATTTTATTAAATGATTCAATAAATTCAATAATTTTATCCTTAACTTCATCAATTTGATATAATTTTAATTTAAGAACTGTGTATATTATGGATATGATTATTCTCATTAATGGTTTTACCCCTATTTTTTTAAGTATTAAATTTGCATTAATAAAATCTGAAAAAACTTGAATTGGCATTATGAAATCTATTAAATCTAACAATAATTGTTTTTGAAATTCTGGGAAGTTAGTATCCACATAAAAAAATGCTTCTTCTGCAGATATCCACCCATCTTGGTTTTTATCATTCTTAGGTTCTGAAAATGCTAATCCATATAGATATAACATTGGAAAACCAACAGTATAATCAGCCATTCCCAGTTTACCCGGTGGTGTTGACATTACTACGATCCTTCCATTTTTGTTTACATCCATAAAAGCCATATTTGAATGATTTTCAACATCCACCATTCCCCCGCTATGACACGATTCAAACATGATAAATTGACCCTTTGCATTAATTTTTGTAAAATAGTAATCCAGATCATCATCTGTTAAAACATTTACTAATTGCCCATCTTCATATGTTGTGTCATAGGGGCATATCGCTGCATGGTACTCATCTTCGTTATTTTCATCTTTAATTTCTGTTCCATGACCCGTCCATGAGAACATAAATACATCATTAGAATCGATCTTATCACTTAGTTCAATTAAATTATTTATAATATTTTGTTTAGTTGCATCTTCATTCAATAGTAATACAATGTTTTCTATTTCCCAATTTGTTGCATTTATCAATCTATTATAAACATATTTCATTTGATATTCTTGAAATGGCTTGAAAGGTGGTTTTGGTAAATTATTTCTGCAATTCTGGTATTCACTACATCCAACAATTAGAGCATAATAGTCTGATTTATCATCTGTATCGTTTTCATTTTTTTTGCATTGAATCTGATTAACATTTACTTGTTCAACTGCGGATATAAATGGCATCATAAAAATTAAAAAAATTGATAGAACACTACCAATTAGTATCTTTTTACCCATATCACTTCCCTCATCCAAAAATAAGAAGGGTAAATAACTTAATAAATGTTTTTTAATCAATTCATACCCAATTATTAAATTAATATTTACAATTATTTTTATCAAATATTAACAACTTAAATTTTAAAAAATAAGTGTGGGAATTAATTAGTATATATCTTAATTATTACTCCAAAAAATTTTATTAACAATATTTTAAAGAAACATTTATATTTAAAAATTCTATTCTAATTTATTAATCTGTATATTGAGGAGGCAGATTGGAAGGAGACATCAAAATGAATTTATTAAAAAAGCAATTTGTAATGTTTAATTTATTAATTTTAATTAGCATTTGTTTTTTACCATTGGTATCAACAGGAACGTTTGAAAATGAAACAGAAAAAAAATCAGAACAATATAGTTATTTATTAGATCCATTACCAGATTATTTCAGTTGGAAGGATTATCAGAGAAAAGATTGGACAACATCTGCAAAAGACCAGAGTGAGTTTGGTTATTGTGGTTCTTGTTGGGCATTTGCACCAATTGGTATGTTGGAAAGTGTAATAAAAATTAGAGAAGGCAATGCTAAGTTTAATCCTGATCTCTCCGAA
>Ga0272441_10005152_pt1 | contig 23007 bp, 21 predicted proteins | sample SSMProp6N_FD_193582 | JGI IMG/M metagenome (GOLD analysis project Ga0272441, IMG submission 193582) | Marine sediment archaeal communities from Little Sippewissett salt marsh, Falmouth, MA, United States - SSM-Prop-6N | ecosystem: Environmental > Aquatic > Marine > Wetlands > Sediment ...
CACCTTCTTGTATGTTGGTCACCCGGCTCTGCCCGTTCTTGTCCGACGCAAAATACATCTCCGCCGTCGTAGCCAGAGCAGACAGGGCGAAGAGCGCCATGATCAACAACGTCACGACACTCACAACACCTAGTCGCTTTTTCAACGTCGTACCTCCTTTTCGAGCTCTCGATTTCGCTTGCGTATTCATCTTGAGGTTCAAACCTCGCTGGCCTCCTTTCAAAAGCATAAGGACTTTCGTGGTCCTAGAGATCCTACCACCTCCCTCATCGAAGCCGTGTGCCAAAAGGCATATTCCTTGAACTTCCCATGGCTTCGCTCAGGCGCACCCACGCCCTGACCAAGACCTGGACATTGCTTCAACACGCAACGCCCCCTTCGTACACTCTCAAAGACCAAGGGGATGCTGTACCCACCCCACCTTTGACAAGTTCCGAGGATCTTAGCACACGATGACGACGCCTGTCAAGCCGGATCTGTGCAGTTCCCAACGCCCATTCGGCCTCTTCGAACACCCTACGCGCCCGCGCACGGCCGAGTCGTCGAAAACCTCCGTTTCCAGGCACTTCCACCTGTCATCACCCCCTATGGGTCAGGAGTCTGGATATCGCAAGCCTAGCCTACATCCTCCAGCGGATGCGAATCGGGGAGCTGGGACCCCCGAAGAGCGCCATCGCGTCCAGCCTGTTGCGGACAGGTGTCCGTAATCACGGACACAGTTCTGGGTTCCGAGTGAGCAGACTCCTCCCTGCGAGCCTCGCGCGTTGGTCGCCGTTTGACGGAGCGGGCTTCAAACCGATATCGTAGGTGGGCAGTACCAAGCTTGACACACGGAGGTCGGATGAGATGAGACGAACAGGAGTTCGGTGCGTGCTTGCAGTCTGGTTGACTTGCGTGGCGTTCTTCTTGGTGGGCCATGCCATTCCGGCCATCGTGCTCACCACGACCGGCCAAATCGCCGATGGGACGCTCGCCGGCCTCGGACCGATTCTACGACTTCTCCGTTCCGACGATGTGGAACACGTCGGTCCGGACAATCAGTACGATGTCCCGCTCTCGTCCATCCTGCAGATCTCGCTCGATTTCCCGCGCGTGATCGTGGAAACGACAGCGCGAACGCTCATCGGGCCGTATTCGGCGTTTCTCGGGATCGACGAGATCCTGAGGCTCAACCGAGGAACCTCCGGCTCCGTCGATATTCCGACCGCGTCGCTCCGAGCGATCGCTCTGAACGGACACTCCCTTCGCTCTGTACCGCGAGAGTGGACGGGGATGGGGTTTCTGACGAAGCCCGAGATTTTCGGAGCGACGCCGCTTGTCGATACGGAGTGTGATGGCTGTTCGATCTCGCTCCCCGACTACAACGCGCCGACCGGCGACGGCGACGTCCCGATCTGGAACATCATGACTCCGAACCTGCCTCCTGATGGGGGCGGCTCGGAGCTTCCGTGGTGGGTGGGTTTGCTCGGCGTCGTCGGGATTATCGGCCTCTTCTACGTCCTGTCGTCCACGGGCAGCTCACCCTGAGGCCGACGCGCAAGCGTTCACATCGGCAGGCTTGATCCGACCAAACCCGCGCTCTACCATTGCCGATGGAGGGATGACCGAACGGCAAGGAGCCGGTCTCGAAAACCGGTAAGCCCGAAAGGGCCTCGGGGTTCGAATCCCCGTCCCTCCGCCACCGTCGACCCTGACGGGTCGATTGCGTTTCGCTGCGCTGTTGCGCATCGAAGCCGGAAGGTTCGGCGGGTCGATTTCGTTTCGCTGCGCTGTTGCGCATCGACGCCGAGTAGGGTGGGCCAAGCCATTGTGTTTCCCTGTGCCTGGGCGCAGCGAAACCGGGGCGAAGGCGTTCTCGCGCTTCCGTGCGAATGGGAGACGAGAACGATCGGGTTTCGCAAGGCGAAACCCGATCGGGTTCAAGGAATCCTTGAGATTCCTGTGAGTGCAAGGCGAGAATCAACACGGAACTCGCCTTCGGCGAGTTCCGTCACGTGATCATCGCGCCAGTGAGGCGCGCTGGTCGCGCATGCGCCCGTAGCTCAGCGGATTAGAGCGTCGCACTGCGGCTGCGAAGGTCAGAGGTTCGAGTCCTCTCGGGCGTATAAGGAGCGGGACGGGCCGCGTGCCCGTCTCGCTCTTTCTCTGCGGGGGCGAGAAGCTCTGTGGGCGCGTTAGCGCTCGAAAGCTGTCCGTAGGACAGCCGAGGTTACGAGTCCTCTCGGGCGTACCAGTCGAAGCGGGGCAGACTCATTGCCTGCCCCGTTTCAGCTTGATGAGTCCCGGGAGCGGCAGTCGCTCGAGGTCTGCACCGGCTGAGCGATGCAGACGAAAGCGACGGGGGATCAACGGTTCACCGTCGCCCTCCTCTCGGACGTACCAGAGCCGGCGAACCCTATGGGGGCCGCTGGCGTTCCGCTCGGTCCGGCAGAATCGTACCGGACACCCTGGTAGAATGACGACGTCATGCGTCCACGAAGTTTCACGGCCGGCGTCATCTTCCTGCTACTCGCGCTGTCGATGGCCGGCTGTCTCCACTCCAGGATCTCCCCTGAAGCCATCCTCGACGCGGGGCAAATCGATGCGGCGACGTTCCGCTTCTCCGCCCTCGACTCGTACGACCCCGACGGCGCCATCGTCAGCATCCTCTGGGATTTCGGCGACGGCGCGACGGAGCCCGGCGCCGTGCGGACCCACAAGTACGCGCAGCCTGGAGAGTACACGGTGACCGTGGAGGTTACCGACGACGACGGTCTCACAGCGTGGGCCGAGACCCTGGTCACCGCCCACCGTGAGATCCTTGTGCCCGGCGACTACGAGACGATCCAGGGTGCGATCGACGCCGCATCCGACGGGGACACGATCACCCTCGCCGGGCAGACGTTCGCCGAATACTTCCGCTTCACCGGCAAGGCCATCACGGTTCGGGGCGAGGGCCAAACAGAGACGACGCTCGGACCCCCGCCGATCGGCGCGGGTCAGGAGGCGACAGCGATCGTCACCTTCGCCGACGGGGAGACGCGGGACGCGATCTTGGAGAATCTCACGATCCAGGGAAGCCCATGGAGTTTCTTCGTCGGGAGCGCCATCCGGGTCAGCGGAGCTTCGCCGATCGTTCGCGGGTGCATCATCTCTTCCCACCGCGCGACATTCGGAGGCGCGGTCACAATCTACGAGTCGGGCGCCCTCTTCGAGAGCAACCGCTTCCTCAACAATCAAGCGAGCGTCGATGGTGGAGCGGTGAACGTCGTCGGGACGAGCAAGTTCCCCGATTTCCTCGGCAACACGTTCACGGGGAACATCGCGAACGCGGGCGGCGCCATCTGCCTGCGCGCCGGGGACGGCACCGCAATCGCGGAGAGCGCAAAACTCTCGTCCATCGACGGGAACACGTTCACGGCAAACCAGCTCCTCAGTTCACGCTTGGCGACCAGTCTTGCGGGCGGTGCCATTCACGTAGGCAGCGGCGTCCGCGTCATCCTCGGATCCAACACGTTCGACGGGAACCTTCCGAGCGATGTGCTCTACGAGGACGTCGGCCTCTAGGGCTCTTGCGAGCATCGTCGTTTGCCCCGTTCGACACGCTCGTCCGACGTTGAAGCGTCAGTTCGCCGAGATAGAAGTCCTCGGCGCTGCGCATCCGTCGTGACGCGAACAGACCCATCGCGAGGTGCAAGATCGCGTATCCGGTCAGCCCGACCGCGTAGATCGCCGTCTCGCTCAACGCTGCCTCCTGTGAGCGAAGAGGAACCAGACGAGCGCGAGAAGAATGTCCCCCGGTGACAATCCGCGAGAAGAACGTCGACCACGGTGCCTGGAATGGCCCCACGCTGCCTACTCCAGCCTGGAACGTGCCGATCACCAGCCGCGCCGAGGATAGGCGACGGGGTTAGACGCCGTCGACCCCGACATGCCGGCAATTGACGGTCGCTCTCTGGTCGCCGATGATACGCGCCATCTCCTACCAGAACGGAGGCGGAGCGTGCACGATGAGCGAGGTCGTCTGACCACCGCGAGCATCATCCGGACGTGGTGGCCGCTTGCCGCCAGTTGGGTACTGATGGCGATTGAGGGCCCCGCTATCAATGCGGTCGTCGCCCGCCTCGCGAACCCGAAGATCCATCTCGCCGCCTACGGCAGCCTCGTCTTCCCTCTGGCTCTGTTCATCGAGGCCCCAATCGTCATGCTCCTCGCCGCCTCGACGGCGCTGAGCAAGGATCGAGCGGCATACGAGAAGATCCGACGGTTCATGCACATCACGGGTGCGTGTTTGACGGCTATCCACCTGCTGGTCGCCCTCACGCCCCTGTACGGATGGCTCGTCCGCGGCCCGCTCGGTGCACCTGAGGAGATCGTCGGCCCTGCGCGGATCGGCCTACTGGTGTCGGTCCCCTGGACTTGGTCCATCGCATATCGCCGATTCAATCAGGGCGTGCTGATCCGGTTCGGCCACTCGGTCGCTGTGGGGATCGGGACCGGCATCCGTCTGCTTGCCGACGGATCCGTGCTGATCATCGGATTCCTGCTGGGTACGATCCCCGGGACGACGATCGCCGCAAGCGCGCTCATCGCAGGTGTTCTGGCGGAGGCGACGTACGTAGCATTCCGTGTCCGTCCGGTCCTTCACCGCAACCTGCCCAAGTCCGACGCCCCGAGTGAGTCGTTGACGACCAGGGCATTCTTGCGCTTCTACGTTCCCCTCTCGTTGACGTCGATCATCTTTCTCGGTGTTCGCCCGATCCTCACCGCTGCCATCAGCCGCATGCCGAATCCGCTTGATTCACTCGCGGCATGGCCTGTGGTGGGCGGCCTGGCTTTCCTGTTCCGCAGCGCCGGCGTGGCCTACAACGAGGTGGTCATCGCCCACATCCAGAAACCGAACTCGACCCGCGCGTTGCGCCGCTTCGCCATCAGCCTGGCGTTCGCGACCAGCTTGGGCATGCTGCTCATCGCCGCCACGCCGCTGTCCCGCGTGTGGCTCGGCACGATCACGGGACTGAGCGAGGACCTCATCGTTTTCGCGCAGGCCGCGCTCTGGTTTGCGCTGCTGCTCCCCGCCCTATCCGCGTCCCAAAGTTGGTTCCAGGGGGTCATCCTCCACAGCAAGTGCACGCGGATCATCACTGAGGCCATCCTCGTGTACTTGGTGGTGATCACGGCGGTTCTTTGGTCCGGCATCGAGTGGGCACGCTTCAGCGGAATCTACGTCGGCTTGGTCGCGATGACGACGGCTGAGGTCGCGCGGAACCTCTGGATGTGGTGGAGGAGCCGCGACGCCCGGACCGCCCTAAACGTGCGCGACACGTAGAGACAGCTTCGAGGTCTCCCAACTAGAGTTCAGCCATCTTCGCCCGAATGCGCTCGGCCACCTCATCGACCGTCCCGTCGCCATCGATGACGACGGCATCACTGCCTGGAAGCACATCGTCCCCGCGGGCTGCATGATCGGCGCGCCCTTCGGCACCAAGCCGCTCTTCGCGAACGGCATCGGGCACGTCGAGCCACAGAATCGCGTCGAAAATCGAACGGTCGACGTGCGGAGACCTCGTAAGAAGGGCCCCCTCGACAAGGAGGACCTGTGTGCCACGCTCCCGGTGCGCCGTGCAGAGCGCCTTGAGTCGAACGACGATGGCCGCGTGGACGATGGCTTCAAGGTCGCTCTTCGCGTCCGCATCGAGGAAAACGCGCACCGCCAGCTCACCGCGGTCGATCTCCCCGTCGTCCCCCACAACCTCTTCGCCGAAACGGTCCACCACGCGATGGAAGGTTTCCGTTCCCGCAGCGTAGGCCTCCCACGCTACCTGATCCAGGTCGATCCAAACGACGGCGGGATCTGTTGCCAACGCACAAGCGACGGCGCTCTTGCCGCTCCCCGGCCTCCCTGCCAACCCCACGATCTTCATGACCATCGCGTAACGGTAGTCGGTCGGCCTCCCCCGCGGCAAGCTTGTGGTCGGCTGCGCACAATCCTACTCTGTGCATATCGAGAGGGGGAGAACGATGAGCGATGTCGTGCGTCGCTACTACGATGCGTCGGTCGAGTCCGAGTGGGATCGGCTAGCGAACCCGTATCGCCGCTTTGAGCTGGAGAGCACCCTCCGCTTGGTCGAGGAGCATTTCCCGCCCGGCGGGCACATCGCCGATGTCGGCGGCGGACCGGGCCGGTACGCAATCGAACTTCTACGCCGCGGATACCGCGTCAGCCTCATTGATCTTTCCGCGAGAGCGATCGCTTTCGCGCGAGCGAGGCTCGAGGAGTTGGGGCTAAAGGCCCAGCAGGTCGAAAACGCCGACGCTAGGGACCTTGCCTGTCTCCCGGCCGCCGCGTTCGATGCGGGGCTCCTCCTCGGGCCGATATACCACCTGATCGATGAGGCGGACCGGCGCAAAGCGCTCTTCGAGTTCCATCGCATTCTCAAGCCCGGCGCCCCGGGAATCGTCGGCTTCATCAATCCGTGGGGAATCCTTCGATCCGGCCTCGACGAGTTTCCAGACCTCTACGCTGACGGCACAAGAATCCGAGAACTACTCGACACTGCGGTGCAGGCCGGCGAGCAACGCGCGTTCACCGAAGCTGCTTTCCTGTCGCCTCCGCAAGCTTTGGCGGAGATCCGATTGTCCGGCTTCGCAATCGAGACCCGCGCGGGGGTCGAAGGCTTCGCATCCGGCATGCTCGGAGAGGTCGCCCGAATCTCGGCGGAGGATCCGCCCGCTTACGAGAACATCCTCCGGCTCGTCACCGAGACCTGCACCTGGCCCGCGTACCGCGATTGCACGGAGCACCTGCACGTCGTCGTCCGGCGGATCTCCTAGCCAAGTCGCGTCGACCCTTCGCCCTCCTGGTCTGAAACCTCCTGGAGGCAAGCGTGTACGTTGGCCGAGGTGATCAAGATGAACAACCCGCGAGCACGACTCGGTATCCTCCTCATCGGCATCGTTGCGCTCTCCGGGATCGTCGCGGTCGCAGGCTCGCCGGCCCCTCTTGGGCTGATCATCGACCCGACCCCGGATCCGTTATCCGTCAACATCTGGACGAACAAGACGTCCTATGTGATCGGCGAGAACGCGACGATCTTCTTCAGCGTCAGTCAGCCGGCCTACGTCTACATCTATGACATCCAGCCGGACGGCATCGTGCGACTGATCTTCCCGAACGCCTATTCGCAAGGCAACTACGTCTCAGCGGGCACCCACTCGCTGCCGGACGGGCTCTACAAGTTCAGAATCGCCGAGCCGACGGGCGTCGAGCAGCTTCAGATCATCGCCAGCCCGATCCCCCTGGGCCTCGAGATGCCTTACGGTGAGCCGTTCCCGATGGTCGGATCGAGTCCCGGAGCCGCTGCCGGAGACATCCAGGCACAAATCATGGGAATCATCCCCGAACCAAACTACGTGACCGCGTGGACGTCGTTCACGATCATCGCGCACTACACGCCGCCAACCCCGACCCCCCCATCCACGCCTCCTTCCTACTACCCGTGGAATCCGTTCTACCCGCACCCGCCATTCTTCGGCTTCCCGGGCGGAAGCTGGTACTGGGACGGCAGCGAGTGGCAGTTCGGCGTGCCGTCGAATGGGTGGTACTGGTACTGGGGCGCGGACGGCTCCTGGCATTTCAAGATCCGGATCTGTTTCGGCTGTAACTAAAGGTGCAGAAGAGAGGGGCTTGCCTCCTCGGCAGTCAGCCCCGGGCCCGGCGGTTTCCGCCGGGCCCGTTCTCTTCCAGCACCGAGACGACGACACCCACTCGCTGGTCCCGGCGATCTCAAGGCCGACGGCCGCCAACTAGATCGGCATCTCGTAGACTCGCCAAGTCTTGTAGCGTTCCCCTCCCATGAACGAGGATGCCCGAAGGATCAGGTCGTTTTCCTCAAGAAGCATCGACGGCTCGCAGGTCTTGTAGCCATGTCGGATGGCGTGAGCGAGGACTTCCATGTAGAGAACGGCATCGATCCCGAGCTTGCGGAAGCGCGGGCGCACGCCGAAGAACATCAGCCTCGTATCGGGAATCCTTCGCCGTGTCCGCAGCAGGCGCAGGGCACGAGCGAGATCCGTGTCGGCGAGACGTCTCCAGCGAGGCCGAAGGGCGACATTCGCGTCCGGCAGCGCCCCCAGCACCGCAGCGAGTTCGCCGCCGATCGACGCGAACCGGATGAACCCCGGATCCGCGACAAGCTTCAGACTTGCCGCCATCGCTTCCGCTTCGGCGTCAGTCAGCGGAAGGAATCCCCAGTTGTTCACCCACGCCTCGTTGTAGATCAGCACGATTCGATCGACTTCCTGGCGCAGATCTCCAAGGTCGATCGGCCGCGTCTCGATCGATCGGCGGTTCCCGACCGCGTTCGCGACGCGAACGAGACGGTCTCCCGCCTGATTCGGAATCTCAATCAGATAGGCGTGGTAGTCCTTGACCTTCCGGAGCCCGTATCGCTCGAGAATCTCCGCGTAATACGGCGGATTGTGCGTCAGCTCCACGGTCGGAGGCCGATCGAATCCGTCGATCAAAACCGCCTGATGCGCTTCGTGCGTCGCGTTGGAGTAGCCGCCGGGCCCGCGCATCACGGTCATCCCTCGATCGGAGAGCCAATCGCGCGCTCGGTCGAGAAGCGCCTCCGCGACGACGTAGTCGTCACAGACGTCGAAAAAACCGAAGAACCCGATCTTCCCGTTGTGATGCTCGTTGAATCGATGGTTCACCGCCGCGGAGACGCGACCCAGCAACTGGCGCCGCGATCGCGCCACAAAATGCGTGACTTCCGCCTCGCGATGGTACGGGTGGTCGTGCGTGAGAAGTCCAGTCATCCCGAACAGACGGCTGCCGAGATACTCCGCACGCAACGGAGGAGTCCAGTGCGGGTCTCCGCGGAACAGAACCCACGGTACTCTCACGAAGTCACGAAGACGACGATCCCCCAGTTCGATCCGATCGATCGTGAGCCCCACGTGCCGCCCTTTCAACGAGAGTCCGGTCTCCATTATCCAGGAAAGCCTGCTCGGGAGAAAGCCACCTTACAGTTTGCGCGGAAGAGGCATTGCCTGTATTCCTTGCAATCGTGATGTCAGGCGAGCAGCGTAACGAGCCGCAAAGGCTCCTCCAGTTGATCCAGCAGCGCGCAGGAGTGTCACGCCGCAAGGCGCAGGCACTGATCGCGTCCGGTGAGGTTGCCCTCAACGGAGCGCCGGAGACGAATCCTTTCGCCCAGGTGAACGTCACCAACATGCGAAGTCTCACGCTACGCGGACACCCACTTGCGCTCGAGCCCCCGGAGCCTCGCATCTACCGTTACCACAAGCCTCGCGACGTCCTCTGCAGCCACGACGACCGCTTCGACGGCAACACCGTGGGCCGAATTCTGCGAGCGGAAGGGTTCATGGGCTATACGTGGGCCGGCCGCCTCGATCGCGACGCCGAGGGTCTTCTCCTGGTGACCAATGAGGGAGGACTCGTCCAAGTGTTCACCCATCCGAGCCATCAGGTGCGGAAGGTCTACCGCGTCTGGGTGAAGCATCTTCCGAAAGCCGATGTGATGCGTCGGATCTTCGAACACATGCGGAGCGGCGTCGCCGACGACGAGGACATCTTGCGGATCCTCGCGGGACGGGTGGAGGGGCGCCCTGCGTATGCCACGGTCACCCTCACCGAGGGCAGGAAGCACGAAGTGAAGCGGCTGTTCGCCCACTTCGGCCTTCCTGTGATGCGTCTTCTTCGTGTCGCCATCGGACCCGTCGACCTTGGCGAGTTGCCAGTCGGGAAGATCGCGCGCCTCTCACCTGCGGAAGAGGAGGCCGTCTTGACGTTCGCGCGGTCTCGGCTGGATGGGAACTGACGCCGCTCCTATAATCGGGCTATGCGCGTAGGGATCGGGCAAATCAACTCTACCGTCGGCGACATCGACGGCAACGCGAAGACCATCACGTCGCGCATCGTCGAGGCACGCGAAGCGGGCTGTGATCTCGTTCTGTTCCCCGAATTCGCTCTGCCGGGGCAGTCGCCGCTCGATCTCGTCTGGCGCTCCGGATTCGTCGAAGCGTGCGAGGAGGCCATGGATGTCATCCGACGCCAAACGGACGGCATCGCCGCCGTCGTCGGTTCGGTCGCCCCGTGCAAGATCCAACAAGGCGAAAGCGATGCAGCGCTCAGCAACTGCGCCTACGCAATGGAAGACCGGTCGATCCTCGCACGCGTCGACAAGATGGGGTTCACGGCCGGCAACGTCGGCGACGACAAGCGCTACTTCTCCCCGTGTCAGGGGACGCAGACGATCGATCTCGCGGGTCATCGTTTGGGTCTCTCGCTCGGACACCGCATCGGCGACGGGACGGCGGACATCCTCGCCGGACTCGAGGCCGAGTGGATCCTCCACGCAGCGGCCTCGCCATTCCGCGCCGGGATCCAAGCGGAGAGGCTCCGCCTCGCCTCTCAGGCTGCTCGTGAGAGCGGCCTCGGCATCGTCTTCGCCAACTGCGTCGGCGGTCAAGACACCACGGTCTTCGACGGCGGAAGTTTCGTCGTCGGCCCGGACGGGAGGCCCCGCTTCCGGGCCGATCGCTTCGAAGAGGGCCTCTTCGTCATCGACCTCGACGCTTCCGACGCGACTCCCGCAAAGGAGGAAAGCGCCCTTCCCGAGAAGCGTGCCGCCATCATCCTGGGAATTCACGACTACGTGCGCAAGAACGGCTTCTCGGCGGTGATCGTCGGGATATCGGGTGGGATCGATTCGGCCCTCGTCGCTGCACTCGCCGTCGAGGCCCTTGGACCAAGCGCCGTCACCGGCGTCTACCTTCCCTGCGAGCACTCCTCGGACGAGAGCCGAGCCGACGCACGCGCTCTCTCATCGAACCTGGGGATCGAGCTACTCGAGATCTCGGCGCGCGGCGTTCACGAGGCATTGCGAAGTGCGCTGCCGTTCGATGCAGCCGGGATCGTCGACGAGAACCTCCAGGCGCGGTCTCGCGCGACCCTGTGGATGGCCCTCGCCAATGAACGGGATGCACTGGTCCTCGCGACGGGGAACAAGTCCGAGACCGCCGTCGGCTACTTCACGCTGTACGGCGATGCGACCGGCGCCCTCGCTCCGATCGGCGATCTGTACAAGTACGAAGTGCGCCAGCTCGCGGCGTCCTTCGAAGGCCGCGTCCCGCAGAAGATCCTGGAGAAGGCACCTTCAGCGGAACTGCGTCCCGATCATCGCGACGAGGACGATCTGCCACCCTACGAGATACTCGACCCGCTTCTCGAAGCGCTGATCGACGAGAACGCGTCACGCGAGGAGCTGATCGCGCGGGGACTCGGTGCAGAGTTCGTCGACGAAGTTCTCGTCCGCTACTACCGATCTGAATTCAAGCGGCGCCAGGCTCCGCCCGCGCTCTCGCTCACGGCTAGTTCGTTCGGAGAGAGGGGCATGCCGCTGACGCACACGTTCCGCAGATAGCAGGAGACAGGCTCTCGGCCCGAGAGGCCGAGAGCCTGCATCAACCTGTCCATTGTGCCTACCGGTCTACTCAACGGCAATCTCGATCGGCTTCTCCTTCTCCTTGATCGACTCCTTCATCGGTGCGGTGACCGTGAGGATTCCATCCTCGAACTTGGCCTTGATCTCACCCTTGTCGATGAGATCGGCAGGAAGCGGGAAGCAGCGCTGGAATCGTCCATACCGGCGACCGATCCGGAAGTAGCTCTCCCGATCGACCTCCTCGCTGCGCTTCACCTCGCCGGAGAGGGTGAGCTTGTCATCCTCGACCTTGATCGAGACCTCATCCTTATTCACACCAGGAAGCTCTGTCTCGAAGACCAGGTTCTTGTCCTTCTCGTAGACGTCGGTTCGTCCGAAACTGGGAGAAAGGTCGAACCCCACACGGTCGAAGTCGCGGAAGACGTCATCGATCATCCGGGACAGGCTACTCTCGAGCAAGAAGGGGCCGCGTCGCACATCCGGAAGTCTCCTTATCATCTCAACTACCTCCTCTTCTTTCGCTGTATTGGCAGTCTCATGTATCGACTGCTAATTGGCAGTATAGTTACGCGACTGCCAGTTGTCAAGAGGAGACGATCCGATACACTCGGACCATGCTACGCAGGGTCTTGGTTCTTCCGATCCGCCTCTACCGGCGGGTAATATCGCCTCTGTTACCGCACCGATGTCGCTTTCACCCAACCTGCTCGGAGTACGCCATCGAAGCGATCGACAGGTACGGCGTGATCCGGGGCGGATGGATGGCGCTGCGGCGCATCCTACGCTGTCACCCGTTCCACCCCGGTGGCTACGATCCCGTCCCCTAGCGCGAGCGCCTCGATCCCGTCATCCCGAGAGGCTCCGCACCGAAGTCAACTCCCGCTTTCGAAGAGAATCTACGTCTCGCGAAAGGATGCCCACATTCGCTCTACAAGATCGGGCGAACTCAGTACGTCGACAGCCGTCATGGCGAGGGCCTTGGCCGCCGTGAGCATCGCCTGTGCCCCTCGCTCGGAACTGGAGGCCACGGCAAATTCTCGCGAGTGCCCGGCAATACGGCGATCGCAGATGGCGAGGTACGGGTGCATGCCGGGGACGGCCTGGGTGACGTCTCCCATGTCGGTCGACCCCATCGCTGGGTCTGGCTCATCGAGCGCCCAGCCGAGCGAGAGCAGATTCTCGACGTACGCATCGATCAGTGGTGCGTTGGGCTTCATCGCCTTGTACGCGTGGCCGACCTCGCTGAACTCGAGTTTCGCTCCGGTCGCGAGAGCCGCCCCTTCCGCACAGTTGCGGAGCTTTTCGAGCAGCTCGTCCCGGTAGTCGGTCGCGGGTGCACGAACGTAGAACTCAGCCTCGGCGTACTCGGGAACGATGTTCGGCTTGAGTCCGCCGTGGGAGATGATGCCGTGGATTCGGGCGCCGTCCTTGATGTGTTCGCGCAATGCGTTGATCCCGTTAAACGTCTGGATGACCGCATCGAGTGCGTTGATCCCCTTCTCAGGCGAGGCCGATGCGTGCGAGGGCTTCCCGTGGAACGCGACCTTGACCTCGGTGATCGCGAGGCTTCCTCGGCCAACGAGCGTGTAGCTGGCAGGATGGAACATCATGGCCGCGTCCACGCCTTCGAAGAGCCCGGCATCGATCATCTTCACCTTCCCGCCGCCGCCCTCTTCCGCCGGCGTACCGAAGAAGATCAGCCGTCCTGGCAGCTCGGACTTGATCGCGCCGACGGCAAGCGCGGCACCGAGTCCCCCTGTAGCAATCAGGTTGTGGCCGCACGCGTGGCCGATTTCGGGAAGGGCGTCGTACTCGCCGAGAACGGCCGCCGTGGGGCCCTCCGCGGCGGCCGGATGCACGGCCCGGATCGCGGTCTCCAGACCGGCTGCGCCGAGCTCGACGTCGAATCCGGCCTCACGGAGTTCGCCGGCGAGGAGGCTCGCGGCATGCACCTCCTCGAACTTGACCTCAGGGTGTTCGAACAGGTCTTGGCTGATCTCTCGAAGTCGACCTTCCATCCGATCGACCTCTTCGCACACGCGCGCCTTCCAGTCGCTCATGAAACCTCCTTACGAGCCTGCATCCTCGCGAAACGCTTCGCGTATCGTCGCTTCCACCAGACAATCGAGCGCGTCGACCCAACGGAGGGTCATGCTCGCGCCGTCAAGGAGAGAAAGCTCGGTGCACCCCGCAACGACCGCCTTCGCACCTCGCTTCTGAAGCCCGGCGATGACTCGGGCAATCGCTGCTTCAACTTCGGCGAAGGAGCGCGACGCTTTGATCGCCTCGATCGCCCGGACGACCGTCCGCTGACCATCCTCGCTCGGGAGAATCAACCGGATTCCGCGCTCTTCACACGCCCGGTGGTAGAGACGCGCGTTGATCGTCGCGCTCGTGGCCAACAATCCGGCGGCCTCTTCTCCGACGCTCGCGGCCGTCTCCGCGATCATGTCCACCACGCGCGCCGTGACCCCCTTCCGAATCGCATCAAGATACACGTGGGCCGTGTTGCACGGCACGGCGAGAACCTCCGCCCCGGCCCCCTGGAGACGTCGGGCCATGTTCACCAGAGCTGGCTCCGGGCTCGGACCATTGTGGAGAATAGCGCGCGTTCGATCGGGCACCGTAGGATCATTGTCAATCAGGATGCGGAGATGATCTTGGTCGATGGTCGCCGGTGTTGCCACCACGAGTCGCCGAAAGAACTCGACAGTCGCAGCCGGTCCCATGCCTCCGAGAACCCCGATCACCCTGTGGATGCCCATGCTTTCCCGATAGACAGGGTACGGCGAAGGGAGCCTCGCCGCAATCGAAGGCTCGACCCGCTAGCCGTAGACTACCAGGGAGCTGGCGACGAGGTTGAGAGTCGGGCGGGCGAGGATGCCGGCATAGTCGGACAGCTCGAACCGAAGAATCTCGAACCGCGCGCCCTCTCCGAGATACTCCGCGATCACCGGAAGCATCTCCCGCTGGTCGTTTCGAAGGACATGCTTCGAGCGTCGGTATGCCTCCTGGAAGCCCTCGCGCGTCATGGCCAGGCCGAGCGTGATCTCGAGCTCCGACCGGAATCGTGCATCGAGCATCCTGTCGTCCACCATTTCGGCTTCTTGCTCCGGGAGCCCGTAGGCCGTTCCGTAGTGCACGAGATCGCCCGTCGCAACAACGGCCGTAGACGAATCCGCAACCCGATCCCGCAGCCACTTCGCGAGGCCAGGCGCCATCTCGAAGGCTCCGCTGATCGGATGCCGTGTCATCCCGATGAAGAGACACTCGACTGGGATGGGCGTCGTCCCGAAGACATCCGCAGCGAGCCTCATGATCGAGAGAAACGTGTCGAGAGAGAACTCGCCGTCTAGGATCCCCACGGAATCCGTTCGGATCACGGGCTCCGAAGGCTCCACCGCTATCGTCGGGCACGTGCCGAAGGGCGTGTCGATGCGGTGCGCGCCAGTCCCGAAGCCACCGCAGACCTCTACGAACGCCGACTCCCTCTCCTTCGAGGGGCGGCGTTCATCGAGCGCGACACAATAGGCGGGCAATCCGCCGCTGTGGAGAACGCCGAGTGCGACGATCCGCTCGATGCTGCCTCGATAGAGTGCGGAGACAATCGCTGACTGAAGAGGCCCCGCGAAAGCGATCGCCGTGTGCGGGAACGAGATCACGGCTCCCCTCCCTAGACCTGTGGCAATCCGCTCGTCCGGATCCTCCTCCAGCCACTCGCAGAGACGCGACCGGCTTCCCGCCGAGGTCAACTCTTTGCGGTAGTACGTCTTCCAATCCATGCAGCCCCCACTCTCTCCCGTGGCCCTCCCGGCTTCGTACCAACGGGCGACCCGACTCCGCATCGTATCTTCTGTCACTGGAACAGGCGACCCCGTGCGTTCTCCTCGAGCGGACAGTAGACTGCCGTCAGAAGTCTGCCGACAGGAGGCGCTATGCAGATCGGACGAATCGCCCGAGTTTCTCTCGGCCACTTTCCAACCCCGCTCCAAGAACTGCCGCGTCTGCGTAGCCAGCTCGGCGGCCCCCAGCTGTTCGTCAAGCGTGACGACCTGACGGGTCTCGGCCTGGGCGGGAACAAGCTCCGCAAGCTCGAGTACGCGATGGCCGAGGCACTCGCTCAGAGAGCCACCACGGTGATCACCGTCGGCGGACCGCAGAGCAACCACGTTCGCCTGACCGTGGCTTCGGCGAACCGGCTCGGACTTCGCTCAATCATCGTGATCCGCGGAGCGCAACCACCGGCGTCGACGGGCAATCTGCTCATCGATCGGATTCTCGGCGCGTGCGAAATCCACTTCGTCGGATCCGACGGATATCCGTCGACGAAAGCGGAGGCCGATCGGATTGCCGACGACAAGATCGCAGAGATCGTCGAGCGCCTTCGCAGCGAAGGTGAGGTCCCTTACGTGGTCCCCAACGGGTGCCGGGCCATCCACGGAGCGCTCGGCTATGCCTCCTGCATCCTCGAACTCGTCGCACAGCTTCGCGACCGACAACTCACTGCAGACGCCGTCATCACCGCCGTCGGAACCTCCAGCACGCAGACCGGGCTGATCCTGGGTTCTCACCTCTTCTCGCGCGGCGAGATCGACGTCATCGGGATCAGCGTCGCAGGGCAAGCCTCGGCACTCATCGATCGGATCGCCCGACAACTGCAAGAGGCCGCCGAAGTTCTGGAACTTCCCTCAGCTCCTTCGCGAGACGCAATCAATGTACTGGATGCGTATGTCGGCCCCGGATACGGGCTTCCGACCGAGGGAATGAGGGAAGCTGTTCTCCTGACGGCACGGATGGAGGGAGTTCTTCTCGATCCGGTCTACACGGGGAAGGCGATGGCGGGGCTGATCGACCTGGTCGGCCGCGGGCAATTCTCGGAAGATCAGTGCGTCGTCCTTGTGCACACCGGCGGCACTCCCGGTCTCTTCGCGGACACACAGACTGAGATCTTCCGCTCGCTCTGGCCAGAAAAGACCAGTGGAGAGGCTTGAGCCCCTCCACCGACCGTGCACCGGGTGGTGCTAGCTGTCTATGGCGAAAGGATGACCTATGACTGCTATCCAATGTGGTACACGTGTCCAATCTCGTGAGGACATCCGCCACAGATTATTGGACTCAAAGCAAGCCGGCACACACACAGTGCCGACGCCGCCGCTCAATCCACCGACTGCGCGCGCTACGCTGAAGTGACGTGCGCGTCGATGGCTGCAGCGGCACGTTTGCCCGCGCCCATCGCCTCGATGACCGTCGCCGCACCAGTGACGATATCGCCGCCCGCGAAGACGCCCGCCTTGCTTGTCTGCCCCGTCTCAGGATCGGCCACGATGTTCCCCCACCGCGTCAGGTCAAGCCCCGGCGTCGTCTGTGGAACGAGCGGATGAGGCCCGTTTCCCACGGCAATCACTGCGGTGTCTACGTCGATCTCGAACTCAGACCCTTCCACGGGAACGGGCCTGCGACGCCCCGAATCGTCCGGTGTGCCGAGTTCCATTCGGATACAGCGCACGCCGACCAGGCGTCCGTCCTCTCCGAGGAATTCGATCGGATTCGTGAGAAGCCGGAAGTCAATGCCCTCTTCCTTGGCGTGATGCGCCTCCTCCGCGCGAGCCGGCAACTCCTCTTCGCTCCGGCGATACACGATCATCGATGTCTCGGCTCCGAGCCGAAGGGCGGTACGCGATGAATCCATCGCCACGTTCCCACCTCCGACAGTGATGACTCGGCGCCCCACCTTGATCGGCGTGTCATACTCCGGGAACCGATACGCACTCATGAGATTCGTGCGGGTGAGGAACTCGTTGGCTGAGTAAACGCCGTTCAGGTTCTCGCCGGGAACTCCCAGGAAGCGTGGAAGACCGGCGCCGGTTCCCACGAAGACCGCGTCGAATCCGCTCTCCAAGAGATCGTCAACTGTCTGCGCTTGGCCGATGACCTGATTCACCTTGATCTTAACCCCGGTCTGGCAGAGAGCGTCGATCTCGCGGCCGACGATCGCCTTCGGTAGCCGGAACTCAGGAATCCCGTACATCAGGACGCCCCCGGCAACGTGCAGCAATTCGAAGATGGTCACCTCGTGCCCGAGGCGGCGCAGCTCGCCCGCGACGGTCAGCCCCGCAGGGCCGGCTCCGATGACCGCGACACGCTTCCCCGTATCTGCCGCCACCTCAGGGCAGCAGGGTTCATGCTCCGCCTCCCAGTCCGCGCAGAATCGCTCGAGACGTCCGATCGCCACCGGCTCGAACCGGATCCCCAGCGTACACACCCCTTGGCACTGGTTCTCTTGAGGGCAAACGCGCCCGCACACCGCCGGAAGCGCGTTCGCCGCCTTGATCGTGGCAATCGCGTCCGCAAAGCGGCGCGCCTTGACCTGCTCGATGAACCTCGGGATATCGATCCCGACGGGGCATCCGTCGACGCACGGGGCATTGCGGCACTGCAAACACCGCTCCGCCTCGAGGACCGCTTCATCCTCGGTGTAGCCCCGGGGAACCTCATCGAAGTTGCGGATGCGATCTTCCGGTGCCTGTTCGCGCATCGGAACCTGTTTCTCGCGGGTCACGTCGCCCCTTTCTCGGAATTCGAAGTCTCTGCTAGATACCGATCAAGCGAACAGGCTTCCTCTTCCGCGTAATAGCCCTGCCGCGACATGAGGAGATCGAAGTCCACCTTGTGTCCGTCGAATTCGGGGCCGTCGACGCACGCGAATCGCGCCACTCCTCCGACCTCGACACGACAGCCGCCGCACATCCCCGTCCCGTCGATCATGACCGAGTTGAGGCTCACGGTGGTCGGAACACCAAACTCCCGCGTTAGCTCGCTGCAGACCTTCATCATGATCGCGGGGCCGATCGCCCATACATGCCCGACCGATCGACCAGACTCGAGGACTTCGCGAAGCGGGTCGCTGACGAATCCCTTCCCGCCCAAGGATCCATCGTTGGTCATTACGATGAACTCGTCACATGCCTCCCGGAATTCCTCGTCATAGAAGGACAGATCGCGACTCCGGTATCCAACAATCCCGACCACCGTGTTCCCCGCTTTGCGCAGAGCCCGGACGATCGGGTAGAGCGGAGCGATCCCGACACCGCCACCGACACAGACGACGGTCCCGTAGTTCTCAACCTCCGTGGGACGGCCGAGCGGTCCGGCGAAGTCAAGAACGCTGTCGCCGACCTCAAATCGATCGCCCATTTCGCGCGTCGTCTTCCCGACCTCTTGAACAACAAGGGTCACGCCTCCCGTCTCCTGGTCGCAGTTGACCATCGTGAGCGGAATGCGCTCTCCCCTCTCGTGAAGCCGAAGAACAATGAACTGGCCTGCCTTCGCCGAGGCAGCCACTTCGGGAGCCTCGATGACGTACTCGCGGATTCCCGGGGCGAGAGTTCGCTTACTCAAGATTCGGTGCACGCTTCACCACCTCTTCGGCCCGCAGTCATGCGGGTCAGGTGGCGGATTATCCCCTCGCCTGCTCCAAGGAGCAACCGAGAAACGCCCGATGCCAGCAACGTATAATGCTCTCGCCAAAGGAGGGGAGCCCTTGCGCTACTACATCGAGAGCGACGGCCGTGTCTTCCTCGTCGAGCGCGAAGGGCTGCTGGACCTCCCGGTCCCCGGTGAGGTGCTCTTCCCAATCGAACCCGTGGCCCCACTCGTCGGGGACGACGTTTGGTACTGCGTGCCAATGCTCGATCGCCATCCGCATGCCTGGTACGACAAGGATGAGCTCCCGACGGCACCCACCGTGTCTCCGCAAGTCCGTTCGGCAGTTCACGCCACGATGCCGCGTATCGTCGTCGAGGGCCTCTGCACACGTAAGGAACGCATTCTCCTGGTCAAGGGGAACCGGGGCCTGACCGAGGGGCGATGGACGCTTCCGGGAGGATTCCTGCGCTTCGGGGAGACGCCGGAGGCGTGCGTCCTTAGAGAGATCGAAGAGGAGGTTGGCGTCACGGGAACCATTACCGCGTTCGTCGGCGTCCGGTCGAAGCTCGGTACGCGATCCCGCCTTCACTGGACCCTGCTCTTCTATCGGGTTGCCATTGAGGGAACCCCCCAGCCAAACCCGGACGAGATCGCCGAAGCCCGCTTCGTCAGCCCCGCACAAGCAGAGGAGATGCTCTTCGACGAAACAATGGGCTCGATCCTCCGCGAACTCGCTTAGCCTCTCCTACAGAAGGTCAATCCCTATTTTCAGTTGAAGATCGACGTTCCATTCCAGATAGTAGGGCCGGCGTTCGAAGACGACACTGAAGACGACTTCGGCCGTGTCGAGCGGCGTCAGTGTGAAGTCCAGCGCGATCCTGTGAATGTCGGTCGGTTCCGCAACCCATGTCTCGCGAGAGAAGTCGTACGTCGCGGCCAGACCGAGGAAGTCCGTGAGGAGCCAATCGTATGCGACGGTCACATCGATGCGGTTGGTCTCAAGGAGATCAGGCTGCCCCGAGAAACTCCCCTGGATCAGGAACTGCTCGCTCGGCGTCGTCGCGAACGCGTAGTTCAACGCCCCGGTGATCAGAAGATCATTGGCTCCGCCGGACGGATCGAGAAGCTCGTACCCAAGACCGATCTTCAGGTCCCAACCACAGTAGCGTGAGAATCCCTCTGCCTGGATCAGCCGCGTGATCTCTGAGATGTCGAGCGCGTCGAGTCCTCCCATCTTCACGTTCCCGGACCCCTCGATCACGTCTTGGACCGCGTCCAGCAGTGCAGCGAGCGACTCGTAGGTCGCCACGCTACCGATCTCGTCGGCCAGGATCTGCAGGTCGACCGGGTGAAGGTGATCCGTGAGGCTTCCCCGTTTGACGAGGTACTCATCGATGCGTGTCGCCGTGGCGAGTGGCGTCACATCGACGAAGCGCCCGCAGCCCACACCGAAGTTGATCGACAGAGCGAGTGACTCGAACGAGGATGAGCTCCGCCCGAGCGCTCCGGCAAAGGCAAAGAAGTTCCTTTCCGTGGCGAAGTAGCGCTTGTAGCTGGCGTTTACGAATGTCGTGTATGTCGACACATCAAGCACGGAAATCAACATGTCGTTGTACACTTCCACGTCGAATCCGAACTCTGGCTGATCGTACAGGCGGACGTATGAAACCTCGAACTGCCCCTCGTTGACGTCGCTTGACTCCAAACCGTATGGATCGTTGTGGTACTCGTAGGCGAAGCTGATCGCCATGTCGGCCAGGTTCGTGACCGGGGATCGGTAGTCGCAAAGCGGCAGAGCCGACGCACCCAAACCCGCCGTCGTCAGAACAACGACCATCGCAAGGAGCCATCGTCTCATGGCGATCACCTCTCCATGAGAACGTAGGCGAGCGGACGCCGGACGCGCAACCAATTCGTTCCCCCCGAAAGGTGTCTGTTGTCTCGTACGGCGCGCGCTGCACCGTCACTCGAACAGCGGGAGCTGCCGTGCCGTCGCCTCCGAGACGTCTCCCACGCCAACGCCAATCAGACGAATGCCCGCCTCGTCAAGCGAAACCCGATCATGCAATAGGTGAACGACCAGGCGTTCAATGAGCCCGCTCGCGTCCGCCCCGACGCCGAGGCGAAGTTGGCGCGTAATCGTCCGGAAGTCCGGGTAGCGGATCTTGATGCGCACCGTGCGGCAAAGGAGTGACTCCGCCCGAAGGCGTTCCGCGACAACGCGTGCAAGGGCGCGAACCTCCGACTCGATTTCCTGCGGCTCGGTCAAATCGTAGGGATACGTTACCTCGCGGGAGATCGAGCGCGACTCCGCCACCTCGCCGAGTGGCGTGTCATCCTCCCCTCGAGCCAGAGCTTGCAGCCGGCGTCCCGTGGTACCGAACTCACGGTCGAGGAGTTCGAGCGGCGCCAGCCTTACATCTCGAATCCGCAGAAGGCCGAGGCCGACCAGACGCCGCTCCGTGACGTCGCCGACGCCCCAAATCCGGCCGACCGGGAGCGGATCAAGGAGCTCTTGAATGCCCTTCGGCTCGATCACGAGGAATCCGTCCGGCTTGTCCAGCTCGGAACCCAACTTGGCGAGGAAGCGATTCGGTGCGACGCCAACCGAGCAAGTCAGCCCCGTTTCCGATTGAACGCGCCCCTTCACGTCTCGCGCGATCGCCTCCGCCTCACCGAACCCGCCGCAGCAGCCCGAGAGATCGAAGAACGCCTCATCCAGCGAGATGGCCTCAACCATCGGAGAGGCCTCACGAAGGATCGAGCGAACCTGGTCGGAGATCTCCTTGTATCGCGTGAAACGGGGACGAAGATAGACGCCGCTCGGGCACCGCCGCCGCGCGACGGCCATCGGAATCGCACTGTGGATTCCGAAGACCCTCGCCTCATAAGAGGCGGTTGATACGACGCCCCGAGGGCCCAGACCCCCAACGATCACCGGCTTCCCCCGAAACGCAGGGTGGTCGAGCTGCTCGACCGCAGCGAAAAAAGCGTCCATGTCGAGATGTCCGATCCGGCGCAAGCGAGCCTCCCTCACCGCCGAAGCCCCCACAGCGCAAGCCGGTCGGCCATCTTCAAGTCCGTGACGTCATGAAGAATTCGATAGGACGCGTGGCCATACCCTGGGCTGTGGTGTGGAAGCCCCTCAAGCTCCGCCAGGTTCGAAAGCTCGTGCGGGCAGAAGCGAAGCCTCTCCTCCTCCGCCAACCTCAACACGAGACGCCAACGCGCCTCGAAGTCGGCCTGACGGCCGCCCTTCTTCGGCTGCGCGATGAGCGCCTCGACCAACGAGATGGCGTCGATGTCTCGCTGCTTGCATGCCACAAGGTGAACACGCGCCGTCTTTCCTCGGGGATCGATCATCTGGATTGCACTGCCTCCCGGGCACCCGACGCCGATCTCCGCCCACTCGCGGAGAAAATCGCATCGGAAGCGCTCGATATCACCCAGCAGGTGGTCGCCGCCGAAGACGGACTGTACGATGAGCTTGCGGAGATCTTCCGGCCCCATGCCGGGGTGCCGACGGAATTCCTCATCGATAATCGCGAGCAGACCTAGCTTGTCGTTCATCAGCAACAGGATAGAATGCGTCGGAATGCCGATCAAGGGACGGATCGCAATCACCGGGCGTCCGGGAGTTGGGAAGACGACGCTCATCGAGCGCGCCCTCGAAGTGACGCCCGACAGCGCGGGCGGAATGCTCACCAAAGAACTTCGCGTCTGCGGACGCCGCGTTGGATTCGCGGTCATCGACGTCGCAACCGGCACGGAGGGCGTCCTCGCCCATGTGCATCGACGGACCGGCCCCCGAGTGGGGCGCTATGCCGTAGACGTCGAATCTCTTGAGCAGATAGGCGTCGCCGCGATTCTCCGGGCCATTCGAGGCAAGGCACTCGTCGTCATCGACGAGATCGCCCCCATGGAGCTTCTCGCCCCTGGCTTCGTGCCCGCCGTCGAGGCTGCTCTCACAAGCGACAAAGCCCTCTTGATCTCTACGCACGCTCACGCTGACCATCCGCTCGCCCACCGGGTCCGCCGCGATCTCCAGCTGTTCCGCGTCAAGTTGAGCAACCGGGACGCGCTCGTCAACGAGATCGTGACCGCCTTGCGAGCTTCCGCGTAGACCTCC
>Ga0272441_10005153_pt1 | contig 23007 bp, 14 predicted proteins | sample SSMProp6N_FD_193582 | JGI IMG/M metagenome (GOLD analysis project Ga0272441, IMG submission 193582) | Marine sediment archaeal communities from Little Sippewissett salt marsh, Falmouth, MA, United States - SSM-Prop-6N | ecosystem: Environmental > Aquatic > Marine > Wetlands > Sediment ...
AAGGCGCACTGGGATACCCGAGAGGTGATATGGTTCAGCTGGAGGGTAAGCCACTTGGGCCATCGACCTACGCCAGCGGTGTCTGGCTGAGATTTTTTGACCATGGTGTCAGTATTGTCAATGCTTCCGGAATGACACAAACCATTACCGCATCGGAAATTGCCTCGCTTGATCCTGTCGGTGGGTCGCAATATTACAGATTTCAGGGTGGACAGGATCCGGATTTCAATGACGGTACACCGGTAACAAACGCGAATCCCCTTGAATTATGGGGCGATGTGCATTCAGCCAACTGGGCCGATGATGAAGTTTTCGGAGACGGGGCCATGCTTTTCCGTACACGAAAACTGTTTATTGCCCCCATTGTTATTGACAACAATGAAAACAATCAGACCTCACCCGGTTCGGAACCGGTTGCTTATCAGGGCAGCTGGGTTTTATCATCGGATGGTGAACAGTATTATGCCCTTTATACAGACAGAAATTATGGACCTTTTCAAGCTGAAGCTTTTGCTTGGGCACCGGAAGGTAGCGGTGAAAATGTTGCGGTTTACACGCCAAATATCGGTTTGGCCGGCTACTATGAAGTGTTTGAGTGGCATGGATACAGAGGGTATTCACCTACAAGCTATCCGTTGTCATCACAGGTACCGGCTGCCATCTACTATGGAAATAATCAGGATACAACCGTTACGATCAATCAAACAGTAAATTTTGGACAATGGAACAGCCTGGGACTTTTCTATTTTGAAGAAGGCACTACCGGCCGGGTGGAAATCAGCAATAATACCAATGGAATCGTGATGTCCGATGCCATTCAATTTGTCTTCAGTTCTTCTCCGGAGGGATTTGATACAATACCGCCGGCGCCGCCGGAAGGTGTGGAAGTTATTGAAAACAATTAATACTTTAATTATTGGTCCGGCTTTGCTATATTGTACCTGACGGTGCAGCGGCCGGACTTTTTCCCGCCCGCTCTAAACCATTTCTATACGGATCATATTTTCCCTGACAGGGCCCGTATTGTTGTACGCGATTTTCTGGCTCTAAAAGATTGGCAGGACCAATGAATTCTATGCTTCATTTATTAAGACGAGTTTTCAGGGGAATTACATGGAAACATCCGCTGATATACTTTGTGCTTCGATGCCTGGATCCCCTGGATTATCTTCTCCGTCTTCTGAAGGGATACCGAAAAATTCCCAGGTATTCTATCCGTGTACGCTCTACCGGTATTCGTGATGAATTCGGCGGACGCCAGTTTTCACAGGCTGCAACTTTTTTCCGTGAACTGCTGCAGACCTATGCCGGTATAACACCGGAGAGCCGTGTTCTTGAGATTGGATGTGGATGCGGAAGGGCCGCGATTGCTCTGTCCGAATTTTTAAACGACAGACAGTATACAGGGATGGATATTGAACCGGTTTCTCTGGAAGCCTGCCGTAAGAACGGTTATTTGAATAAAAAGGCTTTCAGGTTTGACTGGATGGATGTATACAGCCAGGAATACAATCCGGAGGGTAAAAAAGAGGCCTCTGACTATCGTTTTCCTTATCCGGATTCACATTTTCATGTGATTTTTCTGACATCGGTTTTTACGCATATGCTTCAGGATGATGTGGCCAATTATATTCACGAGATCGGACGGATGCTGATGCCTGGTGGCCGCTGTCTTTTTACCACTTTTGTAATGGATTACGGTCAGGATGGATACGGGATTTCTTTTCCTTTTGTTTATGATGATTACTGTTTATTCCAGAAAGATTTTCCTGAAAAGGCAGTTGGTTATTTTCTCAATTTTTTTGATCAGACATTTGCTTCCAGCGGTATGAAACGAATTATGGAACCCATACTGGGACCCTGGCGGGATGTGGATGTGAAAATTCAATACCCCAAAACAGATTTTGCACAGGACATACTGATTTATGAAAAATCGTAAATCCGGATGTGAACCTTTCTCTGCCTGATGGATGCCGTATTTTATGAGACGAATGACCTATTTCAATTATTTATATGATTTGTACGGGATATCCCTGGGATCGACAATTAAAGCCCAGGAGTTGTTCCGTGCGCTTGAGAAGATGGGATATCATATCGGGATTCATTGGCGCAAGGCCCGGGAATCGGATGAGGGTTCATCCTGTCAGGTCCGCCGTGTTCTGAAACCCCTTCTGGCCCGTTATCTGCATGAGCCGAATCAGCTGTTCAGGAATGTCCGGTATTTTTTCGATGAACATCGTATCCTTTGCCGTGAAAAACCGGATATCCTTATTGCGCGGCTTGAAACCAACGTGTTTTCTCCAGTGCTGCTGGCCAAACATTTGCGGATTCCTTTTATCGCCGAGGTGGACAGTCCGGTCACATATGAAATCAGGCATTTCACACAGCATTATTATCTGCCATACCCGCTGCTTGAACGAATGGAAATGAGATTTATTCAGGAGGCGGAAATGGCCTATTGTGTGTCTCATGAGCTGAAACGGTATTTTATAGAACGGGGCGTGCCGGAAAATAAATTAAAGGTCATTTCCAATGGAGCCGATATAAACCGTTTTAATCCGGATGTTCCGGGTCAATCGGTCAGGGAAAGGTATTTTTTGAAAGGGAAAACGGTTATTGGATTTGTCGGATCCTTTCATTACTGGCACGGTGTTTATCACTTGATTGAGTTGATTGATGAGATGATCAAATATTATCCGGGAATTGTATTCCTGCTCGTGGGAGAGGGCGGACCACTGAAAAATGAACTGCACCGGTATGTTGCAGAGAAAAGTCTTGAACAACAGGTTATTTTAACGGGTCTGGTCGATCATGACATGGTTCCGGCTCATATCAATGCGATGGATATCGTGCTGGCGCCCTATCCGCCCCTTGATTTTTTCTATTATTCGCCGGTTAAAATATTTGAATATATGGCCTGCGGAAAGGCTGTGGTCAGTACCAGATCCGGACAGATTGGTGAAATGATTAAACATGGTGAAAACGGTATGCTCTGCACACCGGGCAGTACAGCGGAAATGGTTCAGGTTTTAAAACAGCTTTTGAATAATGAAAGTTTAAAGAAAAGTATCGGGCGAAACGCCGCAAAACTGATCGCGTCGCATCATACATGGCAACACAAAGCAAAACAATTATCCGACTTAATTACAAAGGTTATTCATGCGTATCCTGTCTGACTGGAAATTCTGGTTAGGTCTTGTTTTAAGCGGCATTTTTCTTTTCTTTGCGTTTAAAAAAGTGGATATTGCCGCCTTAACGCAGGTCTTAAATACGGTTCAGTATGTCTACCTGATCCCAGCAATCATACTGACTGTGTTTTCATTATGGGTCCGGGCACTTCGATGGCGTTTTCTGCTCAGGCCGATTAAGTCTATCTCTATGGGAAGTATGCTTTCAACAACCTCAATTGGTTTTATGGCAAATAATATTTTTCCGGCACGGCTTGGTGAAATTATTCGTGCCTATGTCATTGACCATAAGGAGCAGGTTGGAAAAAGCGCTTCTTTTGCAACAATTGTAGTCGAACGTGTGTTTGACGGCATGACGGTTCTTTTCTTTCTGTTCATTGTTCTTCTTCTAAGGCGTTTTGAAATTCCCGTCTGGATCAGAAGTATTATGTTTGCCGCCCTGTTTGTCTATTTGTTTGCACTGGTTGTTTTAATCATTTTAAAAGTCAGAACCGAAAAAACCCTGAACGTCATACAGTGGCTCATTTCAGCGCTGCCGGAACGTTTCAAAAACAGAATTCAAAGTATATTCCGTTCCTTTGTGCGCGGGCTGGATATTCTTCATGATACCAAAAACATTGGGATATCGGTCTTTCTGTCTTTGCTGGTCTGGTTACCGCATGCATTGCTGATCCATCTGGAACTGATGGCTTTTGATATTCATCTTTCCTTTTATGCGTCCATGTTTATCATGGTTATTATCTGTTTTGGTGTGATGATCCCTTCCGCTCCGGGATATGTCGGCACCATTCAGTTTCTATGTGTGGCCGGTTTGGCGCTTTTTCAGGTGCCCAAAGAAGATGCACTCAGTTTTTCGCTTCTGTATCATGCCTCACAGTATATCCCTGTTACCGCTATCGGGCTGGTCTATTTTTTCATGGAAGGATTCACTTTTTCCCAGATCAGAAAAAACACACGAACCTATGAAGAAAGTAAATCAGATGATGAATCCACCTGAACTGTGAATATAAATGTGTGGTTGACAATTAATCGTTAAACTTGTATATTAGGACGCATTGTCGATTTAAACCGTATTCAATGTTTTGCGGAGAATTTATGGCATCTACAACCAATTTTCGTAATGGACTTGTTCTCAGCATCGAAAATGAACTTTGGACGATCGTTGACTTTCAGCATGTGAAGCCCGGCAAAGGCGGTGCATTTGTCCGGACGAAATTGAAAAATGTAAAAACAGGACGCGTCATTGACCGCACTTTCCGTTCGGGAGAAAAGGTTGAGGATGTGCGGCTTGAAAGAAAGCAATTTCAGTTTTTATATGAAACAGACGGTACGTATCATTTTATGGATATGAAAACCTATGATCAGATTGTGGCAGATAAAAATGTAATTGGTGAGGCAGCACAATTCATGAAAGACGGAATGGAGGTTGAACTGCTGTTTCATGGTTCCAATCCTCTAGGCGTTGAATTGCCTATTTTTGTTGAGCTTAAAATTGTTAAAACAGAACCCGGTGTCAAGGGCGATACGGCTTCAGGAGGCTCAAAACCTGCAACGCTTGAAAGCGGCGCTGTTATTCAGGTGCCCCTTTTTGTGGACGAAGAGGAAGTCGTTAAAGTGGATACCAGAACGGCAACCTATGTTGAAAGAGTAAAACAAAGCTGATATCAAGGGAGAAAGCATGGATTTAAAGGAGATTAAAAGCATTATTAAGCTGGTTGAAATCAGCGACATTGCAGAACTTGAAATTCATGAAAAAGATTTTCAGATTCGTGTCACGAAGGGACATTCCACTTCTGTAAATCCGGTTGTGGCGCAGTCATTGGCTCCTTCACAGGTTCAGCCTGCATCTGCCCCTGCCGAACAGGCTCCTCCAACCCAGCCAGCTGCTCAGGCGGACAGTAATTTAATTGAGATTCATGCCCCGATGGTCGGGACATTTTATCGTGCTTCGGCCCCGGATGCCGAACCCTATGTCAAAGAAGGTGATGATATACAATCCGGCCGTGTACTCTGTATTATTGAGGCTATGAAACTGATGAATGAAATTGAAGCGGAAGTTTCCGGCAAGATTGTAAAAATTCTGGTTGATAATGCGCAGCCAGTTGAATACAATCAACCGTTGTTTCTTGTGGAAAAAGCATAGGAAAAGCATTTGATTAAAAAAATACTCATTGCCAATCGTGGCGAAATCGCACTTCGTGTGATCCGTGCCTGTAAGGAGCTGGATATTCAGACCGTCGCTGTCTATTCTTCAGCAGATGAGGAATGTCTGCATGTACGGTTCGCGGATGAAGCTATTTGCATCGGTCCGCCGTCTCCAGCTGAGAGTTATTTAATGATTCCGCGCATTATCAGTGCTGCGGAAATCAGCAATGCGGATGCGGTTCATCCGGGATATGGATTTTTGGCTGAAAACAGTGAGTTTGCCGATATCTGTGAATCTCATAAAATTGTTTTTATTGGTCCGACTGCAGAAATGATTTCCCACTTGGGTGACAAAATTTATGCAAAGAATGTGATGAGAAAGGCCGGTGTCCCGGTGATTCCGGGAAGTGACGGCGGGATTGCAGACGAGAAGGAAGCAAAGGGACTGGCTAAAGAAATCGGGTATCCCATCATTGTCAAAGCGGCAGCAGGCGGTGGCGGACGCGGTATGCGCATTGTTCGGGATGAAAAGGAACTTTCAAAAGCTTTTTTGACTGCTCAGGCGGAGGCACGCATTGCTTTCGGCAATGATACGCTGTATATGGAACGTTATTTTGAAAGTCCGCGCCATATTGAAGTGCAGTTGCTCGGTGATGGACAGGGACAGGTTATTGCGCTTGGTGAACGTGAATGTTCGATACAGAGAAAACATCAAAAATTGATTGAGGAATCTCCTTCCCCTGCTGTGGATGCTGAACTCAGAAAAAAAATGATAAATGCCGCTGTCAACGGTGCCAGAGCTGTTGGGTACCGGAGCGCGGGGACGGTGGAATTTCTTCTTGATGGTGATGGATCGTTTTATTTTATGGAAATGAATACCCGGATTCAGGTGGAACATCCGGTGACAGAGATGGTATACGGCATCGATTTGATTAAAGAACAGATCAGAGTGGCCTCCGGCGGCGCATGCAAGGAAATTCATGCGCTCAAAGAACCCAATGGACATGCAATAGAATGCCGAATTAATGCAGAAGATCCATTTAACGGGTTCCGTCCCACACCGGGACAGATTACCAGTTTTCATGTTCCAGGGGGCCTGGGTGTCCGGGTGGATACGCATGCCTATGCCCATTATCATGTTCCGCCTTTTTATGACTCCCTGCTGGCCAAATTAATCTCGCATGGTGAAGACAGAAAAGAAGCCTTAAACCGCATGCAGCGTGCCCTGGAAGAATTTATCATTGAAGGGATTCAAACCACCATACCGTTTCATCAACAGGTTATGCTGAATTCGAATTTTATCAAGGGAAATTTTAATACCCACTTCCTGGATGATTTTAAACTGAAACCACAGCAAGAAACTTAGAGGTATACCATGAATATCCCGGAAAATCTGCTTTATACCAAAGAACATGAATGGGTCGCGTTGGAAGGAGACGTGGCAACAGTCGGAATTACCGATTATGCGCAGGGGGAGCTTGGAGACATCGTTTTTGTTGAATTGCCGAAAAAAGGTGATGCGACTGCGGCGATGACATCCTGTGGGAGCATTGAAGCAGTCAAGGCTGTCGCGGATATCAATGCGCCTTTTTCAGGAGAGGTGACGGAAGTGAACTCAGGCCTGGAATCGGATCCGCAATTGATTAATCAGGATCCGTACGGTCAGGGCTGGATGCTGAAAATAAAATTGACAGATATACAGGAAAAAGATCAGCTTCTGTCATCCGATGCATACAAGGAATTGATTGCTTAACTATCTGAAGGTTTAAAAAAAGCAGCCCCCATTCATTCAGGGGCTGCTTTTTCATTTCGGGCTCCTTTTTCCCGGTGGTTAAAACATTCACCATGAATCCTGTAAAAAAAATATTTATACAGAACGCCAATAAGTCAGTACGGGCTGTCCTGATTTCCCCCGTTTTTATATCCGTTTTGCTGATTTTTATTCTCTCCTGTATTGTATTTCATTATCATGCTGCGCCTTCTGTGGCTTTTCATGAAAGTGGTGAACTGGTATATGCCGGGCTATGATCATTATATAAATGGCAGCAGACCGGAGTATCGGATTCTGTCAAATATGCTATCCATGGGATGGTATATTACCGGGGTTAAAGATACGATCAGTGGATGGAATAAACTGAGCAAAGCAGCCTATTTCAAAACTGTTATTCAAAGACCGGAGAATCGAATACTAAACAGCGATACCGTTCCTGATACGATCCTTTCAGATTGTACCATTGTTACGGGTTATAATGCGAATTTTTCATGCAAGACTGAATACCTTTTTCCTTCAGGATTACTGTTTATGCTTTATGATAATCTCGTGTCCAATGAACAGGTACGTCTTGCGGAAATCCGGTGGCAGAAAAATGCAGCCTATCTGTAGTAAACCGCTCCGCCAAAACCACGCAGGCTGTATTGTAAGGCTGAATATTATTTAAAAATGTTATAGAACGGGCTCCGGAAAATCAGGGAGCAAAACGATATTTATCAGCGATTCAATCAATGAGGGCAGGTAAAAATGGTCTATAGTCCTATTACAGAAAAGAACCGGAAAGAAATGCTTAAAGCCATTGGTGTGGATTCCTTCGAGGATCTTCTACAGGATATTCCCAAAGAAATCAGATTTAAAGGAAAGCTGGATCTCCCTGAACCGTTATCCGAATATGGTGCGTTTAAATTAATGCAGGAAATTGCATCGGAAAATGATTCTGCAAACACCCATGTTTGTTTTCTTGGCGGCGGTGCTTATGATCATTTTATTCCAGCCGCTGTAGGGCATGTTATAAGCAGGCCGGAATTTTACACATCTTATACACCCTATCAGCCTGAAGTCAGCCAGGGTAATTTGCAGACGATTTACGAGTATCAGACCATGATAGCTGAGCTGACCGGCATGGATGTGGCCAATGCATCCATGTATGACGGCGCTTCGGCACTCGCTGAAGCGGCACTGCTCATTCAGGCTCATACGGGACGGCGGGATATTCTTATCTCCGGAACGGTGCATCCTTTTTACCGGCAGGTTGTACGAACCTATTGCCATCGCAGCGGAATTGAACTGAAGGAAATAAAAACCAGGGATGGTGCAACCGATATTGAACATCTGAAAACTGTGATGGATGAACATACAGCCGGTGTGCTGATACAACATCCTAATTTTCTGGGTTTTCTGGAGGAAGTTGAATCCATCAGCAGCCTGGTTCATGACAACGGCAGCCTGTTCAGTGTTTCAGTGGATCCGATTTCTCTCGGGCTTTTAAAACCCCCGGGTCAGTATGGAGCGGATGTGGCTACAGGCGAAGGACAGGCTCTTGGAAATCCAATGAATTTTGGGGGACCTTACGTCGGACTGTTCACAGTGAATCAGGCCCTAATCAGACGGCTTCCCGGACGTTTGGTCGGTATGACTCAGGATGAACAGGGACGCAGGGGATTTGTATTAACCCTGCAGACCAGGGAACAGCATATCAGACGGGAAAAAGCCACGTCCTCTATATGCACCAATGAACAGCTATGCGCTCTGGCTTCCTCAGTATATCTTGCGCTTATGGGCAGACAGGGGATTCCGCAGGTGGCTCAGCTCTGTATGCAAAAGTCCCATTATCTGGCTTCAAAGCTTAAAAAAGAAACCGGTATAAACCTGTATTACAATCGGCCTTTTTTCAAGGAATTTGCTGTAAAATGCCCTGTTCCCCCGGCAAAAATAATCAGCCAGCTGCAGAAAGAGGGATTTCTTGCCGGGATCGATTTAGGCCGTTTTAATTTACAGATGGATGATGGTCTGTTGCTCGCTGTGACAGAGAAAAGAACAAAACAAGAGATGGACCGTTTTGTCCATGCGATAAAAAAGAGTGTGGGATAATTGGAAAAGTGTGTTTCACGGGATTTTCAGACACCCGGATAACAGGCATTTGAGATTTTCAGTGCGGGTATTGTCACTGTGCATTATCAATAGCCGGTTGGGGGCGCGCATGGCTTTTTTGATTGATTTTCCTGTTGAAAATAATTAAGTTTGATAATAATCCTATACTTAGAGGTTCTCATTTGGGCGGGAGCATACTTTCAACCACACTGGTTTCTATCTTTTTGGCCGGCGCGATTGATATTTTTTCGACCTGGTATCTGAATTTTCTTAAGAAAAGGAAGATCCGTCCAGATTTAATCTGTTTCATTATTCGAAGCATGTTTGTTCTTCTCGCATATCTTTTCTGGAGAGCTTTTATTCATGATATCGAAACGCACTCCCTTTCTTCAACGCATTTCTTTTTCGCATTGTTTGTCTATTGCATGTATCGGCTGATTGCTTCATTCTATAAAAATAATAAATTCGACTGATTTTTAATGGGGCTGAATGATGAGATTTCCGTATTTAAAAAAGGATCTGTTCTGCATTTTTTTGTTTGGAATAATTTCAGTTGTCTCTGCACAGACTGATTTTATTTTCGGACGCTATCCGGCTCCCTCTCCGGATGGTCAAACCGTGATATTTTCATACCAGGGTGATTTATGGCGGGTGTCAGTCAATGGCGGACTGGCCACAAGGCTTACGGTGCATGAAGCGTATGAAGGGTATCCGCTCTGGTCCCCTGACGGCAAAATGATTGCCTTTTCTTCTGACAGAAACGGAAATGATGATATTTTTATTATGCCGGCCAATGGCGGACAAGCCAGGCAGCTTACCTTTTTTTCCAATAATGACAGGGTCTGTGACTGGACAAAGGACAGCCGTTCCATTGTTTTCGCCTCGAGACGGAATTCCGAATACCATCGTATGCCGGTACTGTATCAGGTGCCGATCGAGGGCGGAACACCATTTGAACTGGTGAGGATGCATACCTATGAAGGCAAAATATCTCCTGATTCCGGAAATCTTCTCTTTACCAGGGGACAATGGGGCTGGAAACGAAAGCATTACCGGGGAGGAAGCAACAGCAATATCGGCTGTTATTCATTTCAAACGGATTCCTGCCGGATGTTAACCGATTATAACGGACATGATTTATTTCCCTTCTGGTCTCCTGACGGCGCGACAATTTATTATGTAACGGATACAGACGGGACCTACAACCTTTGGTCAATGGATACAACTGGTCAGAACCGCATCCAGCTTACCCATCATCAGGATGATGGGGTACGGTTTCCGGCTATTTCCGCAGACGGCAGTTTCATTGTCTATGAACAGGGTTTTGATTTGTGGCGTTTGAGCCTTGCTGATCTTTCTGTTAACAAGATTGAAATTAAAGCACCGACCGATGAAAAATCCAACCGGATTGAATGGAAGGTTTATTCAAAAGAAGCCACGGAAATGGCTGTATCTCCTGATGAAACACAAATTGCTTTTGTGGTTCATGGTGAAATTTTCGTCATGAAAAATAAAGAAAAAACAGGAACAGCGGCGCGCATCACCCATTCAGCAGCCAGAGAGAGTGATTTGTTCTGGGCACCGAAAGGTGACAGCCTGGTCTTTGTAAGTGACCAAAACGGCAACAGAGATATTTTTATGGCCGTTTCCACAGACACGGCAGAGAATCTGGTAAAAACCCTTTTTTTGAATACGCTGCAGCTGACCGATACACCTGATGATGAATTCAGCCCAAAGTTCTCTCCGGACGGGAAAAAACTGGCGTTTTTACGGAAACGGGGTGATTTGTATATTCTGGATGTGGATACAAAAAATGAGAAATGCCTTTTTAAAAGCTGGAGTGAGCCCGAATTCAGCTGGTCTCCGGACAGCAAATGGATCGCCTATTCACGTGATGATAAAGAATTCAACAATGATGTTTTTATTATTCCCGCAGAAGGTGGGGAAGCCATAAATGTATCCAGACATCCGGATGAAGATTTACTACCGGTTTGGTCGAAAGATGGACGGACCTTATCCTTCCTGTCAAGAAGGACGGGTGACAATATGGATGTCTGGTTTATCTATCTCCGTCAGCTTGATGAAGAAAAGACCGAGGAGGAGCTGGAAGAAGAGCAGGAGTCAAAGGATAAGACAGAAAAGAAACCCGTAAATGTTGAAATTGATTTTCAAGATATTTACAAACGTCTAAGACGTGTCACCACAGGAAACAGCGCCGAGTCTTCACTGTCCGTATCTCCCTGCGGTAACATTATTGCGTTTGTAGGCAAAGTAAAGAATAAATCAGATTTGTGGACAATCAAGCGGGACGGGACAGAATTGAAGCAGTTCACCCAAAACGGCGCAAATCCTTCGCATGTACAGTGGAGCTCAGACGGAAAAACAATTACTTATCTGTCAAAAGGCGGCATTTATACGATATCCTATGAAGACAAGGAGGGGAAGACCCGGCCCATCAAAGCAAAAATGGACGTTGATTTATATGCGGAGCGAGCCCAGAAATTTAATGAAGCCTGGCGCACACTGAATGATCATTTTTATGATCCCGATTTTCATGGTGTCAACTGGAGCGCTATGGCGGATAAATACAGGCCTGCAGCGGTTCACCAATCTATGATTCGCGATTTCAATGATGTGGTTTCCCTGATGCTTGGGGAACTGAATGCATCTCATCTGGGAATTTTTCAACCGCCGAATAAAACAGCGGTACAGACAGGTATGCTGGGGCTCCGGTATGACAGTTTTTACGACGGGGACGGTCTCTGTGTGAAGCAGGTGCTGGCGGATGGACCCTGCGACAAGGAAACCGCACGGATTCATACAGGGGACATCCTGCTCAAAATTGACGGTATTCCGCTGTCCGGGAACACAAATGTGAACGAACTGCTTGTCCACAAAGTGGATACGCGCGTGGTTCTTACAGTGAAGCCTTACAACGCCCGTCGCGAAAAAACAGTTATTGTTCGGCCGATTGATTATGCAGCCTATACGAACCTTGAATATGAAAGATGGATTCAGGGTAAACGACGTCTTGTTGAAAAGTGGAGCGAGGGCAGAATCGGTTATGTCCACCTCAGAGGGATGAATATGCCCAGTACCGAACGGTTTGAGATGGAATTATACGCGGTTGCTCATGGTAAAGATGGACTCATTATTGATGTTCGGAACAACGGCGGGGGATGGACCACAGATTATATGCTGGCAATGCTCAGTGTAAAACCGCATGCCTATACCATTCCCAGAGGCGGAGAACGGGGTTATCCTCAGAGCCGGCTTCCATTGTATATGTGGAGCAAACCGGTTGTGGGGATGTGTAATGAATGGTCCTTCAGCAATGCGGAGATTTTTTCGCATGCCTTGAAAACGCTGAAAAGGGGGAAGGTGGTTGGTTCACCAACCGGTGGTATGGTTATCAGTACCGGTGGAATCATCCTGATCGACGGATCACGGTTCAGAGTGCCTTTCAGAGGCTGGTATACCATGAATACCGGTTTAAACCAGGAAAACAACGGATGTATTCCGGATATTATCGTTAAAGAACAACCAACAGACGCATTCAGGGGTATTGACCGCCAGTTGAAAAAGGCGGTTGAGGTTCTTCTGTCCGATTTGTCGGAATAATTTATGTCAGAGTTAAAAATATGCATATAAAAAGCCGATATAAAATAGAGTGGCTGGTTACGGCTGTCGCGGCTTTTTTCATTCTGCAATGCGGGCGCATGAATGAATCTTCAGGAATGAAGGGAGAATGGGTTTCATGCTGCTCCGATTCAGTCTGTATTGACGTTTTTGTGCCGGATGTATCCTGGTCCAAGGCACTGGCGATATGGCCATTAACAACTCATGAACCATTTGAACACGGAGAAGAGCTGTCACAAATTGTGACACAATATATATACAATCAGCTTGTTTCGTTAAAGGATATTCGGGTGATGGCTCCGTATTATCTGAATATGGAGTATCTTCAAAATAATCATATCGATTACCTTCTAAAAGGGGAAGTCAGGGAGAGCGAGTCCAGAATAATGGTTACACTGCGCTTATTTGATGTGGCTCGGGACACCAATATCTGGGCAGGCACCTATATTGAAGAAAGGACTTCCCTTTTATCCATCGGTATAAGGGCCCGGTTGGGTATCGCCGGAGCAGTTGGCATGCGGGAGCAAAAACGGAAAGAGTCTTCCAATAAAGAACCAAACGGTGAAAAATCGCTATATACACTGCAGGGCGATTTATTCAGATTGAGACAAACATCCGGGGATGCAGATAAGGCCACCGATGCCTATCTGAAAGCACTGGATCTTGATTCATCCTATACACCTGCCTGGATTGGATTGGCTGCGAATTATCTTGATATTCATAAAATGCGAGGCGATGACAAACTGAACTGGATCCATCTGGCGCAAAAAACCCTGACTTGTGCAATGAACGGGAGACCGGATCTGACGGATGGATATGTTTTACTCGGCCGGTCTTTTCTTTACCTTGAAGATTGGAAACAGGCGGAAATCCAATTCAGGCAAGCACTGAAATTAAATCCCAATCAATATTTTGCCTGGAGAGGTCTGGCAAATGTGTTTTTTCGTTATGGTTTATATGAACCTGCCCGTTCAGCTTATCAAAAGGCATTGTTACTGAATCCGGCAGACACAACAGCCGCTCTGGGGCTTGCTGTTATTGAAAACGGTCTTGGAAATCTTAAAGAAGCCGAGGACATCCTTCAAGAGGCGATTATATTTCATCCGGATCAGCCGGCTCTGCACGCCATGCTCGGACTGATTTATCATTATCAGAATCAGCCGGACAGAGCTTTTGTTTCGGTTTACAGGGGTATGGCTTCTGCGCTTCATTCCGTTTATCCTCATACGGTGCTTGCCATTCTCTATGCAAAGCAGGGCTCAGAAAGGCAGGCGCTGAATGAGGTAGAGGATTATATTGAGCCTTATGCGGTTGATGACTGCGATCTTGCGGTATTTGTCGCAGCCGTCTACAGTCTTCTTGGAAAAGAAGAACAGACCATTGAGTGGCTGGAAAAAGCGGTTACTCAGGGTTATACCCGTTATCCATGGTTAATGAAGGATGCAAACTTCAGCCCCATGTATTATCATCACCGGTTTGGCCAATTTCTTGACAGCTTACAAAGTATCTATGAAAATCAGCTGTTCAGCTATCAAACGGATACCCGTCCGGAACAGGTCCATTCTTGTTATTGAGAAAGAATTAATATGAATTTCTCCATAAAATCAATGTCAAAAAAGGGTCAGGATCGACTTATCATGATCATGCTGGCTGTGATGGCTTATTATGCATTGTTTTTTACGCGGGGGATTCAGCAGACCGGAGACAGTCTGGGGTATGCAATCTCAATAAAAACAGGTGAAGGGTTGTTTCATCCACACCATCTTCTGTATAATCCCCTGGTTCGGCCTTTCTATTTAATTTTATCGGCCATTAGCACTTCCTGTGATGCCATCCTGGCTGCACAACTTCATAATATCCTGTGGGCCATACTGGCTGTTGTGGCGACCTATATTGTAATTAATCATCTTTATCAGTCCAGGCGCGGTGGAATTCTTGCCGGATTGTGCCTTTTGCTGACCCGGGGATTCTGGGGCTATACCACGCAGGTGGAGGTCTATGTGCCGGCCACTGCGTGTTTGATTATTCTGGCCTCGCATATCATTACACAGAAATCATTGCTGATGAAAAAAACCGATCAGATTTATATGGCTATCATTTTCTGTATGGCTGTATTTTTTCATCAGACCAATGTGCTTTTCTGTATTCCGCTTGCGTTCTATCTATATGCGGAGCACGGAAAACCCGGATTGAAAATCTGGTTGAATATGATGATCTTCTCATTTATCATTGTGGCCTCTGTTTATGTCCTGGCTTTTGTGATAAGTACCGGTACATGGCGATTGAAGTGGTTTATTCGATTTTTATTTTCCTATACCAAGTTCAGAAATCCTGAATGGGGACAGTTTTCTCATTTCGGACCGGAAGGAATACGGCAGTTGCTGGGAAGTCAGGCCTCGACCATCACGGTTTGGCCGGGCACACTGGCTGTTACCCTGGCCGGTTCGGTGATTATGATTTGGCATGCTGTACAGATCTGGAAGAAAAATCGATATTACAAAATAAGACTCTTTTTAATAATCTGGCTGGCCGTTTATTATTTATTCTTTTTATGGTGGCTGCCTTCGGACAATGAATTTTTTATTGTAACTCTGGTACCCATTATTCTCCTTCTGTTTATTTTTATCTTTGATTTGCTTCATATAAAGTACTGGACAATAGGAACACGACAGGATATTGCCATATTTATTCTGACCTTGATTTTTTGTTTTTTTACGTTTGTCAATATATTTCATGTCCTTCGATACCACCGTACTATCGGCCGAGATTATCTGGAGGCGGGCAGACTGGTGAACATAACACCTTCCAATGGTGTGATATTGTCCACTTTTTCTGTCTATCAGCACATCAGGTATTACTATGATTACAACAACACTTTAATTCTTCCGCATCAGTATTTCTATTATCATCAGCCGCTGTCTGAAAAGCATCGGAAACTGCAAAATGAAATTATAACCCTTTCCATGGAATATGTTCAGCCCGGGTATACGCTTGGCGGTATGAATGGATATACTCATCCTGGAGAATGGATGGAATGGCTGAACTGGCTTTTCAAGTTCCATTATGATGATAATGGACACCCTGTTTCATGCCGTGAATTTGGAACGTTTGCCAGCAGGGAAAATGCATATCTGATGATTCGGCCGGTGCAGATGCCTGTCAAAGGTCTGGAAGACTTATTCGATATGCTGGATAATACTGTTCAGACTTTGGGGAGGGAGGATACAACACCATTTATGTCGTGGCTGCGGCTCCATGCTTCATCTGTTTCGGTCAGAACGCCTGCTGCCGGTAAAGATCATTAGATACGCTTCCGGGAAATTTTATTTTTTGTTCACACTGTCTTAACATATTGATATTATATTCACAATCAATTGTCTTTCATTCATGATGCGAGAAGATGCGTTATGATAACTATCAATTGTTTTTTGACGGCTTTGATATTTTCGGATCTCCTTCACGACACTTTCCTTTTTTTATTCCTGAAGCGGGACAGGTGAACATGCATGTTTATGATCTTAATGGAAGAACAGTTGGCACTGTTATCAATGATTTTCTGGAGCCTGGATTTCATCAGACGGTTTTTCATGCGGACCAGCTTGCAGCCGGTATTTATCCGGTTGAGTTAGAAATGGATCATTTTTCTGACAAAAAAATGATCCTGTTGAAATAGTCATTTGCCTATACGGAGGAAACCATGTTGAGTCGAAAAAATGCCTTTGGGAATTTTATTGTTTTTTGTCTGCTTGTTCCTTCTTTTCTGACAGCGGCCACTTATACGGTAACCAATACCAATGATTCAGGGGCCGGATCCCTGCGGGAAGCGATAACAGATGCGAATAAGTATATTGGCGGTAATGATTACATCGTTTTTAAAATTCCCGACACAGATCCGGGATATGATGAGGAAAATGGAGTTTGGATTATCCAATGCCTCAGCGAATTGCCACATCTCTGGGATTCGGGAGTGATCATAGACGGAAGCACACAATCACAGTTTATTGGGACGGACACAAACGAATTAGGACCGGAAATTGTTATTGACGGTTCACTTGCTGGAGAGGCAGTTGGATTGTATATTAATGCAAACAGTACATTAATAAAAAATTTAACAATTCATGGATATTTTGGTGATCTTATTTTGCTTAATGGTGACAGTAGTAAAGTACAGGGGTGTTATCTCGGGCCCGGTATTACAGGAGAAGAAAGAATGGGCTCCAATGGTGTTGGGATTCGGGTCTATAGTGGTTCCCATAATTTAATTGGAGGACCGGAGTTGGAAGATAGAAATATCATTTCCGGCAATCGGAGCCATGGCATCATTTTTTATTCAAATTCACGGTACAATAGAGTGCAGAATAATTATATCGGAATAACCAGGGATGGTGCGGATACCTTAAGCAATAATTATGGAATTTATATCTCCAGCAGCTCCTGCCAGAATACCATAGGCCCGGATAATGTGATTTCCGGCAACCGTGAGCATGGTTTGAGTGTCTGGGCTGATAGCAACCAGGTTATAGGTAGTATAATCGGGCTGGATCCTTCCGGTGTAACTGATATGGGGAATGGAAGGAACGGTGTGGATGTGCACGCCTCCCACACTGTGATTGGCGGGCATTTAACTGAAGAGAGAAATATTATTTCCGGGAATAGCAGCAATGGTATCTATATATCCGTTGGAGATACCTGCCAAATTTATAACAATTATATTGGTACGGATATATGGGGCAGCAGTGCCGTCCCAAATGATGAAAATGGCCTGCATTGTACGGGTGCCATGTATACTCAGATTGGTGATGATGAGCCGAATGGAGGCAATATCGTTTCGGGCAACAGGGAGCATGGTATTCACTTAAGAAATGCATCAGAGTTCAACCGGATTGAGGGCAATACTGTGGGCATGAGTGCCGACGGATCGACACCGGTTCCAAATGGTATGGATGGTATCTATTTTTGGCTAGGGCCAGTTGATAATACGATTGGACCGGGAAATATCATTGCATACAATACGGATGCAGGCATCCGGCTTCGTTCCAATTTCACCATAAGAAACACCATAACGGAAAACAGCATTTATGAAAATGGAGAAGGGGGTATTGTACTGGAGCAGGATTCCAACGGTGAAATTGAACCGCCGACAGTTACTTCGGTTGTTCCTGTTATGGGCACAACTTTACCCAATGCAGTGATTGAAATTTTCTCCGATCAGGGTTACCAGGGACGAACATTTGAAGCCAGGGTAACCGCGAATGCATCCGGAGCGTTTGTCTGGGCCGGCACACCTGCCGGACCGAAAGTCACAGCCACAGCTACTGATACGGAGGGAAACACGTCCGCTTTCTCTAACCCGAAATCTTTTGGGAATATCATAGTCACCCATACGGGTGATTCCGGTGCCGGCTCGTTGCGCTGGGCCATAAATGAAGCCAATAATTCAGTCGGGGCTGATACCATTGAATTCAATATTCCCACAAGCGACAGCGGATTCAATGGAACGGTATGGACCATCCAGCCTGAGTCCTATTATTCTTATCTCTGGGAAGGGGGAACCGTTATTGATGGATTTTCACAGCGTGACAATCAGGGTGATACAAATCCGGATGGACCTGAAATTTTAATCAGCGGCAGTAACATGGATGTGAATATGCCGCTCATTTATATCTCATCGTCCATGAATGTTGTCCAGGGCCTTATTGTGGCTGACAATGAGGGTGTGGGAATCAGCATTTCCTCTTCTGAGGCCTATGGAAATACAATCAGAGGGAATTATGTCGGTGTGGGTCCGGATGGTACGGAAGCAAGATCCACTTTATATGGCGTATCTCTAGAAAATTATTCCTATGGAAATACAGTCGGAGGCTTGTTGGAAGAATACCGAAATATTATTTCCGGGAATATAAGTGATGGTGTGGTTATTAACCGGAGCCATGACAATGTGGTCATCGGAAATTATATGGGGACAGACAGGACAGGTACGATTGCTGTGCCAAATGGAAGCAGTGGTATACGTGTGGATCATGATTCCTTTAATAATCAGGTGGGGCAGGTGGAAATGGGCAATGTCATTTCAGGGAATACCACAAATGGTCTTGCTGTGGGTGGTGCTGAAACCCGAAATAATATCATTTATAATAATTTAATCGGTGTGGATGTGACCGGAGCAACCGCTTTGGAAAACGGCTTGTACGGGGTATATGTCTATTCAGGCGCTTCATCCAATATAATCGGGGGAAACAATGAAGGTGAACGGAATATCATTTCCGGTAACAAGCGGAGCGGAATTGTTTTTACGAATGCCGGCACGGACAGTAATCGGGTGGCCGGAAACGTAATCGGTACGGATTATACCGGTAAACTGAATCTGCAGAATGGAGAATATGGTATTTTTATCTTCGACGATCCCCGATACAATCAAATTGGCACGGGGAATATCATCCGGTTTAATCGTTCCGACGGCATTAATATCTCCGGAAACAATACACTATATAACCGGATTACCGCAAACACGATCAGCGACAATGATGGGTCGGGAATTGTATTAATTGATGGCGGCAATGCAGAACTGGAAGCACCTGTGATTAACGGTGAGAATCCCGTCAGGGGAACGGCTCCGCCGATGAGCATGGTGGAAATTTTCTCAGATTCGTCTTTCCAGGGCAGGGTATATGAAACCACGGTGATAGCTGACGCGAATGGTGATTTCACCTGGTCAGGAACGCCTCAAGGTCCTAATATCACGGCAACTGCCACGGACATGGATAATAATACATCGGCTTTTTCATATGCCTATATTCTGGGCGGACTTGTTGTAACCAATACCGATGATTCCGGCAATGGATCTCTCAGGTGGGCCATGGAACAGGCCAATACTTTAGTCGGTCCCAATACCATACAGTTTAATATCCCTCAATCCGATGGCCAGTTTGACGGAACAGCCTGGTGGATCAGGCCGGCCACACCACTGCCGGAATTAATAGATTCTGAAACCATTATAGAGGGCTACTCACAGGAGGATAATCAGGGAAATGTCAATCCTGACGGACCCGATATTGTCATAGATGGAAGCCTTATTGAAGATTACGCGAATGGGCTCTGGATTCAGGCAGGGTATATTGAAATATCGGGCCTTGTGATTTGCGGATTCAGGGATAACGGTATTTATCTGAATCCCCAATGGGATGGTCACTGTCATATATGGGGTAATTATCTCGGTACTGATCCGACAGGTTCAACTGCGGTTCCAAACCGGACTGGTATTCAGGTGTATGGTGATGACAATATCATAGGGGGGGAAGCTCCCGAACAACGCAACGTGATATCGGGAAACACAAATGACGGTATTTCTTTGTCATATAGTAAAAACAATCAGATACTGGGTAATTATATCGGGGTGAAGCGGATGGGATACGGCGGACTTGGAAACGGAGATGATGGCATTGATATTGGCAGGCTCTCCGCCGGCAATGTGGTTGGCGGAGCAAATGCAAGTGAACGTAATGTTATATCCGACAATGATGATGAAGGTGTGGTTATTTATGGTGACGGGGCGCGAAACAACCGCATCCTCGGCAACTATATTGGTGTGGAATCCACCGGATCCTCTCAATGCGGTCAGCAGTATATCGGTGTCTATGTCGGCAATGCAGCCTGTTCCAATCAGATCGGTGGAGAGGGGGAAGGCGAGGGCAATGTGATTTCCGGAAATCAGCAGTTTGGTGTTTATATTTACGGCAATAAGGTCGACAGCAACCTGGTTGCCGGAAATTATATTGGGACGGATGCCACCGGGATGCTGAGTACAGGCAATCATAATCAGGGTATTGCCCTTCAGGGCGGTTCAAAACATACACGTATCAAAAATAATTTGATCAGTGGGAACTCCAGCAATGGAATCCATATTGTCCATGTGAATACAGATTCCAGTATCATTACAGGCAACTGGATCGGTCTGAACGCTACGGGTGCGGACACCCTGCCCAATCATTCAAACGGCATCCTTATTGAAGGATGGGCCAGTGGCCATACGATTGGAGGTTCCGGCCCGGAAGACGGCAATATCATTACCGGGAACCGGTCAAGAGGAATCAATGTCCAGGGTGATTCCACCTCGAATATTTGTATTCGAAATAATTATATCGGTACGGATACAAGCGGAACAGTGGGGCTGGGCAACCGAACGGATGGGATCAGTCTGGACGGATTGAATCATGAAATTCGCAGCAATGTCATCGCGGGTAATGGAAATACCGGTATTTATCTGCATGCCCGGAGCAAAGGACATACCATAGCAGAGAACCGGATCGGTGTTCAGGCGGTTTCAGATGATTCTTTACCTAACACAAATTATGGTATTGATGTATTGGGCCAGTCATCCTCTATAATAATTGGTCCAGACAATGTGATAGCCTGTCATTCACCTGCGGGTATTCATCTGTTAAATGCTGATGTAAAAAAGATTACCATCACGCAGAATTCGATCAATAAAAATGAAAAAGGCATTATTCTGGAAGCAGGGGCCAATGAGGGGATTGAAACACCGATTATTCTCAGCACGGATCCGGTTGCGGGTTTTGGACCGCCTGACTGTACCATTGAAGTGTTTTCAGATTCAGCGGACCAGGGCAGGCTGTACCTGGGATCGGCCGCATCGGATCAGAATGGCGAATGGGTTTATTTTGGATCGGTGGTCGGTCCCTATGTGACAGCCACGGCTACAGACGCGGCCGGCAATACCTCGGAATTTTCCGATAGTGTCTTTGTTGTGTCGGCTGTTAATGAGCCTGGAGAAAAACCTTTAAATTTTGCGCTGTATCAAAATTACCCGAATCCGTTTAATCCGAAAACGACGATTGCTTTCAGTATTGAAAAACCCTGTCATGTTGTTCTGAAAGTATACAATCTGATCGGCCAGGAAGTGGCACTGCTGATTAACCGGAACTATCATGCCGGCAGTCACACGATTCTTTTTGATGCGTCGGATCTGTCTTCAGGCATTTATATTTATCAAATCCAGGCGGACAATTTTGCAGCTGTCAAAAAGCTGGTTGTGATGGATTAATACGGTTTAAAAATTCATTAAGACAGGAGAATTGATCATGAGACGAAATATATTGATGTTAAATATATTGATATTATGTATTTCTCCACTTTTATTGATTTACGCACAAAATCTGGACCATCTGGAACTGATCGCCCATTATCCACTCTCTTCGACGGCCAATGATACAACCGGCAATCAGGACCCGATGGTTTTACTAAATACACCCTTTCAGGACGGCGGAATATACTGCAATGGCATTTATCCCGGGGGTGATCCGGATGCCTGTGACGCGGAAACCCCGTTTCTGACCCTTTTTGACTTTCAATCGATGGCAGTGAGTGTTCAGTTCAAGGTTGATGAAGTGAATGAGCGAAAACCCATTATCATCGGCGGTAAATACTGGCGCTGGCTGGTTCTGTTTACAGATATAGACAGTACCGTTGGTTTTGGGTGGAACGGTACATTTGATACGCCTCAGAATTCGGGATATCCCTTTTCATTGGGTGACTGGCATGAGATTACAGCAACCTATGATAGTACTGAGGGAATGGCCAGACTCTATTTGAATGGTACAGCTGTTGACAGTGAAACAGTCGACCCGGATCATCATGATGACGCATTTTTCCACATTTCTCACGGCGGCTTTGGAAAGACGTTCAAAGGAATTTTAAAGGATCTTAAAATTTATGTCGGAGCCGGTGCCGGGCTAAAAGCGGATTCACTGACTCTGGTAGCGCTTTATAACAGCATGGATGGTGATAACTGGCTTAACAACAGCAACTGGCACACCGGACCGGTTAATACATGGTATGGCATTACAGTGGATCAGGGAAGGGTAACGGAAATCAACCTTGCAGAAAATGGCCTGGCAGGCCCTTTGCCTCCGGAAATTGGCAACCTGGACAAACTTGAGTCTCTTGAACTTGACATGAATGAAATTACCGGCAGCATCCCCGTAGAAATCGAAAATTTAAGCCATCTTAAAGTACTGGATTTACATGGCGATCAATTATCCGGATCTATACCTGAGATCATTTATAATATGAACCGTTTAGAGAAAATATATCTCAGCGCCAATCAATTGGATGGATCCATTTCGCCCGGTATAGGTCAATTGGTTCAATTGGTCA
>Ga0272441_10005155_pt1 | contig 23006 bp, 21 predicted proteins | sample SSMProp6N_FD_193582 | JGI IMG/M metagenome (GOLD analysis project Ga0272441, IMG submission 193582) | Marine sediment archaeal communities from Little Sippewissett salt marsh, Falmouth, MA, United States - SSM-Prop-6N | ecosystem: Environmental > Aquatic > Marine > Wetlands > Sediment ...
GGTGAGCCGTGCGAACAACGATCGGCTCGTCAGGAGCCTCGCCCTCCAAAGGATGCGACAAGGGGCAAAACTCTGGAGGGCGAACCTCCCGGTGAGCCGCGCGAACAACGATCGGCTCGTCAGGAGCCTCGCCCTCCAAAGGATGCGACAGGGGGCAAAACTCTGGAGGGCGAGGCTCCTGCCGAGCCGCTTCCTGGTTGACGCCATCTCAGGTCAGGCAGGCGGCGGTCCGACGGTGGCGCGTTCGATCAGTCGGAACCGAGGTGCGCGGCGTGCGAGCGGCTTGTCTTGAACGGCATGCAACACCTGCTGCGCGAGCCATCCCATCGGGTACTCGAGCGTGGTCATATCGGGACAGTGCCGGACGAACGTGGGGCTGTTGTCGACGCCCAACACCGAGACGTCCTCCGGCACCCGCAGTCGGGCTTCCGTGAGCGCGCGCAGCGCGGCGAGTGCGAGCCAGTCGTTGTGGCAGAAGATCGCGGTGATGCCGTGCTGCCGGACGGCGGCGACGAGTTTCTCGTTCCCGGGCTGCGCCAGGGCGGTGCTCTTCAAGCCATGCGTCTTCATGCTCGCGGTGTAGCCGCGCCGCCTTGCCGTGATGGCATAGGCCTGCCGTTCGTAGGTCAGGTGCAGGATCCGGCGATGTCCTTTGGCCGCGAGGTACGCGACCGCGTCGCGACCGGTGCGCTCCTCGTCCGGCGTGATGAAGCGCAGGCCGCGTCCCTTGCACGGGCTGAGCAGGGACAGGATGTTCAGGTTGTTGCGGAGCGTGGCGGGGATGGCGATGTTGTCCGCGGGCGGCACCACGACGGCCGCGCGGCTTCTGCGGGCCGCGGCATCCCGGAGCGCATCGAGCATTTCGTCTGCGTCCGAAACCGGACAGATGACGAAGCGGAAGCCTGCCTGTCGCAGGGCGGCACGGATTGAGGCGAACAGATCCATGAAGAACAGGCTGTTGGAGTCCGGTCCGACCGCGACCACGGTGCTGCTGCGGCCGTGCAGCAGCTCCAAGGTTGCGGGATGCGGACGGTAGCCGTGCCGCGCGGCGATCTTCAGGATTCGCGCTTTCGTCTTGGGCCTGATCCCCGGCCGGTCGTGCAGGGCCCGGTCCACCGTGCCCTGCGACACCCCGCAGATACGCGCCAGCTCAAGCGATGAGATCATGGCGACTCCTCAGAAGAGAATTCCGCCTGACAGGCGGCTTGGCGGGAGCCTCGCCCGCCAAGGCTTACGACAGGGGGCAAAGCTCTGGAGGGCGAGGCTCCTGCCGAGCCGCCCCGGCCGTACGTAAGTGCTTGCGTATCCATTCGTCCCCGCCGCCCTTGGCCTCCTCAACGCAGCGTGAGGCTCAGAGCGCTATCGGGCGTCACGGTCACAGCCGGTTGGAACGCCAGCGCCGCCCGCTTGGCCCCGCCCGATTTGCGGCACGCGACGCGCCGCTGTCCGATCTTCGCGCTCACCGATCCGCCCATGCGCGCTGCCGCGCCCGCCAGCCGCAGCTCCCGCAGCGGCAGCGCGCCCACATCCACTTGGATCACGATTTCTGCACGCGCTCTGTGCACGCGCTGCCGATATTCGCCCCACGCCGCCTGCGCGGAGAAGAAACACCTGAAATCGCGCTCGTTCACGCGTGGCGCGAACCCGAGCCGTTGCTTGTGCGCTTGATATTGGAATCCCGAGAGCGCAAGCAACAGCGCGTAGCTGGCCATCGACCGCGAGTAGTGGTGCCCGCACTCGAACTCGTTCCACGGGTTGCGCCGCGTGCCGTCGTGCCGGTCGCGGACCCCCTTCACGATGGCGAGCCCCTCGTCGACAAACCCCTCGTAGATCAGGTGGCTCGCAACCTGGTACTCGCACCCGCACCACACTTCCGAGGCGAACCAGAAGGGGTAGGGCGGCTGCCCGCCTTCCGGCCACGTACAGACAATCAGGCCCGCCTCGCCTGCAAAGGCGTAGTTCCTCAGCAAGGCGGCGTGCTCGCTCAAGTCAGCGCGCCAGTTGCGCTTGAACACGCTTCGCAGCGCCTTGCGCACGTTGCCGCGTTCGAACAGGTACCCAAGCCCAAGCATCGCGGCATACCACTGGCCGAGCAGTTGATCCGACAGACACCCGTTCCCGTACTGCCAGCGCGGGACCTTCTCGCCTTTGACAAGATGATCGCTCTTGTGGTCGGTCAACGCGTTCGCCTTCGGGTTGATGATCTGGCGATACCACTTGCCGTTGAAAAGCATCTTGTCCATCTTCTTGCTGCCGGATTCAAACACGCGCCGGTACTCGGCCGCCGATTCCTCGGCCCCGAGATAGCGCGCCATCTCTTCGGCCGCCCGCAGCGCGCCCAGATAGATCGCGCCCAGCATCGTGTTCGGGCCCCAGAACTCGTTGTCAAACGTGTTGTGCTGCACCCCCTCCATCACACCGTCACGGTCCGGGTCCCAATACAGCCAGGCATACTCGAGTGATTTCTTGCACTTCGGCCAGGTCGCCCGCAGCCACGCATCGTTCCCGCTGATCCGCCACTCGCGATACACGCGCAGCACGCCGCCAAGCTGGCCGTCCGCCGCCGCATGCATGTGCGGGACATTCGCCTTCGTGCCCGGCGGCAGCGGCTGGCGGAAACACATCCGCCCGTCCTCCGCCATGTTCAGACCGAATTGCTGGTCGTGGATCGAGCGCGCCAGGGCCGGAAACAGATAGGGCAATGCCTGCGCATAGTTCCAGACATGCGTGCACGTGCCCGCACAGCAGCCGCCCTTGTCGCTGACGCCCTCCCAGCCCCAGAACCCGCCGTCCTCGAAGCGCAGACACGTGGTCGACTTCAATATCGAGATCTGGGAACCGACCGCCTCCTTCGCCACGCCCGGCAGTGAACTGCCGTACAGCCGCTTCGCGAACAGACGGGTCTGCGATTCCAGCCGCTCCAGATGCGCGGCCGTGTAGTCCGCCACATCCCACGCATCCTTGAACAACGTTGCACTGTACGTGCGCCAACCGCGCCCCTTCTTTGCCTGTTCCGCGGACACACCCACATCCGAAACCGGACTGTGCCACGCGATCAACACCGGTAGCCGCACCGTAGCCCCCGGCGATACCTCTGTGTCCAGGGTCAGGCCGGCAATGGGATTGTGCTTGCCTGCACCCGTCGCCGTGCCAACCTGATTCGGAGCCGTGCCGCCCTCACGCAACGCGCGCCACAGTGACCAGGCCGCGGCCGAATGCGTGTGTTCCGGCACGCTGTCCGCGGTCGCTCGGACTCGCGCGTGCGGTGAAGCCAGCACAAGCGTGCCGTGTCGCGCCGTGCCCGGCTTGTGATTCGGGTTTGACATCAGAATGCCCCGTACCAGCCGACCCCGCTTCGTCTCGTTGCGGCCACCCTCTCGCTCCGGATGCCCGGCAATGTTTTCAAGTGCGCCAAACAACCGAGCCGTCACCTTGCGTCGGCCCCCGTTTCGAAGCGAAAACAGCAGGATCGCAACCGGGATGCTGCTGGCCTTCTCGTCCAGCGGAATGAAGGGGTTGAACGCCTCCAGCCGGACCTTCAACGGGAAGGCCGGGTCCGATAGATCGATCCGGGCCAGCGGGAACAGACCCGTGAACTTGCACGCGCGCATCGCAGGAAACCCCGCCGCCATGTCGAAGTCGCCGTGCCCGCCGCCCACGTAGCTGCCCCCTTGCCGACCGCGCAGGACTCGCGTCATCCGCTCGCCGCCCGCCTCCTTCGCATGCAATGCGAAAAAGCTCGCCCGCGGTGCATACCCTTTGTTCGGCCTGTTGAATATCTCCCAGTCGCGCAGCTGGCCCCAGCCGCCCAGACTGATCGAGCCCGTGCCAATGCCGCCAAGCGGAAACGCGATCTCGTCCAGCTGACGGCCCGTGAACGTCCGGACTGCGCCCGTGTCGTAGAGTGCCTTCTTGCTGTAGGGGATGGTCCTCTTCGCCGTCATCTCCGCACTCCCTTCCTTCCGAAACCCCTGATCGTGTAACTACACGGTCTGACTAAGGCTAGCGTGCCGCGCGGCGCGCGTCAAGGGGTGCGGGCGCTTTTCCTGCGGCGCCACGCGCTCAGAGCTGTCACGGCTTCGTGTACTTGCAGGGGAGAAACTGCAGTGGCAGTGCGGTGCTTGCTGAGGTTGAAGAGAGGCGAAGACGATGAGAGCGATACTGGGCAAAGTGACGAAGATCAGACGCCTGAAGCGCGCGAGCGGCATCGGATCGAGAACGACTGGTACGCCCTGGACGTCTGTGCGATCCGTGTGATCCGTGGCAAGCGCCTCGGGTTCTCGAAGGAGCAGGGCCATGAACGAGCTGGACTACACGGCCGGCGGCCCGGATTTGCTTGACGCGGTCGGGCCGCTCTGGGAAGAGTCGGGGAACGAGCGGGCACTCCCGTTCTATGCGCGGTTCGGGTTCGTACCGCGCAATTTGGTGCTGGCCAGGAAGCCGGAGTCATAGGAGAGCGAAATGAGCAAACCGATCATCGGAATCACGACGGGCCGGTACAATCGCGTCCCGAAGCCGGAACTGAGGCAGGGGGTACTGTTTGGCTGCCCGAAGACGTACGCGACGGCAGTGCTCGACGCAGGCGGCGCACCGGTTCTCCTTGCCCGTACGGACGATAAGGACGCGATCGCCGATGTCATGGCGAGAACCGACGCGCTCCTGCTGAGCGGCGGCGGAGACATGGTCTCGCTGCTCTACGGCGAGGAGCCGCACCCGAAAACGACGTACCAGGACCCTGTCCGGGACCGCATGGAGCTCGAGGCGATTCGCATCGCACTGGAACGGGGCGTGCCGATCCTCGGTATCTGTCGCGGGATCCAGGTGCTCAACGTGGCCATGGGCGGGACACTGGTCCAGGACGTTGGCTCGGAGGTGCCCGATGCGCATCAGCACTACACGCATGCGCGCGATACCGTGCTGTCGCATACGGTCGATGTCGAGGAGGACTCGCTGCTGGCGCGCGTGCTCGGCATGACCTCGACGCCTACGAACAGCTGGCATCACCAGGCGGTCAAGGAACCGGGTAAGGGCCTGCGCATCAGTGCGCGCGCGCGCGACGGCGTGGTCGAGGCGATCGAGGCGGACGACGGGCGCCCGGTCCTCGCCGTGCAGTGGCACCCCGAGGACTGCTGCGATGAGTATCCGCCGTTCCAGAAGTTGTTTGACTGGCTGGTGGAAAGCGCAGCGGGTGCGGCTCGCGGAGCCGAATCTGAGGACAGATGAACGGATGGAGGACAATGACCACAGGAAAGCAGCGGCGCGCGAGGAACTCGAGCGCCGTCGGAGCCGGGTCCGGACATCGCCGAAGCCGGAGGCCGGGGATCTGCCCGGCTGGCTGAAAGAAGGCGTCGAGGAGATGCGCGGCTTCTTCAACAGCACGGCGGACGTCTGGGACAGCGTGTTCGGAACGGAGAAGGAGCGGCCGCTCTACGAGGCGGTCGCGCAACAAATCGCCCCTTCGTCCGAGACCATGCGCATTCTTGTTCTTGGCTGCGGTACGGGGCTCGAGCTCGAGGCGATCTTCGAGAAAATGCCCGATGCGCAAGTCATGGGCATTGACCTGGCCCCGAACATGCTCGCGCAGGTCAGGCGCAAGTTCAACGCACAGGCAGCGCAGATTGAGTTGATCGAGGCATCGTACGTGGGGCTGCCGCTGGGCGAGGGAGAATTTGTCTACGTCGTGGCGACGCTGCCCGGCGGAAACAAGGCGGAGTGGAACTACGACGTGACTTTGTCGCCTGAGACGGAACAATGAAAACGATTGAGGATGCCGTACTGGTCGATCCGACGCCGGCATTGCTGGACGAAGCGTTGCCCATGGTGCGGGAGAGCGCCGTCAGCGAGGGTGGCTTCACGAGCGACGCACGGGACGTCACGCAGGAGACGTTTGCGGACTACGTCCGGAAGCTGACGGACATGGCCGAAGGCCGGAATCTGCCTGAAGGCTACGTGCCGATGAACACGTTCTGGCTGCGACACGAGGGCCGCCTGATCGGAATCAGCCGTCTCCGGCTCCGACTGGTTCCCGCACTGCGCGAACGGGGCGGGCATATCGGATATTGGATCCGTCCGTCCGAAAGGAGAAGAGGCTACGGCACGCTGTTGTTGGCGCTGACCTGCCGGCAGGCGCGCGCCAAAGGCATCAGACGCGTGCTGCTCACCTGCGACGCGGGCAACACGGGCTCGCGCCGCATCATCGAGAAAAACGGCGGCGTGCCCGACCCGGCCGACGCAGGCAAACCCGAGACCGAGACGCTGCACTACTGGATCGATTTGACAGAGAAACAGTGAACGAGTCCGGACCCACCCGTCCAACAGGTCCCAAAGGTCCGAATCGTCCTACACACATCTTGGAGAAACCCAATGAACATGGACGAGGTCGCGCGTGTCACACGTGCCGGCGGGTTCTACAGGCTGTCCTATTCCAATCCGTACATCCACGGCATGGCTCCGGAGAGCTGGAACGGGACAGGTTGCGCCGCGCCCGGCCCATACGTGCACGGCGCGGAGGTGGTCTACCAGGAAACGCAGTGGGACTTCCAGGATGGGGACGGAAAGGAAAAGCGCCTCGTGCAGCGCCAGAATCTGTGACTTGCTCAGATACTCGATCATGCAAGACGCTCGTACAACGCGTTGCGCCTTCGCACCAGTTCGCCCATAGCGCGACGAAAACGCGGCGAGACCTTGCCGTCTTCGAAGTACTTCACCCCCGTGCGGACCACGAAGTTCCCGTTCCGCGGGTCCACGTTGGCGTCAACCTCCATGCCGGGCCTTAGGTGCAGCTCCTTCACCATGTCCCCAGGCAGTGTGACTGCCAGACTGTTGCCGACCTTGACCAGTTTCCTTTTCATACTAACAGAATACTAACATCCGTGTGGCGCGTCAAGTCGGGTCTGGGCAAGCTTGCGGGTGATCGTCGCGTACGAGATCGAGATCGGAGGCCGAGGCGTTCGATGCGACCTGCTCGACGTTCTTGCAGCCGGGAATCACGCAGGTGACGGCCTCGTGCTGCAGGCACCAGGCCAAAGCCCAAGGCGCCATGGGCACGCCGTCCGGCACCTCCGTCGCCGCGATCTCCTGGACTTGGTCGATGGTCTTGCGCAACTGCTCCGGGTCTCTTCCGGCCCGAACATCGTTCGCCGGGAACGTCGCGCCGGGCTTGTATTTGCCGCTGAGGAAGCCGCTGGCCAGCGGCACGCGTGCGAGCACCCCGAGCTGCTGGCGGCGGCAGGAAGGGAAGACCCGTTCCTCAGGCTTCTTGTTCAGACGGTTGTACACCACCTGGATTGCCTCGGCGTTCACCTCGGTCGCCGCATCCGTCTGGTGCAGATTGTCGTTGCTCCCGATCGAGATCCCGAGATGCCGGATCTTGCCCGCCTCGACCTGCTCGTTCAGCATCTGCCACAAGGCGGGCTGGTCGAACACCTCGTCCGGGCCGGAATGAAACTGATACAGATCGATGCGATCGGTTTGCAGCGCCGCGAGCGAGGCCTCGAGCTGCGTGCGTACCGCCTCGACCGAGCAATCGGCGGTCCGGTTCATGTGGCTGTGGAAGAAGTGTCCGAACTTCGTGGCCACAACCCAGTTGTCGCGGTCGCGCGCGATCGCCCGGCCGACCAAGGATTCGGACAGATGATCGCCATAACACTCGGCCGTGTCGATCAAGTTGATCCCGACCTCGCGGGTCTTGTCGACAATCGCGTCCACGTCGCGCTGTTCGTAGTCGATGCCCCATTCCCCGCCGAACTGCCACGTGCCCAGCCCCACCACGGATACGCGCAGTCCCGTCTTACCCAGTGTCCTGTACTTCATCGGTTGCCTCCTCCTTGTTGATCAGGGTAGTCCGCCACCGCAAGCGCTGTCAATTGCCAGCAACGCATTGACACGACAGTCTCTCCGGTCTATAGGGAGGATATCCCGCGAGGAATCGGCGATCTGAACGGGGAGCACACCATGAAGATGACGAAGCGCGACATGCCCGAAACCATGTACCGGGCGTCCCGGTGTTGTCGCGTCCTCGGCAATCCGACCGCCTACCTCATCGTGCGTGCGCTGGACGCCGGTCGGAAGACGCCCAGCCAACTGAGCCAGGAGTTGCAGATACCGTTGCCTACGGTGTCCGTAACTCTCCGCCACTTGCGAGAGATCGATATGGTGCGCTACATTGCCGCAGGCTCGAGCAAGGAGTACTGGGTAAAAGATCGCATGGCCATGCGGGTCCTGGACCTGCTTGAGCGCTTGGTCGACAAGATGCGTAGCAAACAAGTCTGAGGACTTTAGGGTTTTAATAATTGTGCAATTGTTAAAGTCTTAAAGTGTAGCAGCGCAGAGCTCGGAGTCGGGAGAGTGGATCTATGAGCGATGAGATGCTGGTCTTCGGGGGAAGCAACAGTCCGAAGCTTAGCGAGGCGATTTGTGCACGGCTGGGCATCCAGCCGGGGAAGAGCGAGACGCTGCATTTCCCGGAGGGCACCTTGTTCGTTCGGATCCTGGAGAATGTGCGCGGGCGCCGGGTCTACCTCGTGCAATCGACGGCGTTCCCGGCGAACGACAGCTTTCTGGAACTCGTGTTCTGGATCGACGCGTTCAAACGTGCGAGCGCGGCCTCGGTAACGGCGGTGATCCCGTACTTCAGCTACGCGAAAGGCGACAAGAAGGACGAGCCGCGCGTCTCGATTCGGGCCCGGGTCTGCGCCGACGCGATCGAGGCCGCGGGCGCGGATCGCGTCGTGACCATGGACCTGCACGCCCCGCAGATCCAGGGCTTCTTCAAGATCCCCGTCGACGATTTGATTGCCCTGCCGGTGCTGGTGGATGCCGTCCGGGAACTCGAGCTCGAAAACCCGATCGTGGTCGCACCCGATACCGGCTTTGCGAAGTCCGGCCGTGACTTCGCGAGCCGGCTGGGCGCGCCGCTCGCGATCGGCGAGAAACAGCGACTCGACCACAGCGGCAAGATGCAGATCAACAACATCATCGGCGATGTCAAAGGACATGCCGCCGTGATCGTCGACGACTTCACGGTCTCCGGCGGGACTCTGGTGAAGGTGGCCGAAAAGCTCATCGAGAAGGGCGCCACGGAAGTGTCCGCGGCCGTCACGCACGGCGTGTTTACCCAGGAATGCATGGATCGGGTCGAGGCCAGCCCCATCAGGATCCTGCTCGCTACCGATACGCTCGAGACGCAGCCGGCCACATTTTCGCCAAAGGTCAAGACCGTAACGGTCGCGCCGTTGTTTGCCGAAGCGATCCGCCGAATCCACACGTGCCAGAGCATCAGCGTGCTGTTCAAAAACAGCTGAGCACTCAAGACAGCCTGCTCCTTCCAAAGTGCGTCGCCAAGCTCTCTTTCGCCCGCGAATCACGCGACTTACGCGAATGTGCACGGAGATCTGGATCCCTATTCGCGGCCATTGGCGGGATTCGCGGGCAAAAATCCCCTCGGGCTGCGCCTCCTTTCCCTTGACAACCGCGGTTTCGCGCGTTACAGTATCGGCAACGTTGCCGATAAGGGAAAATGGAGGGTTTTGGATGAGTACGACGACAACATTCGACGTGCGGCAGTTGCCGGAGCTGTACCGTATCGACCCTGCCCGTGTTGCGTTGGCGAAATCGCGGCAAACTGCGGTGTGGGCGGGCCGCAAGCCGGACGCGTACCCGATTTTCTTTTCTGCCGGCTTGACGGCAGACCAGGCGGTCATACCGAGAGCGAATTATCGCGAGGCCTTTTTCGATGCGGATTTGATGCTGTGCACGCAATTCAGGGGGGCGTGCACGGCAGCGAACGCGAAGAGTGACGCGGTCCCGTCGATACGCGCGAATTTGGGCACGGGCATTCTGCTTAGTTGCCTGGGCCTGGAGCAGGAGGTTTTTGAGGACAAGATGCCTTGGCTCCAGGAACGGCTGACCAAGGAGCAGGTTCGCCGTCTTGAGCCGGACGACATCAAGGTTCAAGGCAGTTTCGCGCGGGGTTTGGAGCAGATGCGTCATTTTCGTGCGATCATGGGCGAGGCAGTTGCGATCTACTGCATGGACACACAGGGCCCTCTGGACCTGGCGCATCTGCTGTTGGGCGACGATCTGTTTCTGGACATGTACGACGATCCTGCGTTCGTGCATCACGCGCTGGAGCTGTGCGTGGAGCTGACGCTACGCACGACACGCTGGATGAAGGAAGTCAGCGGGGAACCGGCCGAGACGATTTACCATGGCAATCAGATCTACGCCGAGAACATGGGTGTTCGGGTCTGCGAGGACACGACGGTGTTGATCAGCCCCGAGAGTATTGAAGAATTCGCGATGCCCTACACGCGCCGGGTGGCTCAGGCGTTTGGCGGCGCGTGGGTCCACTACTGCGGCCGCAACGACCATCTGACCGATGCGATTCTGTCGATTCCGGAGGTACGCGGGATCAACTTCGGGCACATCCCGGGCCACGTCCACGATCAGCCGTTCGAGCAGGTGATGCAGCGTTGTCTGGCGGCGGGCAAGCTCTACAAGGGCAACTGGCCGCGTTTCGAAGGCGAGAGCGGCCGCGCGTATCTGGATCGGATGTGGCGTTGGGCGCAAAAGGGCTGTCTGATCCCGGTCGGCAATCCGGCGGTGAAAGGCGCTGACGGGTTCGGGTCTGTTGCCGCGGCACAGGATTACTGGTACGCTTTGCAGGCATGAGCCCGAGCGTCATCGATGTTGCACGGCTGTGCGACGTTTCGCCCTCGACCGTGTGTCGCGCGCTGAACGGCAAGGCGGACATCAACAAGGAAACGAAGCGTCGGATCCTGGCGGCGTGCGCCGAGCTGGGCTACACGAAGAACCGCGGTGCCAGCAATCTTCGGATCGGCCGCTCGACCACGATCGCGTGTCTGTTCTCGGACCACGCCAACGAGCTGTTCATCGAGAAGCTGCACTTCCTGAAGACCGAGGTTGTGGCGGCGGGTTACACCCCGCGCATCTACAGTTACCGTGAGCAGGACGAGGCGGCACGGTTCCTGGCGGAGATCGTCAGCTCGCGGCCGGCCGGATTGATTGCAGATCTGCATCCGGACGCCGAGATGAAGCGGCTGATACGGGCGAATCGTCTCGCCGTTGTCTGCTACGACCGGGACGTGCCGGGCATGGACTGCGTGGTGCTCGACCGCCGCGCCGGCTCGCGCGAGGCGGTGCGACACCTGATCGAGCAGGGCAGGACTCGGATTGCGTTACTGGGCGCGCACGTGGACAGCGAGCGTGGCATGGGCTATGCGGAGGCGCTGCAGGAAGCCCGTATCCCGATCGCAGCGGAGTTGGTGCTCGATGCGCCGTTCGCCCGCGATCTGTTCCGTTACGGCTGCGAACAGATCGGAGCGGCTTGGCCGGCGTTGCGGTTCGACGCGTTGTACACCGTGAACGACGCCTCGGCGATCGGCGCGATACGCGCGCTGAGCGAGCTGGGCGCGCGGGTGCCGGAAGATGTTGCCGTGGTCGGGTTCGACGACATCATGGTCGGTGCCGTCACGGTCCCGTCGCTGTCCACCGTGCGGCAGCCCAAGGAGGAGATGGCGCTCGCTTCGGTCCGGTTCCTGGCGAACCGCCTGGCGGACTACGAGCATCCCCGTCAATCCGTTCGGCTCGAGACACGGTTGGTTGTGCGGGAGAGTTCTCGTGTGAAGTAGCGCGGGGCTCACCGAGCCCCAGCGTCCCACGGCTTCGGCCCTCGCGCCGCACCCTCACTCCATCTCGATCAGCAGCGTCGCGGTGTCCGGATGTGAGATCTTGCGGTTCATCTCGAGCAGGGCCGGGTAGTCCGCGGCGGGCACGACCGCATCGTGCAGCTCGGTTTTGCGCGTGATCCGGATGAGGTTGGGCCGCCCGTTCTCGCGCTGTGTCTCCGTCTTGCTTTCCAGGGTTCCCATGTCGGCCGGCGCGTCCAGCCGCCGTTCTTTCGGCATGAGCAGGACGGACCGTGCGGCATCGGGCAACCGCACCGTATAGGTGGTCTCCGCGCGTGTGATGTCGGAGATGTAGAGCGGGTTTTCGCGGCGGTCGGCGCGCACGCCGGGCACGCGGTCGCGGGCGCCGGGCAGCGTGAGATAGAGGTAGTCGCCGGACCGCACGGCATAGCGCGGCACGCGCGCCGTGAACGACTTGATGCCGGGATAGCGCTGGTAGTCGGTGGCGAGATCCGTCTCGGCCTCCGCCGCCTGCGAGAGGTGTGCGACGAGCTCGCGGTAGTATCGGCGCCGCTCCTCGGGCGGCAATTCCGCGAAATATCGATGGAACGACGCGAACGCGCTGCCGAAGAACGACTCGCGCATGGTGATTGTCGCATCGCCGTCGGGCTCGAGCGCGATTTCGTAGTGCACGCTGGTGTGGTCCCGCATCTCGGGCCAGGCCCGAATGGTGAGCGGCGTGCCGTCGAGCGTGAGCGCAGGCTGCCGATCGTGAGGTGTGCTGCCGAGCCGGGCATACTGGTCGGAATCGTTGAGGTATACCTCGCGTCCATCGATCGTGATCCGGACCAACACGGTATCGAACGCGCCGCGCTGGGGGGGGTCGAGCAAGGGCTCGTAGAGTCTGGGCAGATGCGGCGCCCACGAGGATGCGAGTACGAGCTCGGGCTCGAGTCCGGCAGCGTCCAGCATCGCGGCCAGCAGGATTGCGCGGTCGGTTGTGTTGCCATACGCCTCTTGCAGCGTGGTGTCGGCCGGCGATATCGCGGAGAGCGGCAGGTCCGCCAGGTCGGGGCCGGCCGCACGGATATTCTTGGCGACGAAATCCCGGATGGCCGTTGCCTTCTCTGCCGGGCCTCTCATCCCATGGGTCAGGCTGAGCGCCTTCGCCCGCGTCTGGGACTGTTGCCCGGCTGCTTCGCGCAGGCGTGCGGCGACCAGCTCACAGTAGCCGGCCCAATTCCCCGCGGAAACCAACACGGTATCGGTGAATGACCAGAACGGCGGCAGCGCGTCTTCCTTGGCGAGCGGCGGTTGCTGCGATCGTGTCCAACGCCGATAGGTCTTGCCGTCTCGGGTCTCGTGTGCCGCGTCGACAGTGGGACCGGTCTTCTCCTGCACGGTCAGTGCGAGCGATTCGGGCGCGACGATCTGCAGGATATTGGTCTCGACCGGCTCGAAATCGCGAAAGGATCTGCGGGTGGAAAAGAAGGGCTTGCCCTTGACTTTCTTGACGACGCGGTACGCGATGCGGCTACCGACCTCGACCCCCGGCAGGCTGACGACCATTGTCTTGCCCGGCGGATAGCGCGGCGCGCTGCCGACCCAGCCGGCGTCCATGACATTGATTTCCTCGTCGACGACCTGGTGTTCGCTGCCGTCGGGGTTCACGACGGTCGCGGTTTGCAGTTCGATTTCTTCCCAGGCCGGGTTGTAGGAGAGTTTCAGTTCCGCATACCGTTTCTTGCCTGCATAGGTCAGGACCTCGAGGTGCTGTTCACGGGTCGCGGTCCAATTCTGTGCGTCGGCCAGCTCGAGCCGGGTCGAACGCAGCAGCACGCGCGCATCCACCGTTGTCTTGCGGCGGCCGGCGGCCGCGAACACCGGCCGCATGCGTCGCTGATACTCCATCTCCTTGAGCATGTCTTTGAGCGCGAGATACTCGTCAGGCGCGAACTCGACCGCTTCGATCAGGAACGATGTCGTGCCGTGCAGTGTGTTTTCGCGCTGCGCCAGGCTGCGCGAGAAGCGCAGGGTGTTGGTCTCGACCGGTCGATAGGCAGGCGCGGCGATCAGCTCGCCGACTTGCTCGCCGAGCGTCAGCTCGAAGGTTTCGCGTATCCCGCACGCGATTTCGGTGAACAGCGGGTATTTCCTTTTCTTGAGCCCGGTCTTGCCGAGCACGAAGTTCACGTATCCCACGGAGGTCCCGAGCCAGGGCGGCGCCATCATCGCGTGCGTGTCGCCGAGGATCAGGTAGTCCGGCGCTTCATATTCGAGTCGCACGGTCATCGGCACGGCCGTGTCCTGCAGGTTCGCGGGGTTGATCGCGAACTCGTTGAGCTTCGCGCCGGCGATCCGCCGCTTGAGCAGGCCCTGGAAGAACCTGCGCCGTTCCTCGGTCTTGATCCGCGCGAAATAGCCGCGGTACGCGTTGTCGTTGACGCCCTCGAACTTGAGCGTACTGACCATGTGCAACGCGCCATCCTCGTCGATCTTGCCGCTGCTCTCGATTCGTACCAGGTTGTTCGTAGCCGGATCGACCGGCGAGGTCAGCAGCGTTTCGCCTTTCGGCTGTGCGACGAGGTAGCTCTTGTTCGCGAGCCAAGCCGGAAACAGGTCGGTCGTGGTCTCCATTGTCGGGTCCATGAGGATGTAGGAGCCGCGCCCATCGGCGACCGCCACGACTGCATGGTTGAAGTACGGTTGCGGCACGTCGGCGTCCTTTTTCGGGCCGGTATGAATCAGCACGGGATAGGCGGGCAATCGCGCGAGCCGCAGCATGGCGACCAGCAACGCGCCCTTGTCGCGGCAGACGCCGTAGCGGTTCTTGAACGTGATGCTCACATCGTGCGGCTCATAGCCCGGCGCCTCTTTCTCGGTCGTGATGCCCATGTACCGGACCTGTTGCGAGACGTATTGGAAAAGCCGTTCGATCTTCGTGCGCCGGTCGCGCGTGCCGGCCGTAAGCTTTCTGACCTCGCGTTTCATCTCGCGGGTCACGGCGTTCAGGTGTGGTTCCGAGAGCTGCCAATACCATTTCGAGATGGCCTGCCAGTCGGGTATCGTGCTGACGAGCAGGCGTTGCACGACGGTGTACAGTGGCGGCATGTTCGGCTCGCTGAACATGCGCGGCACATCGTGGATCTCCCAGCAGTAGCGGTTTCGGGCGCCGTCGGTTTCGAGCTTGTAGGAGACGGTCCCGGGTATTTCGTCACGCAGCTCGATGTTCCGGAGCGGCAGCGTTTTGGGCCCGATCACCACGTAGCGCACATGCTTCATCGGCATCGTGTATTCCAGCACCGTGTAATCGCTCCACGTGTTCGGCACGCGCGGCTTGACCGTATTCCGGAACGCGATCACGTGGCAGACATCGCCGATCTCGATGTCCGGCACGGTCACCTGCAGGATCTTGTGGTTCGGGTTGTAGATGTTCTCGCTCATTTGGGAGCGGTCGATCATGACGCGGCTCTGTTTGGCGACATCGACCGGGACCACGCTGCCGTCGGGTTTGATGACCTCCATGCGTTTGATCTCGACGGTCCCGTAGGGCAGCGTGAAGTAGAACGAGTAGCTCTTCCTGTTGCGCTTGCCCTTTTCGGTCAGCACCTTGACGTATTCGTCATCCCAGGTTTGGGACGTGCCGTCCGCGGCATAGGTTACGCGGATCTCGTTTTCGACCAGCACTTCGTCGGAGTTCGGATAGCGTTCGGGCGTGATCTGCGCGGCCGTTGCCAGGACCGCGTCGCGCGCGACGAGCCCGTCGGAGAAATCGTCCGCGCCGCGGCAGACGCACGCCAGCACGAACACACACGGAAGCAGCAGCATTCTCGCTGGTCTCACGTAAGACTCCTTTCCCAGAGCTGTTTTTCGATGCGAGAGACAAGAATCGTAACAGACCTGCTTGCGTTTGTCCGTTTCAAACGCGAAGGTACCGCGGCCTTTCCTGGCCGCGGGGCGGGACGCGCGGCCGGGGCCGCAGGCCGCAGCCGCCTTCGTCCCGAGCGCACCACGCACCTCGGGCCGACGGCGGGCCGGGGGAATGCCTGCGGTACTGCCGCATTCGCTTACGGTTGTGTTGCCTTCGGGTTTGCTGCATACTGCAGTATCTTGGTGCCTTTGCATAAGGAGCGTGTTCAGGCGTGAGCAGGATGCGGGAGCAACAACGCGACACACCGCAGGACGTGCTGGTGCGGTCGGCCGAGCGGCTTGCAGGCGTATTGCGCGTGCCGGGCGACAAGAGCATCTCGCACCGTGTCGCGATGCTCGCGGCCCTGAGCTCGGGCGAAGTCGCGGTGCACGGGTTTTTGCGCAGTGAGGACTGCCTGAACACGCTTCGGGCGGCTGTGGCGTTGGGTGCGCGTGCAGAGACGGAGCGGGAACCCGTCGTGATTTCGGGGACTGGCGGCAGGTTTCGTGCGCCGGCGGGCGTGTTGGACCTCGGCAATTCGGGGACCGGCATGCGGTTGCTGAGCGGGCTGCTTGCCGGGCAGGAGTTCGCGTGCGAACTGACGGGCGATGCCTCGCTCCGGTCGCGCCCGATGCAGCGCATCCGGGAGCCGCTCGAGCGGATGGGCGCGCAGGTCGCGTTGCTGGGCGAAGGTGGCTGCGCGCCGCTGCGCATCGCGGGCGGTGCGCTGCACGGCATCGAGTACCCGTTGCCCGTTGCTTCGGCGCAGGTGAAGTCGTGCACGCTGCTCGCCGGCCTGTTTGCCGAAGGCCGCACCGTCGTGATCGAGCCGAAGCCGACCCGCGACCATACCGAGCGTCTGTTGCTCGCGCTCGGCGTGCCGCTTCGGATCGACGGCCTGCGTATCGAGTTGGATGGCTATGGCCCCGACGGCCCGGATTGGGCGGCACGCGACTGGCGCGTGCCGGGCGATTTCTCGTCGGCCGCCTTCTGGCTGACGGCCGCGGCCGCGCGGCCCGGATCGGATCTGACGGTGGAACGAGTGGGGCTGAACCCGCGCCGCACGGCGTTGCTTGATGTTTTGCGCAGGATGGGCGCGCAGCTCGAGGTCCGCCGTGAACCGGAGTCCGAGACGGTGGAACCGGCGGGTGCCGTGCGTATGCGCGGCGGCGCGTTGCGCGCGACGGAGATCGGCGGCGCGGAGATTCCGAACCTGATCGATGAGATCCCGCTCGTCGCGGTTGCCGGCGCGCTGGCCGAGGGCCGGACCGTGATTCGGGATGCCGCCGAATTGCGCGTGAAGGAATCGGACCGTATCGCGAGCATGGCTTCGAATCTGGCGCGACTCGGTGTGCGGCTCGAAGAGCGCGCGGACGGGATGGTTATCGAGGGGCCGGCCAAATTGACCGGCGGTGTTGTCGAGAGTTTCGGCGACCACCGCATTGCGATGGCGTTGACGGTCTTGGCGTGTTTTTGTCCGGCACCCGTCGAAGTGCGGGATGTCGGTTGTGTGGCTACGTCGTATCCCGGGTTCTGGAGCGACGCGGGGAAGATCGGTGTCAAAATCGATAGATGTCGTAGCGATTGACGGTCCGTCCGCCAGCGGCAAGTCGACGGTTGCCAAACGCGTGGCCGCGGCTTTGGGGCGCGTGTATGCGGATTCCGGGTCGCTCTATCGCGGCATCACGTGGCACGCGTTGCGCGTGCGCGTCGAGCCGTCGGATCGCGATCAGGTCGTTTCCCTGCTGTCGGCCACGGACATGGCGTTCTTTGTGGAATCCGACGCCGTCTGCTTTCGGATCGGCGGGGTGCGGCCGATCGCCGAGCTGCGCGCCGTGTCCGTTCGGGAGCAGGTCAGTCCGATGGCCGCGATTCCCGAGGTGCGCGGCTTTGTCACCGAGCGGTTGCGCAGTCTCACGCGGTTTGGACCGTTGGTGATGGAGGGGCGCGATATCGGCTCGGTTGTGTTTCCCGCCGCGCGGTACAAGTTCTATCTGGACGCATCGGCGGAGGAGCGGGCGCGCCGGCGGCAGGCGGACTTGAACCGACAGAACGAGCGTCGCGCGGTCGGCGATGTGCTGGCGTCGTTGAAACGGCGTGACACGCGCGACAGCAGCCGGCCGGACGCCCCGCTAAAAGTCGCCGACGGCGCCGAAATCATCGATTCGACGAATCTGAGTGTCGACGAAGTGGTCGCGCGCGTTGTCACGACGGTGCGCCAGGACAAGCGCGGCTGAACGTTTGGACCGATTGCCGTACAGCCGGCGCCACGAGCCGGCACGTAGCGCTGGCTTTGCCGGCCGGCAGCAGCCAAGCTGGGTGGGGACCGGCGCTTTTGACCGTGGCGAGAGTTGCCGGATGAGTAGCGCGGGCATTCCCGCCTGCGGGGCGGGGCATTGCACAAGAAAGGGATGGCGCGGGGCCGATGGCACAAAGCGGGTCTTACTGGTGGCTGTTCTATTTGGTGCGCGCTGTACTGCGCATCGGGTTCCGGTTGTTTTTTCGGGCCGAATACCACGGTGCGCACCACGTGCCTGCGTCCGGCGGCTGCATCATAGCGGGCAATCACGTCAGCTACCTGGATCCGCCGCTGATCGGGTGCGCGGCGCGGCGGCCCCTCCGCTTTGTCGGTAGGGATACGCTGTTCCGGTTCCGGTTCTCTTCGTGGTTCTTCAGAAGCATCAGGTTGGTTCCACTGGATCGGACGCGCGGCGATGTGGCCGCGTTGCGTGCCGGAATCCGAGTCGTGCGGGACGGCGACGGCCTGGCCCTGTTCCCGGAAGGCACACGCTCGCCCGACGGGCAACTGCAGCCGGCGAAGGGTGGGATCGGGTTCCTGGTCTCGAAATCCCAGGTGCCCGTGGTGCCCGTGTACGTACAGGGTACCTTCGAGGCCTATCCGAAAGCCGCGAGACTGCCCAGACCGCGCAAGGTGCGCGTCTTCTTCGGGCCACCCATCATGCCCGAGGCGTTTGCCGCGTTCGGAAAGGGCCGCGAGGCCTACGAGCGGATGGCGGGGCTCATCATGGAGCGTATCGCGGCGCTGCGGGACGAGGCCGAAGAGAAGTTGGAAGTCGGAAGTCGGAAGTCGGAAGTCGGGACTTGACGGGCCGGACATCCAACATCCAACCGGCATCCAGGGCTCAGAGCTCAAGAGGCTGGGCGCCGAGCGCGAGGAGCGCGGCGTTGGCGGGGTCGTCGAGGGTATGGAGGGTCTTGCCCCAGGCGAGGACTTCGCGGGCCAGGCCTGCCAGGCGGCTGCCGGGCGCGGCGTGTGCGATGACGACGTTATTGGCGACCGCGGCGGCGAGCCGGTTGCGGTCTTTGGCGTACGCGGCGGTTGCACGTGAGACTCCGGGTTCGAAGCACGAGAGGACGAGCAGACGTTCTTCGTCGAACGCGCGTCGCCATTCCGAGGGCAGTCGCATTCTTTCGAGGCCGCGCGCAGGGCACACGATCACGGCGTGCGGCGATCGCAGCAGGATGTTGAGGCATTCCTTTTCCATGGGCGCATGGAACCCGCTGATGACCGTTTGCCCGTCCTTCCTGAGTTTTTGGGCGAGGTCGTAGGTGCGGGACAGGATCTGTCCCGCACTGCGCGAGGAGCAGAACAGCGCCACGGTGCGGTGTGCGAGGAGTCCGGGGTTTCCGGCGATCCACAGCGGGTTCGGCGGGTTCTGCATGAAACACCGTTCCAGGCCCGCCGGGTATTCGGGGTCTTCACGGCCAATAGGGGTGCAGTGCATGGTTTGAATCTCCGCGCCGAAGGTACAGGAGCGGGCCGCGTGAGGTCCAGCCGCTTTTGCATCTTGTCAAGGTTCCGCTTTTCGGTTACGTTCTACAGTTTGCGCCCCGGTCCGTGTCGGACGGGGCGGCCGAAGGAGCGTGTATGGCGAAGAGCAAGGATGACGTCATTGTGGCAGACGGCACGGTGGTGCACGTCTTGCCGGCGACAATGTACAGGGTCCGGTTGGAGAACGGGCACGAGATTCTGGCGCATATTTCCGGCAAGATGCGCAAGCACTTCATCAAGATCACAACGGGTGACCGGGTAACGGTCGAAATCTCGCCTTACGATCTTAGCAAGGGCCGCATCACCTACCGCCAGCGGTCCTGAGCGGCGGCTCTGCAGGAACCTCGCCCTCCATCAATCGGTTCTTTCCGGCGGCTCGGCGGCAGCCTCGCCCTCCATCTGCGTACAACACCACAACTGGAGGGCGAGGCTGCTGCCGAGCCGCTTGCCGATACGCGCAGCCGGAATTCACGCCGAGCCTTCTGTTGTCGGCCCGGTTCTGTGAACCGCGACTTCCGCAAACCGTGTGCGCGCTTCGTCGAGTTCCGGCCCGAGCGCCTCGAGGCCGAGCGCTTCGAGCTTCTCGCGTGTCGGCCAACCGTACGCGAGGTCCCAGCCGCGTTCGGCGTAGTACTCGTCGATCAGGCGCGCGAAGCCGGCGGCGTCGATCGAGGTGCCATCCGTTCGGCAGGGCAGCGCGAAATGCGCGGCCAACCCTTCCTCGAGCGCGCGTCCGCGCCCGGCCCGTGCAAGCATGGCCCGTTCGAGCGTGAAGGCGCGTTCGGCGATCCGATCCAGCTCGCCGGCGGTCACTTCTGTTCCGGTAACCGCGCAGAACAGACGGCGGCCGGCATCCAGGTCGCCTGCGATGTCGTCGGCCGCCAGCCACTCCTCGCTGTTCTCGATGGGGCGGATCAGCTGCGGGAACGCGAAATCGCAGAGTGTGAGCGAATCGATCAACATGTGCTGGTGCTGGCTCCAGACGGCAACGGGCGCCTTGTTCTCGAAGCTCGGTTCGAGCGCGTCGGGATCGCCCCACACCTTTTGCGCAAGTTTGCGGAACCGCGCCGGGGTGCGCTCGGGGTCGTGTCGAAGAAACGCCTCGTTGGACATGATCGTCTGATGCGAGCCGATCGTCGGGTCGCGCGTTTCGCTCAGATACATCATCGCCGAGATCACCCAGAACGGGAGCGAAGCGCTGTCCCAGAACCGGCCGTCGCGGTGTGAGGGAAAACCGAAGGCATACTCCAACTCGCGTCCGGTCCGGACGAGCTCCGCGGGCAGCTCGTTCTCGAGCGCGTCCATTGCGCGCACGAGTCCTTCCGCGAACAGGGCGCCGAGCCCTTGCCGGTCGGCGAGCTGGCGGGTGAACGTCTCGAGCCAGTCGAAGGAATCGAGCTCGAACGTGTGGCCCCGAATCTGATCGACCCCGAGCTGCCGGCCCTTCACGAGCCAGGGCAGCATGATGAGCCGGAACCACAGGTCCAGGCCCAGCCGGTTGCACAGATCGAGCCAGCCGGCCTCCTGTTCGGGCCCGAAACAGGGCACGTTCGGGATGCTGAGTCCCCCGCCTTCGTAGCTTGTGTCGACGATTCCTCTCTTGTTCAGAACGACGGGCGCAATGCAGAAACACGTCGTGCGACGGCCGTCCGGCAGTTCGTTGATGCGGCCGGCCCAGCAGTTGAACGTGCAGCTCTGGCTGCAGACCGGGCGTGCGGGCCGGGCCGCGTTGGGTCGCTGCCTGGCTCCCCAATGGCTGGGCGCTTTGCGAAAGCGCAGCGCCTCGAGCTCGCGCAGCAGTGCCGCGGGCTCGGCCACGCCCACGCCGCCGGTGCCGCGCACCGCGATCGCTTTCAGCCGCTTGCTGCCCCAGACTGCGCCGAACCCGCTGTGGCCCGCGGCGTTCTCTTCGGCGTGCTGCACCGTCGAAAACCGGATGCGGTTCTCGCCCGCCGGCCCGATCGCGAGGACCTGGCAACGGGAACCCAACTCCTGCTTGAGTGCAAGCTGCGTCTCGTGCGTATCCTTGCCCCACAGCCGCCCCGCGTCCGTCAAGCGCGCGTCGCCGTCCGTAATCGTCAGGCAAACCGGTCTTGCCGAGCAGCCGTGGATCACGACGGCGTCGTAGCCCGCGTACTTCAGCTCCGGCCCGAACCAGCCGCCCAGCGTCGAGTGCGTGTACCATGGCTTCGGGTAGATACGCGGGGAGACTGTCGCCATCACGGTGCGACCCGAGGTCGGTGCCAAGGTGCCCGTCAGAGGGCCGGTCGCCACGATGATCCGGTTCGCAGCGTCGAACGCGTCCGTGCCCGGCGGGATCTCTGCCCAGCCGATCCGCGCGGCCAGCGCGCGCCCGCCGATGTACTCCCGCACAAGCGGCAACGCGTCCCGCACGGACACCGCGCCCGCCGTCAGATCAACGTCCAGTATCTTGCCCGTCCACCCGTTCATGTCTCTGCGTACTTGCGCACGAGCGTCTCCATGGCGTGCTGCTGCTGTTCCATATGTTGGATCATCTGGAACTGGACACGGCAGCGGTCGAGGTTCTGGTCGGGCCGGTGTGTCTTGAAGTAGACATCGCCGGCCAGATAATCGGCGAGGAACCGGATCCCGATCGTGAACGTGATGAGTCTGCCGCTGAACACGAGGTTCTCGAGCTCGGCAGCGGTGAGGAAATCGCCGGCGGTTTCGAGGTATCCGCGCGTGAGCGCCTCGAACAGCTCGATGTCGAATCTGACTTTCGCGAGGTCCTGTTCGTCCTCCTCCGAGGTGCGTGTCGTACCGCGCACGAGATCGCCGAAATCGTAGAGCGCGGAGCCGGGCATGACGGTGTCGAGGTCGATCACGCAGACGCCACGCCCGTCCTCATCGTCGAGCATGACATTGTTGAGCTTGGTGTCGTTATGCGTTATGCGTTCGGGGATCCCGCCGCTTTCGAGCAGGTCGGTGACGAGCGAGGCCGACTCCTTGCGCGTCATGGCAAACGCGATCTCGGCGCTTGCCGCGCTGCAGCGGTTCGCGCTGTCGGCTTCGATCGCTTGTTCGAGCGCGTCGAACCGGCGCGGCGTGTGGTGGAAGTATGGGATCGTGTCGTGCAGGCGCGGGCCGGGCAGATCGACGAGCAGCTTCTGGAACTGCCCGAACGCCTTGGCGGCCTCGTAGGCCTGGCGCGGCCCTTCGCACACGTCGTATGTCTGCGCCCCTTCGATGAAGATGTAGGTGCGCCAGTAGTTCCCGTCCTCGTCCTGGTGGCAGGCGGCGCCGTCGACGGTCGGGATGACGGTGAGCGTTTCGCGTTCGACGTTCGAGCCGGGTATTGCTGCGAGCTTGTCGCGCAGGTGCCGGGTGACCCGGGCGATATTTTCCATCAGTTCAGGCGGATTCTTGAAGACGTTGTGGTTGATCCGCTGCTGGATGTAGCGGACGATCGTTCCGTCCACGTCCCAGCGGCTTGCGAACGTGTCGTTGATGTGTCCGGTCCCGTACGGGGCGGCATCGAGGAAACGGCCCTCGACCGGGAAATGCTTCACGACGGCAGCCAGATCGTAGTTCATGACGCGGTTTCCTTTCGTCTGCGACAAGCGTGCACCATACCGGAGCACGGGCCGGAGTTGAAGCCAAAAACGGTGTATGGGGACAGTGCACGGGCCGTTTC
>Ga0272441_10005156_pt1 | contig 23005 bp, 22 predicted proteins | sample SSMProp6N_FD_193582 | JGI IMG/M metagenome (GOLD analysis project Ga0272441, IMG submission 193582) | Marine sediment archaeal communities from Little Sippewissett salt marsh, Falmouth, MA, United States - SSM-Prop-6N | ecosystem: Environmental > Aquatic > Marine > Wetlands > Sediment ...
GCTCAATCCCGTTTTTTTGGATTCGTAAAAACGGCTGGATGACACCCGAACCTGTCGAAGCGGTATCACTGTTGTAGAACAAAGCTCCATTAATCTCGGCGGTGCCGGTTCCTGATCCCGTCAAGTCAAACATATCTGCTTTTACCTGAACTGTTACGACAGATAGCATGACCAGGATAATACATGAAGTGACTATTCTTTTCATCTTTACAACTCCTCACAAAGTAGATGTATATCTTATGAGAAAATCAAATTACTTTGGTTATTCTAACAATTTTTAAATTTCAATTCAATGGCAAAACGGCAAATGGAGGTGCTTAAGGATGTTATTTGTTCTGTTTTTTTTATTGGCGTGTTATAGAACATAAACATCCGGTAAACCGAACAATCGATATATTCGTCACCGTAAGTGTACAGAATGTCGGAATGTCACCGATTGGCAACAAAGATATAGTTATTATTGGTAATAATTATTATTTCTTATGAATAAGAAAGGTTCAATATCGGCGGGCGGAAGTTTTTCCCGGACGTGTGTGGTTGATGAAAAAGTACCGCAGTGCATCGATAGGATGGTCGTACAGGCCGTCTTTTAACGGCAGCTCGCCGGCTGTGCTTTTAATATAGGGTGTCCTGTGGACTTCCGGCGGGTAATGATAACATTCCATCGCTTCAATCAGGCGGGGGCAGTGGGGCGAGATAATCAGGGAGCTTTTGCCGTCGCCGGAGCGGATTGCCCGCCGGATAAGCTCGATTCCCTCTAATATCCCGCTGCGTTTATATTTGACAGCTATCCCCAGGGAACGCAGCTCCCGGATGGAACTTGTGCCGGTGACGTCGTTGAGGCTTTTTCCCGCCGGGTCGCAGAACGTCGCGGCGATCTTTTCCTCGGAGACCGGCAGGCGGCTCTTGATTGCCTCGGCGTGAACGTCGATAGTTGCCCGGCTGCGAACGTACTCGTCTATCACGCGAACCACTCCCGCCTCATCGACCTGAATCCACAGGCACACGAACGGATTGACGAATCCGAAATCCAGCGAGCGATACAAAGGAAGGTTCGGGTCGTAATCGACTGCCCGGACGTGGATGTCCGGCTCGAACTCGTCGAATACGACATTCTCTCGCGATGGTCTTATGCAGAGCATCTCCGCCTCCCATCCGGCCCGGCTGGCCCTTCGCATCTGCGTGATGCAATCGTCAATCTTCAGATATCCCGCGGCGGATTTCGCCTTGCCCCGGCAGTCCTGCCACAAGGGACACTGTGAGCAGCTTCGGCTGGTGCATTTTTCAATCACTTCCCAGACGCACCATTTGAATATCGGCGTGCCGTACTTCGGAGCCGACGCGACGATTTGCTGCATAAGCCCGTATGGCTGGTGCATCGTGGAAATCAGTTCCATCCCGGCGATAATTCCCGCTTTGCTCTGAGTGGTAAATTTTGCCGCGTTAAAAACATCCACATCGAAAAGCTCGACCTCATCGCAGCGGAGCTTCTGAACATGCTGGCCGCGGACGCTTGTCGCCGATTGGGTCAGCACCTCGGTCGATGAGCCGTTGGCGAAGCGGCACTTTGCCTTCAAAGGCGGCTCGGCAAGAAATTCTTCGAAGCCGTTATATAAAAAGTTAATAAGATATTCGTACATCCTGTTCGACTGCTCGCCGGAGCCGCCTAATATCCTGACCTGGCAGTTCGGCTTGAAGATGCAGTCCAGCAGAGTCGCAACCGCCGCCAATTCGGTCTTTCCGCCGGTACGATTCGCCCAAACGATTGCATCTGTGTTCGAGCGACGAGCGTCGAGCGACGAGCCGCGAAAAGCATGACAGAGATAATCCATCGGGCTGTTATGCTCGGGGCAGATGTTCTTGTCCGGCACATCAAGGCCGAGATAGACCTTGACATAATTTTTCAAATCGGCCCTTGTGGCCGGCCGAACCCGCCGAAGCTGATTGTAAATATTTGATACCTTTTCGATTGTGTTGTGATTCTGTAACGTAAGTAGATTCGCCATGATGTCCCCCATTGAATTAGAATTGATTAATGACCCCCAGTTGTGCAGGGGGCTAATAAAATTCTGCTGGTTTGTAATAGATTGTCAAATTCGGCAGAGCCTTTTTCAAATCTTGAACCTGCCGGTTTGTGATATTTTCGCAGTCTATAATAAAAAGTCTTTGTAGATTAGTCAGCTCTTTTAATGGCCCCAGGTCAGATATTTGAGTATTTTCAAGATGAAGCGATTGCAGGTTTGTCAGGCTTTTTAACGGCTCAAGGTTCGAGACTTTAGTAAAGTTAAGATCGAGATATTTCAAGTTTATAAGATCTTTTAATGGTTCAATGTCAGATGCCTCTGTCTTATCAAGAATTAGGCTGTTTAATTCCGTGAGTTCTTTGAGTGGCTCCAAGTCAGAAACCTTCGTATTCGCAAGACATAGCCATTTTAGATTCTTCAATTTCTTAAGTGAATCGATATCGGATATTTCAGTACTATTTAGATTCAGATAGGTCAGATTATTTAACTTACTTATAAGCTCAAGGTCAGAAAATTTTGTTTGCGTTAGATTAAGTGAGTTTAAATTTTCAAACCTTTTGATAAATTCAAAGTCTATAACCTTAGTAAAAGCAAGATCAAGTGATTTTAATTTTACTAATTCCTTTAACGGGCTCAGGTCGGAAACCTTTGTAGGTGAAAATTGAAGTTCTTGTAAATTTGTCATTTCTCTTAGAGGAGAAAGATCAGATACTTTAGTATTATTAAGATATAGTTCTTGCAATTTCGTCAACTCTCTTAAAGGTGAAAGGTCAGATACAGGATTAATGTTAATACCAAGTGTTTTTAATTTTTTTAGATTCTTGATAGCCTCAATATTGTCGACAAGAGAATCGTTGATTGCAAGTTCTTCGAGATTAATAAGACCTGACAGAGGTTTAATATTTTTTATTCTTGTTTCTTCAAAAACAAGGTGTTTAAGGTTTATAAGAGACGCCAAAGGTTTGATATCTTCAAGCGGTGTTTCTAATATGTAGAGCGATTGAAGGTTCGTAAATTTCTCAAGCAGTTTAATATCGCAAATATCTCTATTAACGATACGAAATTCCGTAATTGTCGCAAAATCATCGTCTGTCAGGTCATTAGGATCTTTATTGAGCATTTTGGCTGCCGCTTGGCGGATAATCATTTCACTGGCCGGATCACTTTTTTGTCCCTGTGAGAAAAGAACAACAACAGTCGTCAGCAATAGCAGTAGTATAACAACTGCTATTACGAATTTCCGGAAGGGGAATTTATTAGGAATATCTTTTTGCTCTTGTGTGGTTTTATTGTTTTCCATTATGAATCTCCCTGTGCATTTTTATGTCATGCAACTGAGATGTCCCTCATAACTATCTCTAATGTGATATGTTATGCGAAGCGGCGGCATTTGTCAAATGGAAATTGCAGGTAATCTGTGAAATAAATCCGATTTCATAAGTGAGCTAAAGTTCTTAAAGTGAGCTAAAGTATTTAAGTGCACAAGAGCAAAGGAGCATAAGAGCAAAAGAGACAGATAAGAGCAAAATTGCACAAGACCTATGCACCTATAACTTATGCTCTTTTGACTTATGACTTATGCACTTTTAACAAGCTTATTGATGTTTTGATTTTTTGTTATCGTGGATTGTTCGCTGCAGGAAATGTCCCGCGATGATAACAACGACCAGTACGACCATCAGGATCATTGCCGCATAAGGACTATACTGGGCGATCTGCTGATTAACCGTCTGTAAAAGCAACGCCCAGCAGACGATTGCCACATAAGTTCCCCCCAGCACAACGACAATAGTAATCCATGCCGGCAGGCCCAAAAGAAATCCGATCACGCAACCGACGACCGGCCCGGTCATCCAGAACGGAAACCAGACGAAGGCAAACAACCCGATTATGCCATACCTGCGGACAAAGTCCTGATTCTTCTCGGCGGCTTTTTGGATCCGGTCGAAAAATTTCTTGAGCCACTTGAATGTTAACAGGTGACGCCAGCTAAAAACAAACAGCGGATATATAATCATTACCAGAACCGTTTCGACAATTATACTGACTGGAATAACTGTTCTGTGGCTGAGCAGGGCGGAATACCCGAATGCCATACCCGCGGCCCGGCCGAACATGATTGCGACCGCCGTCAGGCCGATCAAATCCTGTGCCCGATCGGGGGATAATATAAACATCACCCCGAGCCAGAGTGTGTATATCATCGCCAGAGCGACCCCGATAAGCAGGATGCATCCTTCCGGGCTGGATAAAAGGGTGGTCTTTATCTTTTTTGCCCGCGACAAATGTGATCCGTTTGGTGATTGTTGGTTACTATCGGCCATAATTTACCCCCAAAGGGCGAATCACGAATTCATAAAAGAACATCTATTATAAAGTATAATAAATATGTTTCAAGATTGCCTAAAGTGAACTAAAGTGCCTAAATTAAACTAAAGTATTTAAAGTTTAGATGTACATAAGTGCACAAGGGCATAAATTCTTATAAATTATGCACTTGTGACTTAAGGCTTGTGCTCTTTTTTAACTTTAGCCACTTTCAATTTTAGGCACTTTTAACTTCTTTTCGTGTTTTTCGTCTGCGAGGACGGCTAAAAGCTTGCCGGCTATTTAAACCATGTAATTTTCACCCGATTTTGTCATATATACTACCGCGATGACCGATCAGGGCTATTATAATCAGGAGTTTTTCATGTTGGACCTGGTATATAATTCGATATGAGCCGGAACGAATTCTGAATAACTTTTCCTTGCTGTGAAGCATTTTACAATTGGACGGATATGGATTGGCAGATAAAGATTCAATTCTTTTGATAAGTTGTTTTTGGATATTTTTAGGTTGAGACTTTATAAACTTCTGTGCTTTTGGTTTCAATTCAATCTTGAACATCCATAGTCTCACATCCCGAGTTGTTTCTTGAATTCGTCAAGCCCTATACTTCCCGGTTCCTGCAGGGATTCAAGAGCTTCGTTTGTATCTGCTTTATCTTCTAAATCCTGAGAATAAGAGGAACGATTGAAACTCAAAGGTTTATCGCTGCAAAGCTCTTTAATATGCTCAAAGGGAGGTTCCGCGGTTTCTATTGTATGTGAAACTGCTTTCATTCCGTAACTGGGCCCGAAACGAAACTCAAAAGTTTCTGTGTCACAACCTTCTGCTATAGTTTCACTCATAGGTGGTGTCATCTTTTTTCTCCTCGCGGTTCTATTTTTCTGCAAATTATCCTACGCTCACCAAGAAAATTTGTTCCGGCAAAAATCTGAAATCTGTATTCACCGATATGTGGAAATACTATGCCTTCTAAACCAAATCCTAAACCTACAACCTGTTTAACATCAACGAATTTTGCCTGAACAACCTGTTCGAGTATAATTTTATCTTCTTGTTGCACATCGACGAGCTTGGTAGTAATTTGTTGTTCGCCATGACCGTTTGTTAGCTCGCAAAAAAAGGAAAGCCGCCCGTGACGTGCCGGGTATTTCGGAGCACTTATTGTTTCGAGAACACCAATTATACTTGGCATCCCGGTTATGCGATCGAAAATAACCCTATCACAGATTATAGCCGAAAGTAAAACTGGTGGTGGTAATATTTCCTTTTTTTCTTCAGTCATCAGGCACCATATTAAATATACTTTTTTTTCGGTTCGAAGTCAAGTCCTCTTAAACAGCAAATAAGGCTTATACTTATAAAAACCATCGTACAGAGCATTTATTATAGCAAAAATCCTGCTATGTTAGCGTTATTCGTACAGGATATTATTATTATTGGGCTTTTCGCCTGCGAGTATCGCTAAAAGTTTGCCGGCGGTATCGGCAGAGAACGGCGTCGATTCGAAGCAAATCGCTATTTCCATGTATGATTTTCGCGAAGTATTTTCTGCCAAACGTTCGGCGGAGTCGTTTCTTTGTCATAGGATTGGGAAGTTATGACATTACCGTCCTTGTCTTTGGTCCAGACAATATATGAAACTTTATATCCTTTATTTACGAACCAATTCGCCGCCGCATCTATCAGGCGGGCATGGCCGCAGTTCAAATATTCATTTGCCGCCGATTCGCTTGTTGAGCCGCCGCCGCGAAGCAGGTTTAATAAACCGCTGATAACGGCGGGATCATCTTTTTTCAGTTCCATAAATACCGCTATTGCTCGCATGCTTTTATTTTCGTTTTTCAAATCTGTCAATAAGATTCTTTTTGTTTGTTCCCAATTGGCCAGGATTTCACCTCTGTTATTTGTCGCCGCCCATAGATACACATATTCGGCTTCGGTTTGAGGTCGCCAGCCCAGCTTCGATATGGCGATGATCAGCTCGTTGTAAGCTCCCCACTTCGGCAGCAGAGGAATGATATATTCGAGGGCTTTTTCACCCAAAATTTCTGTCAGAGCCAGAGCCGAAGCGGCCCCGAATTCAGTCTGGTCGAGCCGTGCGATAAGCGGTTTGGCGGCACGCTTGTCACCGAGCCTGCCAAGAGCTTCTGCCACCGATGGCGGAGATGATTTGCCGGAGTTTTCCATGTATTCGATTAGCGGCTCTACTGCTCTGGAATCACCTATCCGACCGAGTGCCTCAATTGCATAGTTGGCCCTAAAGATGCCGATAAGAGAGTCGATAGGAGGTATCGAGCGAAAAGGGCGACGGTTTAATGATAAACGACGGCGGCGATTTCTTTGTGGTATCTTTTGCTGTTTGAATTGAAAGTCTCTTTTCAGATAAGCGATTAGAGGTATCACTGCCGGGGCACCAATCTCTACTAAGGCGTCACGAGCTTCCGAAGCGTTTTGGTAGTCCGAACTATCCATGCATTTAATAAGCTGGCCGATAGCCGGCTTGCCTATCTGTACAAGTTGTGGCCAGTTTTGTTGTGCGATAAGCAAAGGTATTTTTTCTCTATCGCTTTCGGGTATGTAATTCAATTTTGCCAATGCTTCGACAGCCACCTTCGTAATATTTTTGTCATTGTCCTGTAAAAGTCTTCTCAAATGTGGAATTGCCCGTGAGTCACCAATTTTCCCCAGTGCTTTCGCGGCGGCTTTCGTCTCGCTGTAATCGTCTTTTTTCAGGCATTGTATCAATATACCGACCGCATTCGGATCGCCAATATCACCCAGAATTTCAATCGCCGTATCGCGTATGTCCGACGAGGTAAACCAGTCGTTTTCTGATTCTTTCTTTCGAAGAAACCTAATCAAAGGATTGACGGCGGCGGAATGAAGTTTTATTAACGCTTCTTTTGCCGCGTTCCGAACGGACGACTCCCTTGATCCCAAATTCATGATGATGACATTTGCAGCTGCCGGATCACCTGTCTGGCCCAGGATTTCAATTGTATCAGTATATAGTTCCCTCTTTTTCGTATCCCGACGTGACTCCATGTAGGCTCGGATGTCGGAGTTTGGTTGTATATTCGATTCTTTCAATATTTTGATTAGCGGGCCAACCGCAGGCTTGCCGGCTTTAATCAGGTCTTTGGACAAACGTCTTCGCGACCAACTGTCGCTGTATTTCCATAGCTCGACCAGATTGGCAATGCCCTTGCGGCTGTCAAGTTTCATCATCGTCTCGACGGCGATTTTTCTGGTTGACTCAAATACGTGCTCGCTTTTGAGGAATGTCATAATTGCATCGACGGCGTTAGGGTCACCCAGGTTGCCCAGTACTCTAAGTACCGCTTCGAGCTCATGGGGAGACTTGTGATTCCCGTTGAGATATTCTGACAAAGGTTCGACCGCTCGCGGATCGCCAATTTCTCCAAGAGCTTCGATAATCGCCTCTTTGAAAAAGAGATTTCTTATGCTCGCGTCGTTAAGGCAGGCGATTAAAGGTTCGACAGCCTGCTTGTCACCGAGCCGGCCAAGCTCCTCGACGGCAGCGATGAACGCCTGAGGATCCTCACTGTTAAGCTGCTTAATCAGTGTCTGAATGTCATCATTTTGCTGCCGGCCGTAAGCGGTAGTTGCGATGGGCGTGAGAATTAATAGATAAATGAGAAGTCTTTGTAATTGTCGATTGTTTGCCATATTGTTCCTCTTTCAGGTTACCGAAGATTAACCGACGGTTTTCCACCAATTCCTTTAACCAGCAAAATAGCATAAATTCCCGTCGATGACAAGCCTTTTGTCACTGGGAGGGATTTTGCCCTGCCTGTTCTGCCAGGACGGCTAAAAGTCTGCCGGCGGTATCGGCAGAGAACGGCAGGTGATTTTCCGGCTGCTTCTCGCTGGCGGCGGCGGTTGTGCCGGCGGGATTTTCGCCGGATGAGTTCATCGAAATAATATCAAGGCATGCCCTTCGGGCGGTCTCGACTTTTGCCGAGTCGGTCAACTGGACGAGCTTTGCCGCGGCAAGCGGAGCGTAGCGAGCGATGTAGATAGTGCTGCTGCGATAGGCGGCGGCGATTCGCTTGTCTAATTGCTCGGTGAATGTCTCGTCGGCAAGCCACTTGTTAAAGAGAGTCCTGCCGACGTTGTATTTGTCGAGAACATCCTGTTCGAGCATCCTTTCGTCGAACATATCCTCGATTACATCATGTTGCCTTTTACTGAGCTGCTTTGTTTTAGCCATTTGTTTTCCCCCATTCATGTGAAATGTTGTTTCGGTTTTTGAATATGATGTTTAATGAAATCAGTTGGTGAAATATAATCTTTTTATGTTTTTTTTCTGCGGAGTCTGTGTGGGCGAGACTGAATTGATTTAAGAAAATCATCGGATTTTTTCAGGCCTAACTGCCTTGCTTTGGATTTAATCGAGTTTGCGGAGCGATGAAAAATCCCGATCAAATCATTGATATCGGTCTCGGCATATATTTCCTTGAGCATCTCAAGCTCCTCCGGCTTCCAGTAATGATACACATTCGTTTTCATTCCCATATCGTATGCTTTTTGCCGGACCGCAGTAAGCGGACGATTGAGACGTTCGGCGAGCTTCTTTATATTGCCGTGCCGGTAGTTTCTCTTGAGGGTTGTAATATCTTTTTTTGTCCATGACCATGGACCGCGTGTAAGCTCAGTTTCCGTTGTCACGATATGACCTTTCCTCTTTTCCGCAGAAGAAAACCACTACACTATCATTTTAGCTTCGTTTTATTGCAAATCCCTTTGCCGTTGCGGCTCCGCTCCAGGTCTGCTTCATCAGCAAACCAGCATTCTAATTATGCCCTTTTTTTGCCTGTTGTCAAGGGCATTTTGTCGGATTTTTCGAAAAATATCCGATGTTTGATATCATTTCACAAAGGTTGCCTTGACCCGCTTGGATACGCAAAAGTACGGTATCCAGATAGCAGAGCCGATAATTCCCTGTGCCAATCCTTTTCCGTATGCAATCGCAAAGACTTCCGCATCGGCACCAATGTTTATCGCTAACAATAATCCGCAAACAATAATATTGGCCGCCATTAAAGATATCATAACAGCAGGGGCGATTTTCCTCTTTCCAAAGAAAACTATCGCAGCGAATAAAAGGAAAATAGTCATTACGAAATCGACGGCTAAATTCAATACAAAAATTCCTTCGTATTCGTCAATAATTTCCGATGCCTGACTGAGAGAAAGAGCAATTCCTACAAAAGAAAGTATTAAGCCAAGAATTAATCCGATTGCCGGCAAAATTAGCCATCCTCCGATACCCGAGAGCCTGGGGTCTATTGACGTCTGTGCATTCGCTTCCTGCGGCAGCTGATAACTGACCGTTCCATCGGCCGCGGTTATTGGGACCGGGATCTGCGGCGGTTGCGAACCGACTTTCCCCTCGGCTATGGTTTTTGGTACCGGCGCGATTATTATATAGGGAATCAATAAGCAGAATACTAAAAGATTGCAAATGCTCATAAAAGGTCCAAATATGTCGTAGAAATTCGAAAAAGTTTCTATTTCAAGCACATGTAATTTTAACAGTAATTGAGGCATCCTCCATACCAGGGACATTAACACGGAGCCGGCCAGGTATGCGATTAACCACAGCTTTGCCCGCAGTCTTGCTCGTGTAGCCGCAAGGATAAGAAGAAAAATGTATAGGACGGGGTAAAGCCATTGAATAACCTCTTGTATTATTTCCATAATTATCCTCTAAATTTTCATTTTTCGTTTAATCACGTAGTCGTGATATCTGCACGATGTCACTGTTTTCCTGAAGAGCTGTAATAAGATTCAAGCTGTATAATCGCAAACCTACATCGCAATTTCAAATACATTCCAAAAAAATTATCAAGCAATCTCGTGTAAAACTGGAGATCACGGCAGCATTTGTTTGAGGGGTTTAAGGATTTTTATTATCATCGGGTAAAGATATGCTTGCCTGTGACGAGCCGCCGTAGGTGCCCATATTGATCTTGTTGCCGTTGGGCTGCGGCTCGTCACCGAGAGGGCTGTTCGGGTTGCCGGCATCGATGCACGGGCTTGTCACGTTATCGATGACCCAGTTTCTGCTGATTGGATCCCATCTTCCCGCCTGTGATTTCAGGTGATAATCGCCGTTTACCCAAACGGCATTTGGATCGTCTGCCTCGGTGACAATATTCGGGGCATTTACGTCCGCCCAGTGGCCGGGATTGACAAATAGCGGGTCGGCGTCGATATTTCCCTCGCCGCCGATATCGCCCCGGATATTGCTGTATTCGATTTTAATTAACGGATTCTCATCGTCCAGGATAGATATCGCTTCGTCCCGGATAATGCAATTGACCAATTCGAGCCGGCTCGGGACAGGATTGAAATCCGGGAGCTCATCTTCGGGTGGATTAATGTAATCATCCGGGATGTTGTTGCCTTTCGGAATGTAATCGGTGTAGAATCTCGTCGCGTTTTGAACGATTGTACAGTTGGTAAATGTAAGATTGCAATCGTAATTATATATCACGCTGCCACGTTGTGAGGCGTTCCCGGATAAGATGCTGTTGGCTATTGTCAGTTCGCTGTACCAGTTTTCCATCCCGCCGCCTTGATAGGCCGAGTTGCCGCTGAGGGTGCAGTTAGTTATGGCAATATCCTCGCAGAAATCGTTAAAGAGAGCACCGCCGCTGTTTGCTTTGTTCGAGATGAATGTGCAGTCAGTAAAAATTGCCTCGCTTTCCTCGTTAAAAATTCCTCCGCCGTCCGTACCTGCATAGTTGGCGATAAACGTGCAGCCGGTCAGGATCGGTGCATTCATTAAATTATTTAAACCGCCGCCGGCATTGGCCGAATTGCCTTCGAACGAGCAATTGGTCAGTACGGGATTACTAAGCAAGTTATCAATCCCTCCGCCCGCACTTCTCGCCGTGTTTTGGGTGAACCTGCAGTTTGTTATATCGGGACTGCCGTAGATATTGAATACAGCCCCGCCGGAATAACCGCTGTTGCCGGTGAACCTGCAGTCTGTCAAAACGGGATGGCTAAAGATATTGATTATGGCCCCGCCGTTGCCGCCGTCACCATAATCATATCTTGTAGCCGCATTCTTATCGAAGCGGCAGCTAATCAGTGTCGGGCTGCTGTATATATTGAACATTGCTCCGCCATTTCTCGCGGCGTTGTATGTAAATATGCAATTGGCTATTGTCGGTGAGCTTTGGCTGCAGTACAATCCGCCGCCGGAGCTTTGCGGCGGGTTATCAAGGGAATCATAACTGGCAATGCCGCCGGTGATAGTAAAACCATCGAGCACGGCCGTTTCATCCGTGTTAATGGCGGTGACAACATTGTATGAATTGTCGAAACGACTGCCGTCATTGGCATCCTCGAATAAATCGTACGGTTTGGCTATCGGCAAATCGTCGCCGTTCAAATCCCCGGAGAGAATAGTCTCGTATAATTCGATATCTCTTTCGTTCGGATTGCCTGGGCCGGCATAACCGCCGGCGATAGTGACGCCGTTAATGAGATTAAACACGGCATAAATATCCCCGGCGTCTTTCCCGCCGCCCTTGTCGGGAGTATAAATTCCCTGTGCGACTCGGATTTCGACCGGCTTATCAGAATCCTTGGCATTGGCCAGGGCGTCCTGCAGATATATATAGGCATTTTCCCAGCTTGTGCCGTTATTATTTCCTGCGGCATCGTCATCGACGTAAATTGTTTTTCCGAAAACCGGAGATACATCGCATATAAGCAGCAGAGCCAACATAACCGTGATTTTTTGATTAATGAATTTCATTAATTTACTGTCACCATAAGGGTAAATACATCAAGGGGTTGCACGTCTGTTTCCCATGACCTGCGATAGATAAGTTCGAGCGTTTCCTGTCCGGTACTTATCGCTTTGAAGCGGAAAATCTCCCAGCCGCCGGCACCTACCATCGGCGGATCGCCTTGCTCATATGGTTTGAACTCCATTTCTCCAATTTGTTCCAAAATAGAGTTAGGGTCTTCAATCAATTCCCATGTATAGCCTGTCGATGGATTCGATTCAAGTTTGACAACAAGCTTCTGGCCAAGCTCAAGCTCGACCAGCTCTCCGTTGTCGGAGATACTTACATTGACATTAGGCAATACCGGGAATTTCTCCTTCTCCCAGTATTCGATGAAGACTTCCAGGTCCTTCATATCCACCATGTTGTCGCCCCACGGCGCAGGAGCAATATCGCAAAGCCGCTCACTCGTTTTCCAGTTGTCCATCAGTATCAGCAAATCATTGGTATCTATATTTTCATCGCTGTTGAAATCTACAACAGGAACGCTTGTTGTCTTCCAGATGTCATGGCTAAGACCTCCAGCAAAGCTGAAACCGTTGGAAACAAAGTACAGCTCTCTACCGTCATGCGAAAGGCATGGATCCATATTTATTGCTGTGATTGGATCGCTTTCGTTATTGACCGGCTCGGGAAGTTTTATCGGATTCTCGAAAGAATATGATTCGGCCGCCGTGAGTCTGGATATATATAAGGCAGTTTTCCCTTCACTGAATAACAGGGTAAAACCGTCCCATGAGATGCACGGACAAAAAGTTGATTTGTTGGTGCTTAAAACAAATTCCGGTGTGCCCCATGGTTCATCTGCAGAAGTTCGTCGCGTCATCCAGATATGTGTTGCCGAATTTGATACTATCCTTTTTGTACCTCTTGTTGATAGTAATGCATTCATCACGAAATACAACTCGAGATTGTCTGGAGAGATAGAAGGATCTCCTATGTATGGCGGATAATTATGCGGCTGAGTAACAATAGAATAGTCAATTGACTCGAGCTTGAAAGGCTCATCCCATGCCGAATAGATATCGGGGCGTTGAGAGACCCATATTTCAGCGGTTATCCCCATTCCATGTTTCGTAAGATACATCGACAGACCGTCCGCCGAGATACTCGGGTCGGTAAAGTTGTCACCTGGCTCGATAGGCATCTCAACCTCTACGGCTTCAGACCAGGAACTATCGGTATCGGTTCTTCTTGCTATCATAAGCTTATAGTTGGAATTATGGTCCCACCTGGTGAAATACAACGACAATCCGTCGGCAGATATACATGGCCCATCCTCGTCGTATGACGTATTGATATTAAATCCAAGATTGACAGGTTCAGTAAAAATAAATTCCGCCTTCGCACTTCCGCCGCAAAGTACAAACCCGGCCAAAAATACGACTAACATTGTCCTGATTCTATAATGGTCTATATGTTTCGTTTTTACATCTTTTTTTCGCATTCGATTATCTCCTGTTTGTAGTTCTCTATTAGTTTACTGTCACCTCGATTGAAAATGTTTTGGCAGGTTCGACATCCGTCTCCCAGGGCCGGCGATAAATGAGTTCAAGAGTTTCCTGCCCGGCACTTATTGATCTGAAGTAAAAAATTTCCCAGCCGCCGGCACCGACGGTTCCGTCTTCCTGCTCGGACGGTAAGTATAAGGAATCGCCGAACTGATCGAGGATAGAGTTTTGTTTTTCGACCGGTGCCCAGCTATAGCCGGTTGTGGGATTGGATTCGAGCGTAACGGCGAGAATCTGCCCCTGAATAAGTGTCACCTGGCCGCCGTTGTCGCTGTCATTAACATTAACGACCTCTGGTATCTCGGAAAACGATTTGCTTGCCTCTGCAGTTCCGCCGTATGCGCCCATATTGATTAAAACGCCGTTTGGAAAAGGCTCATCCCCGACCGGCGTATTCGGATCCCCCGCATCGATACACGGACTTGTCACGTCATCGGTCACCCAGGTTTGCGTATTCGGATTCCATCTGCCGTGTTCCGACTTCAAATGATAATCCCCGTTAACCCAGACTGCATTCGGATCATCCGGCTCGATAACTATATTCGGGTCATCGACATCCGCCCAATAACCCGGATCGGCGAAAAGAGGATCCTCATCGATAATATTTTCGGCGTTCAATCCCCATCTACTCCCCCGAATGTTACTATAAGTAATGACGATATCCGAATTGTCAAAATTATTTATATTATTGTCACTGTCCCACATAATACAGTTGATTATATTTATATTACTTGGCTGAGAAAGATTGTCACCTGTTGAAATAGCGTTGCCGCGTGCGTAATTCCCGTCGAATGTGCAGTTGCTTATCCATGCAAGACATTTGTTTCGGCAGTACAATCCTCCGCCTTTCGATGCCTGGTTTCCGGTGAACAGACAGTTGGAAATATTAAGATGACAGGCTTCGTTGAATATTGCCCCACCTCCTTCGATGTATTGCTGCTGGGAAGTGGCATAATTCGAGATGAAGGAACATTGTTTCACTATGGCCCCGCTAACTGAAAAAGAACCACTGCCTGAATTGTACATCCCGCCGCCCATTGATGCCCGGTTCTCGATAAATTTGCAGTTTGAGACCCTGGGATTACTGTTAAGATTATAGATTCCGCCGCCTTTAGCAGCCGAGTTGCCGATAAATACACAGCCGGTCAGATTCGGATCGCTGTTGTCGTTATACATCCCGCCGCTCGAGTTTCCACTGAACGTGCAGTTGGTCAGGATTGGATTGCCGTTCTTATTGTACATTCCGCTGCCACCGGCATTGGCACGATTATCACGAAAGGAACAATTATTCACTGTCGGGCTGCCTTCTCTATTGTACAATCCTGCACCATGACCGATATTTGTTTCGATTATCAATGTTCCAATAAATTCAAAATCCACGCGGTAATCTATGCCCCTTGTCACGATAAAACCATCAATCACGGCAGAATTGTCGGTTCCGGATGCCGTGACGACATGGAATATGTTTTCTTCCAGGTGTTGATTTTTAAGCACGTTCTCCCAATAGGATGGATCCTCGGGGTCGTAGGGGTCATCATCATTGTCGAGAAGGTCGCCGGATAGGATTGTTTCGTAGAGTTCTATGTCACAGGCATTAGGATCGTTTCCATTAACTCCTGCAAAACCGCCTTTGAGAGTTACGCCGTTGATTAGCTGGAAGGTTGCTTCTCTATCGCCGGGAGTTTGTCTAATTCCCTGGTCGGGTTTATAGGTTCCCTGAGCGACGCGGATTTCGACCGGCTTATCGGCGGTTTTCGCATCGACCAAAGCATCCTGCAGATATACATAGGCATCCACCCAGCTTGTGCCGTTATTCGCTCCGGCGGCATCGTCATCGACGTAAATAGTCTTGCCGGAAGCCAGCGTCACAATTGCTAAGGTGATGATTGCAATCAATGTAGGACTAACTTTGTAATTTTTTTTCTTTTTCATTTTTTCATTTGCCTTTCATCCATCGGAGAATATTTTCTGCTGTCTTCAATTTTCATTTTCCCAGCCGGCGTTGGCCATCCAGATAACGGTATTGATAAACAATTTTTTGCCGGTCTCGGTCATCTTATCCGGCGTCTCGGTAAAGCCCCAGAGAAAATATCGATTATCCTCGACGACCAGAGGGTAGTAACCTAAATTGCTGGATTCGGCGCCAATTGTAACGACTGTTTCAGGAATGTCCGGCCAGAGGTAGATCGCAATATCGTCGGTCACAGTATATAGTTGAAGCATACAATCCTGCGGAATATCGATTGTATACGGCGTGGAAAATAATGAATAGTTCGGATCGATAATGTAGATGCTGTTGAGGCTGGCGCCGGCTCCATAAGGAAAGCCGATGGATAAATTGAGCTTGCCGAAGAAGTCGTATCCGCCATCGCCCAGCCCGACTATCGGCTTGCCGGAATCTTCTATAGCATTTATGCCGTTATAATCTGTCCAGGCATGGCCGGCATAGGTGTCATCCGCCACGATGACAAGGTCGCAGGATTCCAGTGACGTCGCCGTCACGTTTTTCGTCTTAATCAGAGTTGTCGGGCAGCCGTAAGATTCAAGCAGGGATTGAAAGCTTTCTGCCTGTTCATCTTTGTCTAAGTAGATAAATGCGACGTCCGGCAGTAACAATCCTCCCGTTTCGAGCGACATGCTCGCCTCGGCGGTTCCGCCGTAGGCGCCCAAATTGATAATCCCGCCGTTTGGAAATAATTCGTCCCCGACCGTCATATTCGGGTCACCCGCATCGATGCAGGGACTGGTGACATCATCAATCAACCAGCTTCCGCTGTTCGGATCGAATCTTCCCACCTGTGATTTCAGGTGATAATCACCATCTATCCAGACAGCATTCGGATCATTCGGTTCAACGACTATATTCAGGTCGTTTACATCCGCCCAATAGCCCGGCTCGGCAAAAAGTGGGTCTTCATCGATATTACCCTCGCCATCCCAGCCTCCCTGGATATTGCTGTATGTTACAGTCGCATCGCCATAAATCTGGTCTGGAGAATTATCCCATAATATGCAGTTATTTAGAGAAAGGTTACCTCCATTATGAGTAATTCCCCCTCCTTTATGCATCTGTGGACTAGGATTATGAATGTCTTTATTAGCCGAATTCCCATAGAACGTGCAATTTGTAAGAGTTGTGCTGCTGTTGTAAAAGTTATAAATACCACCGCCATAACTGGCCGAATTCCCGCTGAAAATGCAGTTAGTTAGAGCAGGATTGCTGTTGTTCCCATTGTACATCCCACCGCCTTCAGTTGATGTCGAATTCCAGATGAATGTGCAGTTGGCCAAGAACGGGCTGCTGTAATTGTTGGACATACCACCACCAGAGTTTTCTGCCCGGTTGTTTTTGAATGTGCAGTTAGTCAGTGTTGGATTGCTTCTGTCGTTGTACATCCCGCCGCCGTAACCATTTGTATGATTGCCGGTAAAGTTGCAGTTGGTTATTGTGGGCTTTCCGCCATTATTATACATCCCAGTCCCTATTTTTTGGTTGAATGGATCGTTTATTGGTGATGTTCCCCAGGGTAGAAAATAATACCCACCAGTGATTGTAAAGCCATAGATAATAGCGGTTTCATCTTTGCTGTCAGATTCAACTACATGGTAGCTGTTTTCGGTGTTATTTTCGAAGTTTGGCCCATCATCGCCATTCAAATCGCCGGAGAGAATTGTTTCGTATAGTTCGATATCGCGTGCATTTGGATCTGCTGCACCAGCATAGCCGCCGGCGAGAGTTACGCCGTTGATAAGCTGGAAGGTTGCTTCGCGGTCTCCGGGAGTTTGTTCCGCTCCTTTGTCGGGCGTGTAAGTGCCGCCGGCGACGCGGATTTCAACCGGCTTTTCGGCGGAATTTGCATCGGCCAAAGCATCCTGCAGATAGACGAAAGCATTTTCCCACGATGTGCCGTCATTAGCTCCTGCAGCATCGTCATCGACGTAGATAATTTTCGCCGGACTCGCATTACATAATAAGGTCAGTAAGAGAACACAAAATATCTGATATGTTAACATTTTTTTGGTTCGCATCACTGTCGCTCCTTTCAATAGAACAATATAACAGGTTATTTGCGTTATTTCAAGGAAATACCGGATGATAAAGGCCCAAAATAGCTGAAAGTTCAAAGAATAAAGCGTAAGCCGTTATTGTGGTAAATAGCGATGCTGTCAATCAACTCGTGGCGGTGAAAGCTTCATGGAATACGACGGCTCCGCGGGCGTCATCTTCGGCGAGCGGCAGTGCAAGGACGTTTTCCGGCGGTACGCCTTCGAGAATCAATTCCGGGATATTTTTGAAGCCGAAGCGTTCGTAGTAACCGGGATCGCCGACGAGTATGCAGCCTTTCGCACCCGATTCTTTTAATAATCCAAATCCTTCACGGATCAAGGCTTTGCCGATGCCCCGTCTCTGATACTCCGGCGAAACGGAAATCGGGCCCAGGCCGTACCAGTCGCAGTCCCGCCCGCCTATTGTCACCGGCGAAAACGCGATATGTCCCACTACTTTTCCATCGACCTCGGCGACCAGTGACACCGTTAGCGCTCCGGCCGCTCGAAGGGCCTTGATTATAAACGGCTCCGTCTGGTTGCTGTGCGGCTCATCAGCGAAAGCCGCAAGGGTTATTTCCGTTATCGTCTCGTAATCCGATGTCTCTTCGTTGCGTATGATAATATCCAATTCATATTCCTTTAACTGAAACACTCATGTAAACTTCAGGTTTCATAGTATGTAGTTTTATTCTATTGTCAACAATATACCGATGTTTAATTACCCATTTTTTAAGACAGGGCTAATGAAAAGCTTGACCTCATGAGCGGGCAGATTTTGGCTTATCTCGTTCGGCTCTATCCCTTGAGATGACAGGTTTATCTCATGGGGCGGGAAAAGATAGCAGTCGTTTATCCACTGCTTTATCTCCGGGCGGCAGTGGTAGTTCAGGCACGCGAACTCGCCGAACAGCTTTATCGCCATGTCATCGTAGGCAATCGCGGCATCTTCCTCATGGTCAAAACAGCCGATGAATATCTGGTGGTTTCGATATCTTATATTCGCTTCCCACCTACGGCTTTTTTTGTTCAGGCATACACCCTTATATCTGCTGGTGCCATTCCTACTCGGCAAACGGTTATAGCCGTTTTGTGCCGGCGTGCAGACGCGGAGATTGCATCTGCGGTTGTCCAGTTCGTTGTGATTGATGTGGTCGCAGACCATACCCGGCGGGACATCGATTACCTCGTGATGCATCATAATAGTTGTCCTGCCAATGCTGCGTTGGGCGTATTTTTTCTTCCAGCCGCCGAGCTGCCATTTATATTGCGAGAGCCTCTCGTAATCGGCCGAATCGACTATCGCGAACTTGCCCTGAGTCAAAGGGATCAATCGATACTCGTCGCTCGTGGCTCGTCGTTCATCCATCGTCATTTGTATACTGTTCATTTTGTTTTATCCCTCATTGAGTGCCTAAATTGCCTAAAGTTGAAAGTGCCTAAAGTTGTATTTGAATGTTTCATTTTTAACTTTAGCTCACTTTAGTCACTTTAGTTCACTTTGTACTTTTACTCATTCGTATTCCTTCTTCGGGTGGTAGCCCAGTTGTTTCAGAAGTGACATGAAAAGTGCCTGCGGGTTGTCGCCGTTTTTGGCCTCGCGGGCGAACTTCAAAGCATGAAAGAACATCTCCGTGCCGAACTTCCCGTCCCGGCAGCCGGTGATTAGCCAACGTGTCACTTTCTTGTAGCTCGTACGGTCGGAACGGTTCTTGGGCGGGATAATACGGTTGAGAGTGTCAATGAAATCAATGGCTTTTTGCTGTATCTCCGCGTCATTGCGAAGCGAATTCGAAGACGAGAGAGATTGATTATTCGAATTCGAAGATATATCTCTGTTTCCGTTCTCGATTACGTTTCCATTTTCGTTTTCGTTAGTTACGTTTATGCCATTGGCAAAATTATGGTTGTGCCATCTTTTTTTAGCTCCCTTAAGTCCTGATTTTCTCTTGGCTTGTCGAAGTTTTCTGATTCTGCTGATTTCCGAGGCGACCATTTTGTGCGATATTTTTCCGTTTTTTATTTTGAACTTATATCCGATGGCGTCCCAGATTTCCTGGAAATGTTTTTCATCCCGGCAGCCGATTGCACGCCAGAGATTCTCGAAATCGGCAGGCCCGTTTTTGCTGAAAAGAAATAGGATCAGATAGAAATACGCACCTTTTTCTTCGAGTGTCATCTTGACAAAATCAGGGTCGTTTAGAAAATCGTTGTAAGTTAGCTGGACAAAAATAATTTTCATCTTTGTAATCCGTCACTTTAGTCACTTTCAACTTTAGTCACTTTCAACTTTTCATTCGTTTTAAGGAATTCCTCGGCGATTCGTGTCAGTGCCGCTGCGTTTCTTTGGGCCTTTGTTTGTTTACTGATGTCGGCTTCGGCAAGTGACAACGCCTGCCGGATGATTTTGTTCTGGTCGTTATCGACGAAAAAAGTCACCGGATTCAAAAAGCTCCCGGTGTCGATTTTCGCCGGTGCAGCGGGAAGTTTCAGATTTGTCAGCCTTTCTATCTGTCTGGCCGTTTGCGGCAAAAGTTTCGCCAATTCCCGCGATTGCATCCGCTCGTTTAGCCGTCTCAAAAGTGCCAGCTTCTTATCCAGAGCGTCCGAGCCGCCTAAGCGGTTCAGCGTGGCGAGAAGTATGCCCGCCTCGTTATCGTCCACATCCCAGATAAGACACTCGGCTCTTTTATGTCCGAGCTGCCGGAGTGCCTTGACGCGGTGATGGCCGTTGATAATCTGCCAGGCATTGTCTTTCGGCCGGACTATGATCGGCTCATATCGCCCGGTTCGCTCGATGTTGCGAACAAGTTTTGCGAAAGTAACGTCGCTCATTCGGTTCGGATTGTCCGGATGAGCGTGGAGCTTTTCGATTGCTATTTTTTGTATTTGGTTATGTTTCATTTTATTGCCTCATAAAACCCCGCAATGAATTGCGGGGCTAAACATTTATTGAAGGATTAAACCAGATGTAATAAACGGCTCTGTCGGTGAGCTTGTTCAGGACGAATGTCGTCCGCTTCAGTGACGGCCGGCTGTATCGTCGGTCGGCGTAGCTTTGCAGAAAACGTCTGAATTCGGCCTCGATAAATTCCGCTGCTCTTTTCGGGAGCTTTTCGATTTTCTTATGCACTGCCGGCGGGTCTATCAGCAGCTGTTGTTCTATCCCGACGGCACTTAGAGCTTCGGTCAGCCGGATGCTGCTTGCTTTTTCGGGAGCCGTGTATGCTTTCATCCCGGCCCTTTCGAAGAACGGATTGACCATGCCCATTACCGCGACCGCCTCGATGATCGGGAAACTCATCATCGGCATAGTTTCCCTGACAAGATGTTTCGCCAGGCCGAGGCCGCGAAAGCGAGGCTCGATTATGACCCTGCTTATCCTGCGGACGTATTTGTTCAAAAGAGCTAATTGAGTTTTCTGGTCGAAGCCGAGAAAGAAATTGTTTGTGGCGATGTTCCGCAATTGCTGTCCGAGTGTCGCCGTGGAATATACAATTACGCCAATACAATCGATATGAGATTTCAGATTTGAGATTTCAGCTTTTGTACGCAGAGAATAAATTCGGGAAAATTGTCCCGGGCCGTTGTCACGGTAATGATATTGTGCAAGCTTCTTGTAATCGGCGAATGTCCCGGGCACAATCCGGACTTGTTTCTGTAACGTGCATTGAGCCATCATTTTCTCCCCGTATTTTTATAGATGACTCTCGGCGGACTTGAAAAGTCTCTGGTAATCAGTACATCCGGTGCAAGATCGAGCAGCATGTCTTCGTGACTCGATGCCAGGATGAAAGTTGTTCCGGTCTTGTCCGCGAATTGCCGCAGGCGATACGAAATGGATGAGGCGGTAATGCGATCCAGAGCGGAGCTGAATTCGTCGGCGAAGATAAACTTCTTACCCGCAGCTAAGGCACAAGCCAGGCGGAAGCGGTACTGCTCGCCTTCGCTAAGATTGCCGGGCTGGTTCAGGATGCAGAAGCAATCGTTCAGACCGGCAGTGCTAAGAAGCCTAAGAGAAGACAAAACGCTGTCGCCATCAATGCAGTCGATAACTGCTTTGTCTCCGGGAAGTTTTATTTCGTCCAGGTTTATTCTGCTTTCTCCCGGTACGGCCTTTTCCAGCTCCCTCAAAAGGACGCTTTTGCCCGCACCGGAAGGGCCGGTGATATAAACAATATCTCCCGGATTGATTTCCAATCGACAGCTATGGGTGCGGCTTCTGCTTTTGAGACGTTCGATTGTCAGGCCGAACATCCGGCAAACAGATGCGACTTTCTCGGTTATTTTTCCTTTCCACGTAAAGCTTTTTGAAATGCTGTATGTCGCCATAATCAGTTAGGTTCCTTTTTATAAATCAGGAGATTTCCTCTGCTTTGAAGTATTGTTTGACGAGCCATCGCCGGAATTCAGTAGGGCAGAGGCGTTTTTCCGCGTTTATTAAATCCAGTATTTTGCACATTGTCTTTTTGACTAAGTAAAAGCTGCAACTGTGTTTATGTGCAATTTGCCGTAGGGAAAGACCCATTAAGAAGTAATCCCGGGCGAATTGCTTCTGTCTTTTGTCCAGTTTTTTGCGGTATTGGCGGTAGATGTAGAAAGATTCTCCGGTAAGCTGCTTTGTTAATTTTTTGATCCTGCGGCTGATTGTCGTCTCGGATACTCCGAGGAGGCGGGAAATCTGCCGGAAGCTGTTGCCGTTATCTAAGTACATTGTCATAAAGACTTTATCCTGCCCGTCAAGAAGGTCCTTCCTGTGCCGCAGAAGGTCTTTGTGTTCAGATTGATGGTTTTCAGAGAAATGTGTATCCGCAGATTGAATGTTGTTTAATTTCTTCATTGTAAATGCGTAAGTTAATAATATACACAACAAACATAAATACTAAATTATTCGCACAGTAAACTTTGTCAATAATTATTTTGATATTTATTAAAAATATTTTATATTTATGTGAATAATGAATATAAAGTCGCTGTTATTAAATGAAAAACGCATTTTTCGGCAGACATTTTATGATTTGTTTTTTTGAAAGTTTAAAAGAAGTGTTGAATAATATTGATTGAAAGCTATATTGAGTTAATGAAAATATCCCGATTTGATTAATCTGTAACAATCAAAAATACATGGAGGATTACAATATGGTCTCGGGAAGGAAACCGGGTGTCGTCGTTATTGGTCCTGTTTTCGTAGATATGGCAATACGTTGCAGCCATATCCCCATATCAGGGCAGATTGTTATTGGTAATAACCTGTCATAT
>Ga0272441_10005157_pt1 | contig 23004 bp, 24 predicted proteins | sample SSMProp6N_FD_193582 | JGI IMG/M metagenome (GOLD analysis project Ga0272441, IMG submission 193582) | Marine sediment archaeal communities from Little Sippewissett salt marsh, Falmouth, MA, United States - SSM-Prop-6N | ecosystem: Environmental > Aquatic > Marine > Wetlands > Sediment ...
TAAACCCACGTTCATATATTTTTGTCCAGAAGCAGCACCACCATAACCAATCTGTGCAATAGCTTCAAAGCCGAGTGTCCAAACCCCAATAGGTACACTTAATGAAATTGAACCAGGATTATAAACAGTTCCAGCAGTCGCAGGGGTATAAGCCCTATCAGTAGTATCGGTTGTCTGCCAATCCCATTTAGTAGCATCTACGGGAAAACCAGCAGGACATTTAGCATAAGAATAACTGACATCTGATATAGCCGAGTTAGCCAAGTCATAATCAGTCCCACCATAAATTGTAACCGTAGTATTTGGTGAGGAGTAAGAAGAATCCTTAGAAACAATGAAGTATTTTACAGTTGAACTTTGAGTAAGTTGGAGTTTAGTGCCAACCGTGAACACAGCTGAATAATCGCCTGAGATTGTGAAAGTGTAAGTTGGGTCATCAGCAGAGGCATAAGTACAAGTTTGGCTAAAAGAATCCCAGTTGTCTGTTGAATAGCTTTCTGCAGCCCAAGTTAAATTACCACCACCATCTGTTTGTAGAAAATCATTGGCATCTCCATCAGCATCTGGTAACACCCATATCTGATTAGCAGTTAGTGCAGGAGATGCAAATCCAACATAATTTGATAAACCCGCATCATAAAATCTTAATTCAGAGCCAGCAGTTGAATTTTTTATTGCTACATAGTCATTTGCTCCTGTTGATGTTAAAACTATTGAACCAGTACCAGAGCCATGTGGGTCTACATATAATTCTGCTATTGCATCATAATCACCACCACCTAAATCTTCCATAAGACATTCAACCCATGCTTTCGCTGAATATGCATTATTAACAGCTTGTGCCTTAAATCGTGATGCTTCTACAGCTGTAGTTCCAGGGTCTGATGTAACCCAAATATTTATTTCATTTACTTTATCACCTACAGCGTAATCATTTTCATTAGAACCAATATAAGAAACCTTTTCATCATCACTATTTTTCCACCATAAACTTCGTACAGAAGCTGGAGATGCCTCATATTCATAGGCGAGATTTATACCTAAAGAATCTATACCAACATTACCACCACCTGCGGTAATACCAAACCCATTCGTCGGGTCATATTTTAAGTTATTATTTGCTTCACCTATAGCAATACCATACTCATCAGCGGCATAATCCAAAAATCCATTAAGATTTCCTAGACGAGCATATTCTGTATAAGCATCATGTGCTACACCAGTTCTTTTAACTACTGCGTAGTAAGGACTATTAGTCCCTTCACCGAGCATATACAACCAACCACCAGAGTATGTATCTGCACCATTAGATGAGCCAAGTTTTACGAAGGTGGTTCCTTGTGGCCATTCGGGATTAGAGCCATCAGCATAATCACCAGCTAAGTCTCTTGTAACCTCATAATCAGGAGCACCTATAATAGAGGTAACTCTTACATATTCAGCATGAGTCGGGTCTTTCAAATAAAGAATATCATTGACAGCTAATCTGTTATTATCCCATGATTTTAGGGTGGTATCGGTATCATCGGGTCCCATATCTTCATTAAGTGTGCCACCATCAGATACCATTAAATCTCCACCAACACAAGACACTACATCATATTCAAATATTGTAGAATGTAATATACCCCTTGCACGTATGTTTCCCACTTCAAGTAAGTCTGGTTCTAAAGTAAATCCAGCACCAAATGGTCCAGGAGTATAATTATTACTCCATATTTTTAAATTTTCTCCATCAAGAGTTATATATTTTGGAGTTTCTCCAGAGGTTTTGCCAACCCTAATTATACTATTAGCAGAATCTAAGAGTATCATAGAATCATTTTCTACTTCAGCAGAAGATATTGTATCTGTGTTAATGTACCAATTTGCTATACGACCATCACTTGCCGTTATTGTCCCTGTGATATTTGCGTTAGAAGCCGTAAAAGAACCCCCAGTAGTTAAAGAAGTATTAGTTCCCTTCCAAGAAATTCCTGAACCAGTAACATATTGAAAATATTGATTAGCCCCATCTCCTACATATAATTGTGGACTTCCTGCATTTGCGTCTAATTGTATTCCAGCATTTCCAAAAGTAGTATCACCGATTGTAATCTTTTCATTACTACTATCCAATACTATTCTGGTATTTGAATCAGCTATTGTAGTATTACCTACTACCCAACCACCTATTGTTGCACCAGTAACAACCAGATTACCACTAGCATCTAAACTAGAATTAGCCGCAGACCAAGTTAGTTTGGTTCCGTCAAAGTTTAAGTATGCAGTAGCACCATCACCTACATAAAATCTAGGGTCCCCAGAATTATAATCTAACTGGATACCCTTTTCTGTAAATGTACCATCACCAACAGATGTAATGTAAAATCTCTTGTTTGCAGAATCTATTACTACGAAATCACCTGGTGAAGCCAAGGAAGCTGTCCCTTGTTCTTCTTCGTTAATTACTGTCCAACCACCAATCTCATACACATTAGAACTATCTAAAGAATTAATTGATTCAATCAGGTCATCTATTGTTTTATTTAAATCGTCATAAGAACGATATACTATTGCCATAAAGTTTCCATTCCTCCTGCAAATACGCTAAAACGAGTACAAGAAAGGCGGGAGGATTATCACCCTCTTGTACTCATTCTAATGTATTTAGTCTTATTAGACCTTATTTTTTATCCTTCTTGGAATCTTCTTTTAACTGTTCGTCAATCAAAGCAATAGCTCCTAACATTCTTTCGATTGTTTTTTGGCCATTGTTGACTTGTTCAGTTATTTTCTTGATATCCTCCAAAAGGCTTTCTCTTCGTTCTTTTAAGTTCATAGAAAATATTGTAAATTATTTCTTACTCTTTCATTATCACGATAAGCTAATGAGTTTAATGCTGATATTCTAGCTAAATCTTTCTGACTATAGTGGTAAAAACACATCGATAAAATATCATAAGCCCTTGATTCTATATCTGCTATAGGTTCAAAAGAACCTTTACTAGAACCAAGTTGTACTGCCCTTAGCATCTCTGGTATAGCTTTTGCGTAATTCTTGTCTTGATAAAAGATATATCCTTTGTAGTAGTGATGTTCTGCTATATCTGAGTTAAGTACCTCTATGGCCTTATCTTTTTCTTTTAAAGCATAATGGGCTTGTGCTAAATAGTATCTCCCTAAGTTTTCTTCATCTTTGAAGGTTGATATTTTCAGATACTCCCCCAGAGTATCCTTAGTTTCCTTCCACCTTGCTGCGTCTCTATGTTGTTGAGCCAAATAGAACAATGACCTTGCGTCTTTCTTACCAGTTAAGTGGCGAACTAGCATCTCATCTCTTTGCTTGTTTCGTATCTTTCTATATTTCCAGTCCTGTACTGTTCTGTCGTGAACTATGTGAAAGTCTAAATATTTGGTCCAGGTCTTAGCATTCGGGATTGTATGAACGTCATTCTTATAACGAACTGTATTTCTTATAATTCTGTCTGACTGAATCTTGGAGCCACCTTCCATTTCTACTGTTACACGAATAGCATCTGTCTTAATCTTACTAAAATCTATCTTGGGAATCTTGGTAACATACTCATGTCCATCTAAGATAAGAATCCAATCACCTTTTGCTTTTTTAATTCCTTCGTTTCTCGGTGTAGCAAAGCTATCTGACCACTTAAACGTGTGTACCTTACCAAGAGTCTTAGCTATCTCTAATGTTTTATCTTCACTTGTTTCGTCAACGCCAATGATAACCTCATCCACAAAGTCTTTGACCGAGTCAACCGCCCTTTTAAGGCCAGCTTCCTCGTTCTTAACCATCATTACTAAACTAATCATATCCTCCAATTTGATTATCCTATTTTATAAGCCCAAAAATTTGTTCCATCTTCTGTCGCTGAATTAACTTCACCGTCTCCCCCCCTGTCTTTGCCTACAACTCTCAATAAATCAGTAGCGTCTAATGCTATTGGTATAACCGTAGCACCAGAAGTGCCCTCATCAACTGTACGCCCATATCCTGCAGTTTCTGTACCCACTACCTTAGCATAACTTCCACCACCTAATGGGTCTCTTTGTAACTGCGCAAACATATGTGAACGAGTACCACTTGCCAAATTATATAAAACCTGATAACCAATCAAATATATTCCAGAAGTATTTATTGTTAGTATTCCAGTAGTAGTATTAAAACTATACGCACTATCATCATAAGTTGTTGCTGCCCAACCAGTAATCGTAGCATATGCCGCAGTTAATGTTTGCTGTGATGTTTTATAGGCGTGAAATAGATTAGGTGTTTCCATGCTTCCAGTTGCTCCAGTCGCACCCGTTGGTCCCGTTGCTCCAGCACCAGTAGGTCCTGTTGGACCAGTAGTACCCTTATCTCCTTGAACACCCTGAGCTCCCGTGGTTCCCGTTGGACCCGTTGGACCTTGACTACCAGTCGTGCCAGTCGGACCTGTAGGACCAATTGTACCTTGGATACCTTGTTCACCTTGTGCCCCTGTTGTACCAGTTGGACCTGTGGGACCCTGTGCTCCAGTAGTTCCAGTCGGACCAGTGGTTCCAGTATCTCCAGTATCACCTTTAACTCCCTGAGCACCTGTTGTACCTGTAGGACCAGTTGCACCTGCTGAGCCAGCAGGACCTGTTGTACCTCGCAATCCTTGTATTCCTTGAGCTCCCGTAGTGCCCGTTGGACCTGCTGGGCCTTGTGAACCCGTAGTCCCTGTTGGTCCTGTTGCGCCTGCAGCACCAGCTGCACCTGTAGTTCCTTTATCACCTTGGGGTCCTTGTGCACCTGTGGTTCCTGTAGGGCCCGTAGGACCTGCATCACCTGTATCTCCTTTAGTACCAGTAGGACCTGTAGGACCTGTTGTTCCCATTGTTCCCTGAATACCTTGTGGACCCGTTGTTCCTGTAGGACCTATAGGACCTTGACTGCCAGTTGTACCAGTTGGACCCGTCGGGCCAGCTGCTCCTGTAGTACCCGTATCACCTTTTACCCCTTGTGGTCCAGTCGTTCCCGTAGGGCCTGTTGGGCCTTGAGGACCAGTAGTTCCTATTGTACCTTGAGGACCTTGGGCTCCTGTCGTGCCTGTCGGCCCTGTGGGGCCTTGAGCTCCTGTTGTACCAGTTGGGCCAGTAGCACCAGTAACGCCAGTGGGACCCGTGCCATCAGAAGGACCAGAAGGACCAGTAGCTCCTGTCGGTCCTGTTGGACCAACGCCACCACCGCCACCTCCTGCTCCAACTGCAAATACTCTCGTCATACGGTATAAAAATATGATACCCCATCCCCATTGGAATTGGTATCAAGATAAATTAATGCTAAATCAGATAAGTCGATGCTAATTGTTTCTCCAGCATCTAACACAAATCCATTTGTACTATCAACTGAACTATCGCCAACAAAAATCATTCCTGTATTAGTATGTTTAGCTTTTATTGTTACAGAGCTACATGGAGTTGAAGCTGCTAATACTTCAGCTGTCCCAGCTGCAGCCACATCCTTCTGCCCGTTACCTATAGTATCAGTATTTTTAGCCCAGCTAGAACCAGTCCAATATAAACCACCCCTCATCTTGATATAGGGATAGTTGTCTTTATCAGTAGAATGTATTTCTAATTCGTGGTCTGTTAAATTGTTGGCTATTTCAACCATTTAATATTTTCCTTTTACGTTCCTCCAACTTTCTCTGGGGTAGCATTACGTTTTTCATCCACTTGTACAATTTCTCCATCTTAGTGATTCCCTTAACATTTTCATCTAGTCCCATACCTCCAGTAATCTTTAATAAAATATCCCTATAAGAATCTATGGTATTTTCAAAGTCGTTATTAGCAATCTCGCTTAACACAAACTCATCTATGAAGTCAGCATAGTTTCTGTATGATTCTATGTTTTTTACATCATCACCTAAACCGAAGTATTCAAAGGAATAAGGTTCTTTCCTTATTTCCCTGTATTGTTCAACGTTGTCTGGTTCAGGAAATGATTTAAGTTCCCAATCCTGTTCTTCGTGACTACCTGGACCCGATGGTGTACTGCTCTGGGGGTTTTCTATCGGGGTCGTAATCCTTGATGACTGCGTTGACTGCATTGAGCCAGTTTCTTGCATTTTTTTCTAAATTATATTCTTTCTTAGCCGTGTCGTGTCCGTTCTTACCAAGTTTCTCTATCTTATCCCTGTGCTTGTACAGATATTCCAATTTATCCAGCCACTCTTCTTTCTCCATAACAAGGTATCCGTTCCATCCGTCTTTAATCGTGTCTATGTAATGCCCTACCCTGGATGCTATTACTGCATGATATCCAGATGACCAATATTCTAATATACGGAGATTTGATTTAGCCCTATTAAAGTTTCTGTCAGTTAGTGGGGCTAAACATACATCTGGTGAGAACTTAGCAATATACTCTGAATAGTTCTCTGGGCGTATCCAACGCATCTTTTTTATCCTATTCTTATAAGGCTTGTCTTGGAACAAATTGGGTAGTTTACCATACATATAGAAGGTAGCGTCTTTGTGCTTGGTCATAAACTCATCTATCACACCACTAATCATATAAAGATTCTCATAGTGAGTAGCAGAAGAGCTGAACATAATCCTGAAGTCTTCGTGTTTTTTCTTTTTAATGAATTTCTTATTCTTAAAGTCTATGGAGTTGGGACAAAGATATGTTGGGGAATAATTTCCATAATACTGTTCCAGGTGGGGAGTGGTTACGGTATATCCATCAAAAGCACCTAATGATATTTGGTGGATACTCTTAGGGTCTTCTACGCCAATATCGTGTAATCTTTTATCTTTGTAAGATATTGAGCCAGGATTCGTGTAAGGAACATCAAATATATAATCATCATTATCCTGTATAATCGGACACTTGTAGTGGTACCTTAAAGCCAAAGCCGTACTGAACCTAACACCCGTGTCTTCACGTTGCATTATAATTGCGTCTGGTTGGAACTTGTTTAGTTCTCTGGTTAGGGAAGTAGTTGCTGGAGAATTGCCATCATCATCTGGTCTGAAATCATTCCAGGTATTTTTAAGTTTTCGTGTCGGGTGATACGGACTTACAAGGACATCAGCTAATCCAAGTTCTTTTAACTTCATAGCTGGCTTGTGTAGTCTATAATATGCTACACCGTCTTGTGATGCGATGTAAAAAAATATCTTTGGTTTCATACTAGGTTCTCCATTATCTCTTTATACGGGTTATGGTCAGAAGGTAGTTCTGGTACCTCCTTGTGTTTGTAATAAACTGTTGCCTTCTGTATTCTCTCTGCTATTGGGGGGACTAACGTAGCCCAACCTTTAGCGATAATGTTCATCCACTCTGTTGTGTTTCTGATTATCAAAGAGTGTTTTCCTAACCAGTATGCCTCCCTTTGTATTCCACCAGAGTCTGTTATCACCATCCAGGAATTAAATATCTTTTCTAATGTTACTTTACGTTTCTGGGGTTTTACCATCTCTACATTAGCTGGAAGTTTTATCCTGTACTTCTTGATAAGTCTTCTGGTTCTAGGATGGGCTGGAAAATAAACAGGTCTTCCTGTTAATCCAAGTCCCTTTATAATTTCTTTCAGCTTGTCTTTCTCCATATTCTCCTCACGATGGATTGTAGCAAAGATATATTCCTTCCCCTTCTTTATCTTTAACGGTAAAAACTTGCTAAGACTCCAGTATAATGGGTCTCCGATATGATAGGTATTATCTGCCATACCCTCATTCATTAGGTTCTGTACCGCTAGGTGAGTAGGACAAAACTTCCACGTTGCAAGCCTATCTGTTGTAATTCTAACCACTTCTTCTGGCATTGATTTGTCAAAAGAGCGAAGTCCTGCTTCCACATGGCCAAAATCAACTTTCTCTAAGGCAAAAGCCAACGCTCCTGCTAATGTAGAATAAGTATCTCCATATACTAACCCTATGTCGGGTTTTTCTTTTTTTAATACTTCTCTGAGTTTGTCAATCATCTCCCCAAAGTTTTCTGAGTGAATACCAAGATTATACTTTGGTTTGAATTTCATTTCCTTGAAATGTTGTGTGGACAAGGCATCATCATAATGCTGACCTGTATTGACGATAACATCTGAGTCTGGCACGACCTTAAATATCTGGGGTCTTGTGCCGATTATTGAAAGTAATTTTCTTTTCATAAATTTCCTCCTTTGGGTAAGTTTGACTGTTCCATTTTACCCTTAATAAATCCGTTGAACCCCTTCCCGAATTTATGTTCCTTCTTAACTAATTTTTTATCTTTTAAGTATTTTTGTATCCACTTGATAGCTGCCTGTCTATTACCGTTTAGCTCATTATCATGTGAGAGTGAGTTGTTCAGGAATCTGAAGTATTCATAAAGCCCTTCGTCTAACGCAACATATTTAGCCCCTAACTGATGTAAGAGTATGTGGTGCATCCAGTCCCAGGCACACTTAGCTTCTTCTGGGAACTTAACCTTCTTCAAGATTTCAGTCTTAGCGAATATTGTTCCTGGTATATACTGCTCTGTATAGATTCTTTTGGGGTCCCACGGTTGTGCCTTATGATAACGCCTACTTGTTATCATAAAGTCTGGATGTTTTGAAACCGTATAGAGTCCATGATAAACAACATCATTATCTCCTATGGCATTTAGGCATTTTTCTATCCTGTCGGGTAAGCTCAAATCATCTGGGTCATGAAACATTACATATTTCCCCCTAGCTTTATTTATCCCAGTACGATAAGCATTAACCACCCCCTCATTTGTTGAGAGGTATATTCTTTTTACCCTGGGTTCTTTTGTTATTGTTATGATTTCCTGTGAGTTGTCCTCTGAAGCGTCATCAACCATAATGAGTTCAAAGTCTCCGAAACTCTGGTCAAATAATGACTGCATTGACTGCGGTAGGGTTGATTGTTTGTTATAGACGGGACAAACTACTGATACTAATGGTTTCTTCATTTGTTTAGGTCAATTAACATAGCAACCTTGTCTCCCATACCCCAGCGTTTTCTTATATTGAAGTATTTTGAATATTGATGGTTAAAACAATAATTGCCAAAGGGAGTAAAATCTTTAGGCTCTATTAGTAAGAGTTGCTTACCGACCTTTTTAAGTGCATCAACTGCTTTTTGTATGTTTTGGGGAGGAACATGCTCCAAGGTTGTGTAGCAGAATAACAAATCAATCTTACCATTTACATGCTTATCAACTTCTTCTACCGAACTAACAAAGAAATCTTTCTTGGGAAAGTATTCCTTGCAAATTTCTATCAACCTCTCCGATATGTCAAAGCCAGAATACTCCTTGTCATCAAATAGAGGTGTGAATCTTCCATTACCGCAACCAACATCCAATACTGAGTCAAAACTAAGTGATTGTATTATGCCCCGTAGCTTATCTTTCTTAACCTTGTCTGTTTGGGCTTGCTTATCCCATGAATCTGCCCTTTTCTCCCAGTATCGCTTCTCATCATACTCACAAAGTTGGCTAATCTTTGCTCTATACTCGTCAGCATCCAGCCATTTCCTGTAATGTTTAGCACCTTTAGTGTTTAATGGCTTTTTAAGGGTCTTGTATATGGCTTTTTTCATCTCTATCAGTACGTCTTTGACCATTAAATCCTTTTTAACCAACGGAAGCATGTCAAAATGCTCTGCATATGGCATTTTTATGGTTGTTAAGGCATTTCTACCAGCCCCAATCCACTCTGCTACGCTAATTGGGAGTCCATCGTGCTTTGTGAACCTGATAATTGCACCAGTTTCCTTGATTATCTCTCCAACACCGTTAGTTTTACCCCAAATCTTGAAGTTTGTGGCTTTATGTGGCGGTTGTAGGGTGTCATTTCCGAAGAAATGGAAATCTACATCCTTCATCATGTGGACTAAGCCCTTTTCTTCCTTACTTCCAGTAAAGAATTTCTCAAAATAGAAGTCCCCATTATCTTCTGGGAGATAAATTGCGATAGCTTTCTTCTTCGGCAGGGGTTCTACATCATACCACTTCTTAGGTGGGAATGGCACAACCTCTGCATCTATCCCATAGGCTTTGAGTTCTTTCTGTATTGCTGGGATTTCACATAAAACAGCTTCGCATGACTTTAACCATGCTCTAACCTGTGCAATCTGGTCCATTGTCATCTGTCTAAATAGAAGTAAATCAGACCCTATAAAGTGTATAATCTTCTTAGCTTGAGACATGGGAAATATTCCATTCCATTCTCCTGCTGCTTTTAAGGCTGCAATCTTTGGCATAAACGATGGGGACATGAATATTGACCTGAAAAACTCAAAATTATAAAAGAATCCACCTACAACGTAGATAGTTTCATAGTTATGTGGTTTCATTGGTGGGTATTCACGATAGTCAGCATCTAATACTTCTGCTACCCCTTTACCATGTAATGGTGCCCAGTTAGAAGCAGTAACACAAACTTTGGCTTCTGGTATCCCATGTAACGCTTTAATCTGGTTTATCCTAGCCATCCAGTTCTTAGACGAATCAAATGATAGTCCCCCTGGGTGTGGCATAGTAGTCTCAAAGAATGCTGAGGTAAAGTATTTCCCCTTAGCCCCGTAATCATGAACTACCGATAACCAAAAGTCCCAGTCTTGTAAACTCTTGACTGCTGGGTTCCAAAGACCATCTTTTAAGCCTACCTTTTCTGCTGCCGCCCAATAATCTTTAGCCCTTATTGGGAACGAACCATCTATGTAATTCTGTGTCTTAAGGACATGGGGATTAAAAGGCTCTGACAGATAAGGAGCAGTAACCAGTCTTCCACCCAACCATGTGGGTTTGTTTATTTTGTTATCAACGAACTTATAACCTCCGTAGATAAAAGCACAATCTGGGTTGTCGTGTAGCATATTCATCCATACTCTTAGGAGTCCAGGATTCAGGAAAGAATCAGCTGGCAAGAATGAATACACGTCTCCAGTTGCTATCTTCGCCCCTTCGTTACGAGCGACACAAGCACCTTTATTCTTTTTGAAACGAATGACTTTAATTTCTTTATTTTTTTCATATTTTCTTAAGATTTTTTCTGTATTATCTTTAGAGCCATCATCAATTATAATCAACTCTTTCTTAGGATAATCTTGGTCTAAGAAAGTTTTGATATGAAGCTCCAAAGTATCCCCATCATTGTAAGATGGAGTAATTATAGAAATCCTCTGTTTATTATTCATTGTTTTCCTCCTTTTTATATTTATTGATAAATACTGGTAACCATATTGGCTTAATAAACATATGTGCTAAAGCCTTAAAATCTTCTTCATTGAATAAATCAGATTTTATACGATTACAATACATACAAGCTAATACAATATTATCTATTTGATATGGCTTATTATTATCTACCCTATCTATAGTTAATCTGCTAGTATATTCTTTATTAAAATGTTTGTTTAATATTTCTATTTCAGTTTCTGGTATTCCACAATAATGACATACTTTATCTTCTTTATTATACCAATTAAGAAAATCTTTTTGTTTTAATGGAAACTCACGTTTTTTCTTTCTACAATTTTCTTTTAAAAGATGGTAAATATATTTAGGACTACCAACCCAATTTATCCAAGACTTCTTTGCTGACAACTTAACTTTTTCTGGATTATTCTTTTGCCATTTCTTAACATTCTTTTTAATTTTATCTTTATTTTTTTCATAATATTCATGCTGATTATCTTTACATTTCTGTGTTTTTCTATAACGCTTATTTCTTATATTATTTAATTCTTTCTCAGATATTTTTTTTCTATCCTCCATATTGTTTCCTCTCTTTGTTAATAAATTCTGCAACCCTTTTTACTTGGCTTTCTTTCATATCTGCCCAGAATGGTATTGAAATCATATGGGCAGCAAACTCTTCAGCACAAAAGAATTTATGTTTTGTGTAAAAAGCTGGTTGCTTATGTATTGGGTTAAAATGTTTAGACACCTGTATTCCCTCTTGTTTCGCTCTCCTATAGAATGACGCAAAATCGTCTATCCAGACTTGGTAGATGTATCTGCTCCAGTTGTCGAGTTCGTGTGGGATGAGGTATTTGTCGTAGATTTCTTTAACCTTGTCTCTTTTTTTGTTTGTGTAATCCAGTCTTCGAATCTGGTTGAGAGCAAGAGCAGCAGTAGTGTCAGCCATATAAAAGTTCCAGCCAGGGGTATGAACAGTAAATTCGAATGTGTTATTTCCATAAACTCTTCCATTATTTACTAAAGTTTTCAAGAAGTTATATTGTTCCTTAGAATTGGTAGTAATCATTCCACCTTTACCAGTAGCGAGAAGTTTTGTGGCGTGGAACGAAAACACCCAGATAGCTTCTTCATTTTCTTTTGTAATATTTCTATCAATAACATGAGCGGAATCCATAATCACCCCTTTATCTGTTTCAATCTTATAAAAACTGCCAGCCACCCATCCATCATAAAATTCAATTTCTACTCCCATTAGCTTGGCCACATTTGCCATTGATACATAAGTAGCCGTAGGCATACTGAGTTTTGATGGCTTTAACAAGGTTAAGACAGAAATGAAACCAGAAGTACAGCTATCAACAGCGACAGCGTATTTAGAGCCAACATAATCTGCAAACTCTTTTTCTAATTTTGCCACTTCTGTTCCTGTGGCTAGGTTCCCCGAAAGAAGTTGCTTACTTACAGCCTTGGCATCTTCTTTGGTAATTGGGGGTCTTAATAATGGTATTCTTTCCATATTTTTTCCTCCTTTTAATTGCACCTGCTGGGCAGATGTCTATATAATTCTTAGGTTTGTCTTTATCACAAGCCCCACAATCAACGCAGAGCTTTTTGTCGATATAATATTCTATTGCCATCTATTGTTTTTTGTTTTGAGTTTCCTTTGTACTCTGGCGGGGTTCCCATAAACAAGTACTCCAGGGGGAACATCCTTGGTTACTACAGAACCAGCACCAATAGCAGCATAATCACCAATAGTAATACCGCATACGATAGTGCTGTTAGCTCCGATTGAGACGCCTTTTCCAACTTTGGTTTTAACAAACTCCCCACCTTTATTCTCATAAGCTCTTGGGGTGAGGTCATTCGTAAAACAAACATGCGGGCCGATAAAAACGTCATCTCCGATTTCCACGCCATTATAAATTTCCGTATTATTTTGGATGTTACAATTTTTTCCAATAACACCCCTATCGAATACAATAACATTGTGTCCTATTTTAGTTCCTTCTCCAATTTTTGCCCCTTGTATGACAAGATATTGGAATGCTTGTTGTGGGTCACTCATGGTCTCTAATTTTAGCTACTAAATCTATAGAGGGGAGTGTGTCTTCCACCCAGAACCCACGCCCAGCTAATATCTCTTCGTAAACTTTGGTGTGTAGTTCTGTAAAACCCTCCGTAAAATCTATTTCTTCCCCATTAATTTCCATGAATCTTTTAGGCGTGTCCTCATCTATCGAGAGTTTCCATTGGACTTCAGCCTTATCCAGTATCAATGAGCCTTCCATGGTTCTTCCATATTTATTAACAGACCACATTTTTACTTCACCAAACTTCCAGATAAGCATATCAAAGAAATGCACACCAATATTCATGGCTAAACCGCCTGATAATTCATCCCTCGCTTTCCAAGAAACGTCATACCAGTTGCCCCGTGGGGTGGAATAGTCTAATTTTATTTTATTATGTTCTTTTACTTTTATGTTTTTTATTTTGTCATGGAGCCTTAACTGAAGAACGGGATATACCCTCTGGCCATACTCGGATTCCATTTCCATAATGGGTGGAATATTCCAAGAGTTTAAGACTAGGGGCTTTTCACAAATAACATTAGCACCGCACCTAAGGCCAAGGCGTATATGAGAATCGTGGAGATAATTCGGAGTACATACTGTAACAAAATCCACAGGCTTTCCTTCTCTTTTGAGCCTTTCAAGATGCCTTTCAAATCTTTCAATTTCCGTGAACACGTCTGCATTAGGGAAATACGAATCCAAAATACCCAACGAGTCGTGTTTATCCACCGCTGCAATAAGCTCATTCCCCGTTTCCCTTATTGCTTTTAAATGTTTGGGGGCGACATACCCTCCAGCACCAATTAGTGCAAATTTTTTCGCCATTCGATATATTCAAATAAATTTTTCTCAAAGTCTGTTTCTATCTTTAACCCAAGTTTTTGGGCTTTGGTCGTATCCGCACAGAGCCGTTGGACTTCCCCTGGTCTTGGACTTGTATAGATTGGTTTAGGGCATCCAGTATATTTTTGTACCAGAGTTGCGATTTCATTAACTGAGACCGTGGTACCTGAACCAACGTTAATCGGCTTTCCTTTGACTCCCTTTTCGGCAATAAGTTCGTATCCTCTAACAGCATCTGTAACCCACATGTAATCTCTTTCCTGTTTTCCAGAGCCGAATATAATAGGGGATTTACCATGTAATGCACGGTTGACGAATATGGCGATGACTCCTCCATAAGAATCAAAGCGTTGCCAAGTCCCAAAGGTATTAAAGTTCCTAAGTATCCGTACATCCACGCCATAGGTATCGGCATAAGATTTACAGAGCCTGTCTCCTGCGACTTTCGTTGCTGCGTAAACTGACTGACAGTTGAGTGGGTGTTCTTCTGACATTTTTTCGGTTTGTGATGTACCATAGACTTCACTTGTTGAAGCGAACACCATAGGTTTCTCGTATTTCCTGCACGCCTCTAATAAATTAGTAGTTCCTTTAACGTTAATATCCACCGTCTCTTGTGGGTATTTATTTCCATAATCAATATTTATCATAGCAGCTAAATGATAGACTTCATCAACTTGGCTCACTAAAAGGTCAACCAACCGTTCATCACGAACATCACCAATAACAAGGTTTTTCATTCGTCTTGTTGACCATTGAAGGTTATCAAGCCCTACAACTTCATATCCTTTGTTTTCTAAATATTCCTGTAGGTGCGAGGCAATAAACCCTGCCGCACCCGTTATTAGAACTCTCATAAATTTTGTCCTGAAGGGCAGATAAACTGCCCCCCAGTATCAAAACTTGTGAGTTTTGTCTTTCTACTACCAGCTTGTAAGAATGTTGAAGTAATAACTCGCTGTCGTTGACGGGAATAGAACGTTGACTTCTGAAGCGGCAATGTCTGATAAGACAGGACCACCACCGATGCCACCTGGTCTAAATATTTCACTCTGACCTGACCATACGATTTCTATGGCCGAAGGATTCAATACTTTAGACGCAATAGTAGTATCCCATGCGTAGTTATCTACCCGATTATTCGGGTCAGTCTTAGAAGCACCTGTATTCTTGTAAAAGTTTACACCACCATCAATTTCTGTAACGGCATAAGCATCCTGTCCAAATATGACACCACCATAGACTTTAGCAGCACTACCTGTTGCGGTAGATACTGAATCGCCTGAGTAGGCCGAACCTGGAGCAATAGGAACTTTAGAGCTCCTCATGCAACGAATGCCCATAGCTTCACCAACCTCGAACTTGTACATCTTTTGTGGGTCTTGATAAGCAGCCCAACCCTTAAAGTTCGAATCACCCATTATGTCAGATAACTGATACGGATGGAAAATTCCAACGTATGAGCCACCTTCATAAGGTTTGACATTCTTCCTTTGTAGATTAGTAGCCGCAGCCCTCAAATCAGATAGTGCAAGTCTCGCTGAAGATGAACCTGACACAACAGCTGTATAACTACCCTGGGTAATAGCTGAATCCCTTTTAACGTAATGATTTACGCCAGAATCAGCGATAATAGCCTGGATAACATATTGGTCAACTGTGTGTGCAGCCTGGTCAGCTAAGACTTCCATTGCATAAGCATCGGTGTCTATAACTGACGTCAACCTTGCGTACTTGGAGACATTGACTGAATCGCCAATCTCTTCAAGTAAAGCAGAAACTTGATTGGTAGAGAGTGTTTTGATTGCAGATTGAGGATAACCTTGAGACAGCATATAGCCGTAGTTCAAAGCAACCTTTCTGTTAAATACTATTGCTGTACCCCCATTCTGAGGAATGGGTTTTTTTGAAGCAAAAGTATAAAAACGGAACTCTGGTCTCATCCACTCCAACATCGTTTTTTCGTAAAACGAAGTTATTGTGCTACCTAAAATTGTACCCGCTGTAGTAGAAGGAGTACCTGGAAATGCCATAGTACGCCCTTTCTACCTCCTCCTTTTATTAACCTTTTCGTCTTTGTGTTGTTTGTTTGAAGATTTCATATTCTGGGCCAAGAGCATCAGCCACATCTTCAACCGATGTATCTTTTCCGATGCGTTTAACGGCATCATCAAGAGATTCTGGTCGATAACCAGACGGTCTTGAAGATTCGACTTGAGCCTTTTTCTTGGTCTCAAAATTCTGACTTGTCTTCTCAACACCTTGTTGATAAGATGTTCTCTTCACGTTGTCAAAAGAGACTAACTTGAAGGCATCTTCCATCGATAATGAAGGGTTGTGTTTTTGTTTTTCAGCAACCTGTTTGGCTTTAGCTTTGAAATCATCGCCATACTTATTCAGCATGTCTTGGACTTCTAGTTTAGCCAGGGGCTTGGCAAGCATCTTGGAAACTGTCTCCGCAAGTTTGGGTTCCAGTTGTTCAAGGGCATTGTCAATTTCGCCTTTAGGAGATTCTTTTGTAGGTGCGTCATCTACGGGTGTAGAGTCGGTCTCTTTTTCTACAAATAATTTCTCCAAATCACTTCTCTCCATTTCGACTTTTTTGTTGTGAGATTCTAATTCCTTGTAGGCTTTTTCTAAATCCTCTTGGGATTTGAATTTTCCTGCAAGTAGTTTCTCTTCAGCTTCCTGAGATTGTCCTTCTGACGGGGTCTCATTCTGCTCGGTACCAACATCCTCACCGCTTTGCGGGGTTTCACCGCTAGACGATTCGGGCACCTCTTGGTTGACGGCTAGTGCTTGTCCCGCTTCAGTTTCGGGGGCAGCCTGCTCAGCCTCGTTGGTGTTATCCATACGTGCTTCCTTTCTTTTATTTTAATTGTTTTAATTTTTCTTCGACTTGGTCTTTTCTTCCAATCGTGTACTCGAACACTTTGCTAATTCCTCGAAGAGCTTCAATTTGACCTCTAATTCTGCCCAAGTTTTTGTCATCGGCAGTCTCAAGCAAATCAAATAGTGCGTCAATTTTTTCATCAATGAGTTCTTTTTTGAAAAGCTGGAAGTCGGGATGCTGTGATAAACGCTCATACACCTCTATCTTTCCAACCTCCTTGTTTAATATTTTTCTTGCCTGTTCGAGTTCTTCCTCCATATATTTTTTAGCTTAACGCTTTCTTAACTTTCTCTAACATCGCTTGTTCACCATGTAAGTAACGAACATTAGCTTCGTTCTCAGCGTGGGTTACACCAAGTTTGATGTCAAATTCAATTTCGTCAAGAACTTTAGGGTAAGAAACTTTCTTCTCCACTACTTTCTTAACTTTCTTTTTTGATTTCATATTATTGTGTAGTTAATGATTCTTGTATTTTAGCAGCCTTCTCAACATCAGCAGCTGACCTAGCCCTCATCTCGGAAGCAACTTCCTTGGGATGAGTTTTGATGTTATCTTTCTTATCAATAAGCTGTGCAACAGCATCTGGTGCCATCTCACCCTTAAGTTGATAATTAACTTTAGGCTCTTCTGGTTTCGGAGGTTCGGGCGGTAACAAGTATGCATCCACATTCTTCTTACCAGATTTCTCAATGATGTCAGTAGCCAGTTTAGCCACATTGAATCCAGGTACTTGTGCCATAACTTGTAATAAGTTAATGTCTTGTTGCATCTGCTGGAACTCATCTAAGTATTCCACTTCAACCGTTAAGTCAAATGAACTCTTAATATCTTCTGGTCTTAGTGGAACAACCATCGGTTCACCGTCTTTACCAAGTATTCTAATTGCTATTTCTTTGTCTAAGAATTGTTGGTCAAGTTCTAAGTACCTTCTGCCAATTCCTATTAAGCCACGCTTAATCTGATTCACTTTAGCTGAGAATCTCTTGTCAGCTTGGTTGATAGCACCCTGCCAGGCAGTAGCAGTACGGTTTATCGCACCACCTTGTGTACCACCCATAGGACTTACTAAGGCACCCGATAAGGGGCTGTTAGCACCTGTGGTTCTTTCAGCGTCTGATTTAATAATAGATTCTTCCGTAAAGGCTTCTGAGGGTATTGGTTGGGTGTCATTAGGAATCAAACCGTCAGGTCTGGTCAAGTGGATTATTCCACCAGGTCTTGAAACGAGTTCGTCTTCGAACTGCACGCCACCCGATACTACTTTCCACATCCTGTTAAGGTTCATCTTAACGTTATCCATTCTCTGGTTTCTGATGTCATTCAATTCGTTCTGTAAGCTCTCTATCGGTTCAATCTCACCAATTCCATAGAACTCATGGGGGACTATGGTGTCTCTTACAACCACAAAAGGATTCCAGTTAGCGTAAGGGTTCTCATCACATCTAAGTAATATTCCATTAGCCACTACAATAATATATGGTTTGCCCCTAAAATCTCCCCAGTATTCCAGGACTTCAAATCTTTTTCTTGTGCCATCGTCATCAGTTGTGCCTGTAACGCCAAGCCTTTGTATCCTTTCAGTATTAGACCTGCCTGTTGAATCAGACATCTTCAGTTTGTTAATGGCCTTTTCATCATAATTAGGATTATCTTCTAAGTCTTCTATATCCCTTTCCACACGGTGTATGGCATACTTCATTTCTTTTTGGTTCCGTGCTTTTGGGTCTGGAAAGAAATCAAATATATCTACGGTTTCAGCATAAGGCATATCATCTCTCCAAGTAACCTTGGCGATTGCTGTACCATAAATCAAGGATTCTTTGACAAGTTCCTCGATAACTTCCTCCATATCAGTTTTCTCAAACTGAAAGTCCAGTAAGTCAGTAAATGCTTCTGAGTTTTCAACGTCAGTCCCCTCTACAGGCATTGTCTTAAACTTCTTTTGAGCAAGAGCAACCCTAGGGGCTACTGTCTCTATAATCTCAAAAGTTTTTGGGATGAAAAGATTAGACCTCCAGGGAAGTCTGCCAGAATCAATATAACTCCTATAGAGCTTGTAATAATCCTGGAACCTGTTCATGTAGGACTCAGTATATTTTTGAGAGACCCTAAATCTCTTTTGAACTAAATCAAGAGCATCTTTCTCTTTGAGCTTCTGCTTTAATTCCCCTCCTTTTGTTTCCTCCTTTTCTTTGTATGCCATATTAGTATTGTCTTCTTAAATAGCCACCAGCTTCACAATTACATGATTTGTGAGCAAGTCGAAAATTTTCTAATCTATTTTCTCCTCCTAAAAATTTAGGAACAGTATGGTCTATTGTAACAGTTTCTATATCTATTGGTTTTCCACAAAAACCACAATTAATCCCATCCCTATTTATTAAATAATATATTATTGCCTCCCTATAAATTGCAGAACTTTGTTTTCTAGTATTTTTATGTTTTGCTCTAGGTTTATTATTTCTTTGCTGTTTTATTTTATTTTTATTATTTTTCCTGTATTTTCTAGCATAAATACGACTTCTTTCCCTTGTTCTTTCACGAACTTCTGGTCTATTTAAGTATTCTTTACGTTTCTTCTTTATTTCTTCTTTATGTTTTTCGTAATATTTTTTATCCATATCAATAGCCTGTAAAGCGATTTGGTTTATAGTTTTGATTAACGCTTGATTCGGGTGGCTGAACTGGTGTTTTTTGAGGTAAGTTATATACTGCGAGCATCAAGGAAACTACGCCATCGTCATGCTTGCCTTGCGGAGCACCATAACGATATCTTCCTGAAGGTAATCTCTCATAGCGATAATCCTTTAATTCATCCACTAACCATTCATAGCGTGGAATCTTAATTTCATCGTGGCTAAGGAGTTTGTTCAACTGCTCAACCATCTGCATCTTTGTTGCGTTGGTGAACTTTACGGGAGTAATGTTAAGCCCCCTCTTAACGAGTGAGTCATACATCGGGTCTCCCATTCCTGTAGAGTCAAACATAACTTCTGGAGCACCCATATTAGTAGTCCACCTGCGTGCTTGATTTTCTATGTTAGAGTAAAGCAATTCTGCATCAATCTTGTTTGACCTGTAAACGTATTTAACCCTCCAGTCTGTTAAGTCCAGTACGGAGATAACAGTCCAATCTTCCCTCAGGGCAGGGTCGATGCCTAATCGGTAACGATGACCCGCTTCAGGATACTCTAGGAACTCGTCTATCACGTTTTCCTCTACCCTGTTGAAGACCATACCAGCGTCATCTTGAAACTCACATTCGTATTCTTGCTTGAAAAATTTCTCAGTTACAGATGCACGCTGTTCCTCCAAGAACCCAGGAGATAAAAGGTCCTGACCTCTTTTCGGCTCCCACTCAAACCCTACGGTAGACTGTGAAGCTGGCAAAAGCCAAGATTTCCAATTCCTAGCCCCATCCCTTCCGAGTTTATAAACATCGTAGAAATGGTTTCTGCCATCTGGAGTTCCGATAAACATCGCTCCTCCACCCGTTTGTGCAAGTTCAGGCTCTACTACGGCAGACCACACATTAGGTTTCATGAACGCATACTCGTCAAGTAAGGCAAATGCAAGTCCAGGGCCACGGAGTGAATCTTCCTTGTCAGCACCTTTAATGTTGACTATCACCCTATTAGTGAGCCTGATTTCTAAGTTGGACTCGTTAGGTTTCTTGAGTAACGCCCATCGGGGAACAATGTCCTTGAGTAAATCCCAAGCGATGTCTTTCGCTTGTTTGTATGTTGGACCTATGTATGTAAACCTGGGTACACGCATACCAGTATGTTTCCCTTTAGGGATACCTTCGGTACACTTCCACGCTTGCATAAATAGGTACATCAAAGCCATCACAGTCTTGCCAGCTTTACGGTGGGCAACTACTACCTTATACTTTGTAGGGTCCTCAGCTATGTTATTTCTGGGGTCTCCAATAATTTGTGATTGCCACTGACGTGGAATAAAATCTTCTGCTAGACTCATTTTCTTCTAACTCTTACTTCAACTTCATAAATTTCATTGATTAAATCTATTACTGCATTAAGTCTTTCATTAAGTCCACTAATCTCCTTTTCTGCATCTTCTAATGATTTAATTTGTCTTTGGTCGTGTGTTAGTAATAATTTCATATTCCTCCTAAATTAATAATTTCTTATAAACTTTAGTACAACACCCATAGGTGCCGTCATCATGTTTATCACCACAGAGAACTATCACGTCATTATCTTCAAATACTACAAAACCTCGGGAGACAACCTTCTCCCTTTTTTGTGCCCATTCTCGGATATCTTCTAGGCTTTCCCAGGTGGCTTTGCTTTCATGGTCTAACCACTTAATTTTTCTAATCCTCCTCATAAAACTTAACAGTTACCTTCTCCACGACCAGTTTTTGGTCCTTCACCATTTGGACCTGTTCCATCTCCATTAGGCATATTATTCTTTTAATTGTTTAATTTCTCTATTCTCAAACCACAATGGGCTCGGTTTAATCTCAATCTGTTGGTCTTCCCCGTACTTCTCCTTCATGTTGTGTTTCAGGTAGAATATCTGGGCGACAGTATTCGGCTGTCTTTCATTTAAGGCAGAATTAACCAGGTTCCCCTCAACCTTCTCTGCCTGCATTGTCTCAAGCTCGGTCATAGCCTTATCAAACAAGTTCTCCAGCTCAACACCATCCTTAACCACTCTCTGCTTACGCCAGTTCCTAATAGTATTCGGGTCTATCTTAAGAGCCCTACAAGTTGTTACTAGCCTACATCCTAGGCCCTCATAGGTTTCTAAGAAGATTTTCTTAAACTTTGCTGAATCTTTTCTTGGTGCTGGAATATTATTTTTTCCTTAATTTCTTATGAACTAAGGTTTGATTGGATGTTTTGTTGTTTTAGATAACCTCCTCTTATGGACTGCTAATAGCAGCAACGGGTCTGCTAGGGTAGCAGATACATCCAAGCCCTACTTAAAGAACCAAACCTCAACTCCAAAGACCCTTAAACGTCATCTTTGGCAAATACTTTGTATTCTGGACCACACAGTGTCCCCCAATATCCCCTTTAGGCGGATAAAGCACGGGTCTGACCACATTTGGCATTCCAAGCCTTGTATAGCCATCATTGTAGGAAACATTGAAATCTGTCATCACTCTCTCAAAATTAAGCCCATACTTGTCACACAGCTCCTTAGCGTACCTGTGGAACTCTATACAAACCCCATAGTAGGTCGTATCCAATAACTTCCCCAGTTCTGTGGTCCTAGAGTCATTTAACAGCACTACGCTCATTCCAGCTTCTGACAGGTGCTCAGCCACCTTTTGACCCAGCTCCTTATCATCAGCTCCCACGAACTTGGTAAAAACTCCAATCCCCTCATCTAAATTGGGATGCACGCCCCTAATTGGGCTGTGAACTGCATTAGGAATCTTTTGGGTTGTCCCTACAGGCACCGTACTGTGAATAATCTTAATCCCAGGCTCTGCAGCCACTATCTCCTCAAACCCCTCTTGGTAGGGAATACAGACATGCAAAAACTTCACTTCAGGTAAACTAAAGTTCTCAAATTTCTTATCTTTTATGTGGGCATTTGGGAAAAAAGTCTGGATTGCTTCTCCAACCTCTCCCAGGCCCAGGATTCCATCCTCCATATTTGTCAAGTTTGCTAATCTTAGCCCAAATCTTTAAAGTCCACCCGATGGGAAAAGTAGTTTTAGGCTATTTTTTATGTTATAATATATGCTTTATTTAAGGGCTCTTTGGTATTCCTGTAGTTTATAGGCTATAATATAGTTAATCATCCCACCCCCGCCCCCTATATGGTATGGGGTGCCTTTCCTATATATACAAATTGCCACCTATCCCCTTTATAGCCTATAAATAAAGGCTTTTCTTCAATAATTGGGGCGTTCTTTTTTGTAAAAAAGGGAAAGGTAAATAAATAATCTAACAAACAAACTATGTATCAATATATATCAATAACTATTTACACTTATATCTATTGACTTATATGTATCTATTAATAACTAGGGACT